>Ga0315288_10010874_pt1 | contig 11472 bp, 8 predicted proteins | sample YL17G11_20_MG_FD_203454 | JGI IMG/M metagenome (GOLD analysis project Ga0315288, IMG submission 203454) | Sediment microbial communities from Yellowstone Lake, YNP, Wyoming, USA - YL17G11_20 | ecosystem: Environmental > Aquatic > Freshwater > Lake > Sediment | place: USA: Wyoming | collected... | reverse complement strand
CTAAGAAAGCAAATCCTATAGTTAAATAACACCACATACTACTAAAAGCCGCTGGTGGATAATTAGATAAAACGTATGCTGCGGACAAAATTCCATATATTATCAGAATAGCAGTTCCAATATCAGCCCAAGCATAATATCCGAAAATTAAAATCAGGGGCACAAAAATTCCAATTAAATATAACCATCCCCATTTACTCATAAGAGGATGATCATCCATATACCATTCAATATGACCAGATGACCCTGGAGCTCCAGAAAAAGTACTATCCGAGGTAAAAGATAAAACTAATATTACCACAAAAATAAAAGAAAATAAAAATAGATTCCAGCCCGCAATCGTATGAATAATATTTTCAGTTAAACTAGAATTTTCATGATCTTTAGCATCATTAATGAAGATAAAAACACCAATAGCTAAAACAAGACATTGCAACCATAAAGTTATATATAATGCCCTTCCTGATTGATGGGGATCAGTACCACTATGAATGCCATATTCAATTAATTGAATTAATCCTAACGTAAAAACAAAGATTGCAAGGGCACGATCATAACGTTCATTACGATACCATAAAAATAGTGACATTAAAGCTAAAATCCACCATGATGTTATAGATGCTTTAGCTGTAAAACACATCGTATCAATATTTATAACTCTTATAAATATTATTACTAATAATAATATTAATATTACTAGTAATATCATTTCCTACGATCTTATAAGGGAAATGATATTACTAGTAATAAAACAAATGTTCAAAAAATAAATAAATATTCAGTATGTAGTAGTTTTCGTTAACTGGCATTAAGACAAGAATAAATTAACAAAATGGCTGACAATTATAAGTGCACAGACTACTTGTATGACAAGAATACCCTTTTTATTAAGTGTGATTGCGCAACTGTAGCACAAATTCATCGTGCATTTGACGAAGCCATAAATGAGTATCAAACTACTCATAATGTTGATCTGGCTTGTCGGTTTAAGGTTAATCGTGTTGAGAATCGTGAAGGTATCCCATTTGGGTTAGCTTTTGTGTTTGTTACTAATCCTCAAGTTTATTATATGTTAATTGGTAAGAATCCTGATGGCTCTGATCGTATCGAATATCGTGATGATCCTACGTGGTCACCTCCAACTGCTAAATCGACTAATACTTCTGGACTATCAACTCCTAAATTGACTAATAGTTCTGGATGGTCAACCATTGCTCCTCCGATTAAATTATCTAAAATGAGTTGGGCTGATGAAACCGATGAAGAATTGCCACTTGTTCCGACTTGTCCCAAAATTCCTTTTTCTCTTGATCCATTAATGAAATTGGCTCCATATCATCTTACTCCGGAACAGATTAAAGATAAGAAAGACCAAATTATTCTTGAAAATGAAGGCAAGAAAGATTTTGATCCATCATTGATTAAAATCTCTCCGATTGCTAATTTCAATGTGGATCGAGCTTTGGCTCCTCCGGTCGAAGCAAAATACATGCCAAATATCTTGAAATGTAAGGATATTCCGGATTGGGTTACTAAAGAAGATCTTAAAATGCAATTTCTTCCTTATGCTAGTAATTCTGTGAAACTTCATCCACGTACTGTCAAAGGTGTTCACATGGAAGAAAATTATCCGTTCATTAATATTAATGAAAATCGGTTCGGCTTTGTTATCTTCGATCCTTGCACTAATGATGCCTATTTCGCTCTTCACATGATGAAGAAGACATTTATTAAGAAGAAACAAGCCAATGGTGTGGTCAATACTGCTACTCTTATCTTCGGACATTCATATCGTACGGATCGTGATATGGCTGATATTAATCAGCGTCCTAAACCTTCTCCCCATCGTGGACCTCCAACTGATAATTCTCGTTGGGTAAGAAACAAATCTAGAAATGATGAAACTAATGGAGAATTCCGTAATCCTCGTAAACCTACTCGATCTTTAGGTAATGCCGTACCAGCTATTGAGAAAGAAAAGATTCAGGCTCCTCCTGGACGTTTTGATCTTTTACCAGTTGAAGATGATTAAATAACAGAATAAATTAAAAAACTTAAAAAACTAAATATATGTATATTGTACATATATTAATAAATAAATTAATAATGGCCAATAATAATACTATTCCTTTAAAATTGCGAATACTTCCAAATACGAATATTATTCCTCTGAAATTAAATATTATTCCAAATATTCCTACCGATCATGTGTGTTATGTCCTTAAATCATCTGTAAGTAATAATATTTATATTGGGTATACTATTAATTTTTCTCATCGTCTTAGACAACATAATGGAGAAATTTCTGGCGGTGCTAAAAAGACATCTAAACATCGTCCATGGTATCCTATCTGTATTATTAGAGGATTTTATGAATCATCATCAGCTTTAAGATTTGAAGCCCGATTACAATATGCTACGAAAAAGAAACGAAAAGTTACTATATTTGATAGTATTTATCATTTAGTAAATAGTGGGGATGGCTCACAAAGCAAAGATAATATTATTGCTTGGCCCATACTTAATATATTATGGTTTCATCCATCAAGTTCTATTACTCATCCCCGAATTATTAATTCGTATAATTAAAAAAATATCACAAATATTATTATTAATAATATTTTACATATTTACATAAATTTGGTTAATTGTGTATCTCCTGCTGTAAGCTCAAATAATGGTTGAAAATTATTTGTAGATAAGAGATAATATACCATCACATCTTTAGGGATATCATTAATGTTTCGATAACGATTGTGAAAGAATGTAACAATATTCAATCTGCTATCGATTATATACGATCTAATTGTATGTTCAGGAATTGCCATTAACTTTTCACCAATAGAAGGAATTGGTCCATTTTCATAGTCAGTAATAGAATTAATACCAATCATAATATCAATACGATCTTGAAAACTATTAGGATGTCGTGCTGTTTGTTGTAATTGGTATGTTTTCTCAATAATATCCGTATTTCGAAGAATAGCATGAATATGTTCAAGATCTTTATCAGTTCGACATAAAATTAAATGTTTAGCTCGAAGCTTCATACACTGTTTGGCTATGGATCTAATTTGTTGATAATAAAATGCGAATTTTCCGGGAACTAAACTAGGAGTCCAGTCGCATACCTTCTTATAGTCACTATATAAGGTATCACAATAACTTTTCATGTCGATATTATGTGCTGGTAGATCCCGATTTAAAACAATAAAATAAGGTTCTGATATCCCTGACATTTTCCATTCATTATTATAATAATAAATCCAATATAACTCCTCTGGATAATTGGGATCAAAAACATATGGTCTATCACCCCAAACTATATTCATGGGAGTCACACCCAATGGATGAATGAGATTCATTTCATAGTGTTTATACTAATATTTATAATATTTCATTTATAATTAATATTATAATTATAATTATTATTATTAGTATTACTATTATTAGTAATACTATCTAAAATGAATACCATGTTGCTCCTGATGGAACCAATGTAATGGTTTGATGACTTAATAAATTAAATCCATTTTGTGTTCCATTGATATTATTTTTAGGATTATGAGTAATAATTTTATGATGACCAGATGATACCATAGATTTAATATGAATTGGAGTAGTATTTATCGTTTTATTCGTGTTACTTGTTTCATTCGGAAGTTCATATAAAGTAATAGTTCTCGGAAGAATAGAATTAATAACAATATATCTATCACTCGGTTTAACCACATAATCATTTGTGACCACAATAATACTATTTTTATCACAGAGACATGCTCCTTGAATACCTTGAATGCCTTGGATGCCTCTATCTCCTTTTGGCCCTACAGGCCCCGGAGGACCCTCACTCCCTGCTTTTCCTTCTGGTCCAGCTGGTCCAATAGGTCCTTGAGGGCCTTGAGGCCCTCTAATACCATTAGAGCCTTTTTCTCCTTTTTCTCCAACATCTCCAGGAATACCGGCTGGCCCAGTAGGACCTATTAATCCTTGTTTTCCTTGAATACCCATAGGACCTTGTAGGCCTCTAACTCCTTGTGGTCCTTCGGGTCCAGCTGGGCCTTGCTCTCCCTTAATTCCTTGTGGTCCAGGAATACCTTGAGGTCCAATAGGTCCTTCAATTCCTGTTCCTTTTGGTCCTGGTATTCCTCTCGGTCCAATTGGACCGAGAGGACCTTGGGGTCCAGGGATACCTTGTGGTCCTTGAGGACCGGGAGGTCCTTCAATATAAATAGTGTCGGTTATGGATATATCTTTATCAGAGTTCAAACTTAAACAATCAGAAGGATAAATATCATTGGATTCCATTATGCTCTTTATAAAATAATAATAAATAAATTAGTGATAATATTTATTTATTATTAGTGATAATAATAAATAAGAGGGCTCTTATACTACATGGATATGGTCAAAGTGCTGAAATAGCGGAAAAGAAATGGAGTGTTATTTTTAGAAAAATAGGAATTCAACCTAGTTATTTGGATGCACCAATTAATGTCATTAATAAGGATAACCAACCAACTAAAGGATGGTTCTTATGGTCGGGAACAAAATCTATTTATACTGTTGATAAATACCTTCATGTGGAAGAGTCATTATTATATGTTTATCAATATATAGTTGATAAAGGTTCCTTTGATATTATTATTGTCGATAGATATAAACTTTCGCTTACACATTTAATTATTATATCATCGTATGAGCCTCTAGATCTGGAATGGAAAATACAAAATATACCAAAATGTAAGGTATTATTGATATGTGGTAAGCGAAAGCCAACCGAGATGGAACATCTTAGGATCTGGAGATGAAATTGTACCTAAGATATATACTCTAAATATGTATAACCCATTAAATGTCAACGCGACGATATATATATATATATATATATATATTCATGATGGTACCCATTCAATACCTTCAAATCGTAATTTTATTGACACAGTTAAGAAATTCATAGAATAATACTATTATTATTAATAATATTTATGTTTTACAAGTTATTTTTTACTATATTTATTCTTATTATTAGTTACGTAGTGGGACATAATTTATGGTTATTAATGGATTAATATAATATTATTATTAATAATATTATTAACAATAGCTAGAATAAGAAATAATACCTAGAAATATTATTATTAACAGTAATATTATTAGTATATATTACTTACAGGATGTCCATCATTGCCGCATACCGAGCATCTTTTCCTTCGGCTTTATCTGAGGCTGATCCATAATAGAGTAATTTAATAAAGATTTCATTATTATGAGTATTATCTTCAATAGGAATAAGAGTGGATGCCGGGGAAATACCATAAATCATATTAATAGGAAACTCATCTTCATTCAATGGCCCTGGTTCATATCCAATATTAACACGATGATCATGCCAGTTCTTTGCTACAGCCATAGCCTTAGCACGAACACCACCGATGACATTTTGAATAAGATAAATTTTTCCGTCACTATCTTGATATAGATATGGATCAGGAGTAAAGCTCATAGCGATTTCTATCTTCTGCCGGATATTAAAATATCGACTATAATTCTGTGAGTTCTTTAGGGATAGCATCCAGGCGTTAAGATCTTTTTCGTTAATAAATAATTTAGCATTGAAGACTTCCTTAAAGTCATTTTCTGTTTCATAATATCCTTCAATAAATTCTTGTTGGGTTGGAGGAATACCATCATGAAGATTAGCAAAATCTTTAAGCATTTTAATAATGCGATCAGCAAATACGGCACTATACATGACAATTCTATCTTGAGCGAATAAAGTTGGAGCGAGAGGTTCCATAATTTTAATCGCTTCTTGGATTGTTTCAACATTAGGTAGACGTCGAGGAATATTGCTCAAATTATAATAGGTGGCACTATCTTGCACAGGTGATTGATCCATCAACATAAATTGAGACACAAAGGCTGTCGGAGTAATATTTTGTTTAGAGCGAGCTAATTCATATAACCATTGGGTTAATTGAACAATAATATTCAATGTTCGTTTCATTTTACTCAAACGTACAGTCACAGAAATTCCAGTAGAAACAACAGGATTACCGAATCCTGTAGGAATATTATCGTATCCTGGAGATGGAATCACTGGGACATATTCTCCTTGAACAATATCCATAATCTGGAACCACAAGCCATCAACATTATTATTACTATCCCGGGTAACCGCAGTGGGAGTTCCAAAAATATCTATGGCTAATTGGGCAGTTACCCGCCTAATTTCATTCGTAACTGGTAAATTTTCAGGCTGAGAAGGAATTGTAGCAATCGTGAGGATTTGTTGATTTCCAAAATCTAGGGTTAAAGCTCTCATTTTACCGTTATCATCAATCATTTGGGATATTGATTTTGCTTGGAATAGATTGAGATGATCAATATAATAATAAATATTAGCATGGACTTCAATTGAATTATTTGGATTTACTGACCAGGTCATAGTTTTGAGTGTATCTTGGAGTGTACTATGACAAACTTCAGTCATCTCGGGACCGAAAATTTTCATAATTTGTTGATTATCTTCATCATAATCAACAATAAGTTCACATTGAGGATAAAGAAGATTATTAGATTCAGAGCCCCATGTTTTCATAATGACAATAGTGGGTCTGTGAAGACGTAACGGTCTTGCATGGAAAATTTTAAATCGCGGAACATCCATGGCCCCTAATTCTGTTTCATCACCAGTAGGTGATGGAGGAGTAAATACATAAATATTAATATTGAATGTTTCTTCGATGGCTCTAAAGAAAATGGAAGGATCCAAGAACTCCGAATTATCTCGAAGAATTTCGAGAATTTCTTGATTAGTATGATCATAAAGTTCCTGTTTCAAAAGAGAAGGTTGGATATGAATTCCCATATATTGTCGAATTTGAGTAACATATATTTCTTTTAGTTCATCACTCTTCTGAGCTAAATAATTAGGATCATCAACAGCAATACAAACGCAGTGAAGTAGTGAATTGGGTGTATATAAAACACCATAACGAACCATATCAATATAATCCTCAGAATATCGTTTAACAATATTTTCTACTGCTCGCGGAAGAAACGCGATTTTATCCGGAGATAAAATCTTACGGGTGCTAATTTTCTTATCTGCTTTAGCTCCCATTTTATATTTTGGAAGTTTTCCTGCCAAATAATCATGATACTTAGATTTCAGTCCGGGACTCATTTGGTCTCGCTTACCACAGGAAGGAAGATACGGGTAAATATCTTTATTGGGAAGTTCTTTATTAATTTTCATGCCGGGATAAGGATTTTCATCTTCGGGACATACAAAATAATATTTGGGATTGTTAGCAGGAAAAGGCATAATTTGTCTTTCTTTTTGAGTTGGTCCAATTCGTTTCTGTTTCCATATTTCTATATCCTTAACATCAATTAGCATTGGCTGTTGATGTGGTTGAGATTTACGAGCATATCCGATAACAAAAAGATCTGGAGCATGTTCTTGAAGAATTTTGATATTAGCATCTAGTCGTTTCTTTATCGTTACTTTCTTTGTTAATTGTAAAATATTAGGCGCTGTTACCGCTGTTTTCTTTTTTCTCTGTATTAATAGCGGAGATAACGCAGCTAATTCTGGAAGAATATCAATATAGGCCTCATACACTTCCTCTTTGTTATTCAAATAATACCTCATCAATAAGGAAAAAATAGGAATAAATTCATTCACAATATCTCGAGATTCTGCTTGGGAAATATTAATATGAATATATGGGGTATCTGCCCCCAGTCTTGCTTTATCAGCTCTTTTCGTTTTAATATCCATAATATTAACAATTTCATCTACTACAGTTGTTTTCGGTGTTAAAGTAATAGATACTGAAGCGGAATTAGAAATATATGCTTCATCTGTAGCTGTTTTACCTTCCGCCATATCAGTAAAAATCGATCGATAATGAACATCCAACCGTTTCTTTAAAGCAAACGGTTTGATATTTTCCTCAACGTAGAGATATACATTCATTAATGGTTCAAGAAGTACCATGTCAAGAAATGACGTTTCATCAAAATCGATACCCCAAATATTAAAATCGCCGCGTACTTTAACTTCAGTCCCTGGTCCGAAAACTAAACTGGGTAAGGCAGTTTGAGCCCGTTGATATGCTATTTGTTCGCTACGAATAAGACCTTTCTTAGGATCAAGACCAATAGGGGCTTCAATTGTAATAAAATTTGTGCTTAAATGATATACCACGGTAAAAAATGATTCACGAGGGGCATCATGAATTTCATATGTTCCATCACTATTAGGATCACCTAACCATAAATTCATATAGATGGTATTTTTAGCTGAAGTTTCACTAGAAGGAATAACCGTATTATTGTAATTCGGTTCCGTCTCAATCTTACCCCCAGTATATAACCGAAAGTATCCTTTACCGAATTCGTCATTGTATCGAATAAATGGAACATATTTTGAAGGAATAACTTTATTGAAAATATCAAGACCATCAGCTTCTACCACTGGTCTACCGTCAATAGTCGGACTAAAAGAAGTAATTGTGGAATTAATAGTTATGGGGCTAAATGTTAATTTTTCAAGCTCATCGATTTTAGCTAAACGGGCTTGAATATCCTTAATGGTATCCAATCGTTTTAAATCAATGGCCATACGCTCATCATTTTGCGATTTCCATACATCATATGCTCGTTGAAGATCATCCTGGCTGTCAAATTTATCAATCGTGAGAGTATTATCCATCTCACGATAAACCTGATTAATATCAGCATGAAGATCATTGTTGGGATATATCAAATGAAGGAAACTATAAATTACCATTGCGATATCATCAATGGTAATTAAGTTATTAATTCCCGTGATGATATCATAGATTTCAGATGGAGTTTCATTTTCATTCAACAATCTTTGAACTATTAAAGGTAATGATTCAAATATATATTTGGCAGTACCATAAGGTATTCCGGCATCTTCAGGTGTTCTCTGACGAACAATAATTAATCTAATCGGAACCTGAAAATCTTCTGCCCATTTATATAAAAAGGTAACATCATTATCATAAGATGAAAACTTTAAATCCGTCATTTGTGGTGGGAATTTATTATTTTCCCCAGTAGTTCCTGGAGATTGTATCAAAGGTTGAATAAGAGCCATTTCTTTGATAAAGATCAATAATAATTCCTAATTATTAAAATTAATACTAATTATTTTTATTACTATTATGAATAATACATAATAATTATTCATACTTTACCAAAGAAATGTCACACCGTCTTGGATCTAGTATTAATTCTCCACTTTTTATGGAGGATCCAATCCCCCTTAGAAATCGGAAAAATCATAACAGTACCCAAAGCAATGATCAATCGTTCTTTCTTAAGGGAAATGATGATGATATTGAATCTAAACCAAAAGTTGAAGAAGATGTGTTTATTATTAATAGCCAAGGCGGTAGTTTTCAGCTACATCGTAAGACCCTAAAAGATACCCTTTTGGAACTTAAAGTATTCGCAAATACTAGTGTTAATCAGCTTGATCCTCCTCAACTCGAATCATTTAAGAGTATTGTTGAAGCCCTAAAATTATTGTATGGATCTCAAGCCGTATATGATATCGTCCTGAATGATATTCGTGAATCATTCTCAGACATTAAAGATGTTAAACCTGGGACAGTAGCGGCTTTCTTCATTGGTTGTTTTACTGATGATCCCAAATTCCCTGGTCCTATGGGATGCAGTCCTAAATGTGCAGCTTCACTTCCACCCACTGAAGGTACCCCAGGGTATGGAAATTGTGATGATCTTGTCCTTATTTATAAGGATGGACTTTTTAGTTCTTTGAATGAGAAGAGATCTCGACATGCTTATGTATATATTGGCGAACCCAGTTTTAATGGGTTTACTGATGAAAATATTACCCAACTATCAGAGGCGGAAATCGAAACCGTATCATTGGTATTTGGAAATCAAGATGGTACTTATCGAGAAGTCACAAGTCCTCTTCTTCTTGAGAAGCTTCCTCGTAATTCGGAAAAAGCTCCGATTACTAAACAAGTAGTTCCCGTTCAAACATCTGAGATGACATCAACTACTAGTTCTGCGGCTGGTATTATCTTCGCTATTATCATTATAGGACTAATTATCCTGCTCATTGTAGTTATAGCTCGGGGTAATTATCTACAATAAAAGAATAATAATATATGTAAAGATACATATATTAACCATGGATGACAATACTATCATCGTTCTCATTATTATGATATTGGTATTTATTATTGCCGGAATATTTATATTTTGTACCCCGAATAGTAATACCAAGGTACAAAATAGTACAAAAATGATACCTCAAGTTAGGAAATATAATAAGATGAATTTTAATTTCTCTCGGCTTTCTCCGAAGTCGAGTTGTTCCCTACCATTATCGACAGTTCCCTGTTCTTTTCCATCAATTGAACATCCGATAAAGAAATTACCTCGATGTAATTTATTACAAGATATTGTTTCTCCGAATCATTGGATAGGAAATACCTTATTCCAGAAAAATAATACCTTCTCCATATTCCCATATCTAGGATCAATCACTGATGATAGTTTTACTTTTGGCTGGCCCAGTGATGGTACATTAACTAATCCCGGACCACCAAATCAATGTGATTTGTCATATAATGTAAATAGTAATCATAATATAACCATTTCGGGAGAAAATTGTACTTCTTGCGATATTTTGGATATGGATGCCCTTGTAACAACTGTTATATGGAATAATTTAGAAGGTTCGGTTACTATTCCTTTAGCTAAAGGTTCTCCGTATATTACCATGGAAATTAATAATGCATCAATATCTTTAAAGTGTGATTTTGATTATACATTACATAGTTTTAGTGAAGGTAGAGATTATGTTATTAGTATAACTGAAACTACCGGATATATTATTTACTTATCACATAATGAAGTTATTCAACACAATGATAAAACTTTAATTATTCCTCAAATGATAGGAGTAGTACGTATTGCATATTTTGCCAGCGATAATATGTTACAATCGTTAAGTAATTTTTATCCTTATTATCCGGTTGAGTCTACAATTTCTACAACATCAACTTTGAATGGATCTCAAAGGAATATTATTTCATCATATACTTGGACAAGTAAAAGTATGACCAATAATATAGGTCCTGTTCTTATGATGGCATTACCTCATCATAATATAATTAATATTACGTATGAACCATTTACTTTTAATCATCCGCTTATGGGAAATACTCGTCTTATTATAACAGATAAAAATACTTGGAATCTCTCCTATTCACTTCCAGATTATACTTTCCCATATAGTACCATTATTAATAATGATTTACTTAGTATTTGGACCACAGAAATAGTTTATATTATTGATACTATTCCCGATGAAACAGTTTCCTGGATGAAATGGATGGGATCATTGGCAAATATGATATTACTTGGAGCTATGCTCAAACAAGATATTTC
>Ga0315288_10010872_pt1 | contig 11474 bp, 8 predicted proteins | sample YL17G11_20_MG_FD_203454 | JGI IMG/M metagenome (GOLD analysis project Ga0315288, IMG submission 203454) | Sediment microbial communities from Yellowstone Lake, YNP, Wyoming, USA - YL17G11_20 | ecosystem: Environmental > Aquatic > Freshwater > Lake > Sediment | place: USA: Wyoming | collected... | reverse complement strand
CGGCAAAAGGTCAAGGAGATGATGGTGCAGGACGTGGCGGGCGAAACGTACGGTCGCGCCGAACTGGACGCTTTTCCTGACAAGGAATTAGAGGAAGCTAAATGAAACAGCGCGAGATTCTCAAGCGTACAGCCAAATCAAACGAACTTGATTATTCTGCTTTAGGCTTAAAATGCGGAATCGAGATACACCAACGCTTAGATACGGACAAATTATTCTGCTCATGTTCGTGCAAACAGGCAAACGAGCCGACCGAGCAGGTTTTGCGCCGGTTACGAGCAGTCGCTGGAGAAGTCGGAGGCATTGACCAAGCGGCGCTATACGAATACATGCGCGCAAAATCGTTCATTTACAAGGCTTCGCCCGGTGAAACATGTCTGGTCGAGCTCGACGAAGAGCCGCCGCACGCTCTCAACAACGAAGCTCTTAACATCGCTTTACAATTGTGCAAACTTCTTGATTGTGACGTGCCCGAAGAGTTGCACGTCATGCGAAAAACCGTTATAGACGGCAGCAACACGGGCGGTTTTCAGCGAACGACTATTCTTGGTACGAACGGTTCGCTGAAAATGCCGTTCGGCAACGTTCCGATCACACAGGTCTGCCTGGAAGAAGAAGCTGCGCGCATCGAGCAGAAGAGCGAAGGCAAAGTGACTTATCGATTGAGCGGGCTCGGCATTCCGCTCGTCGAAATAACGACAGGCATCATCGACGACCCGCAACGCACGTACGAAACGGCACGAACGCTCGGTTTGCTTTTGCGCTCGCTGCATGTTCAGCGGGGCATCGGAACGATCCGCCAGGACATCAACATCTCAATCGCAGGCGGAGCTCGCGTAGAAATCAAGGGGTTCCAAGAACTAGAAGACATCCCGAAATTGATAGAGAATGAAGCGAAAAGGCAAGTCGACTTGCTGGAAATTCGAAAAGAACTCATAAAGCGAAAATCCCATTCCAAGCCTCTTATTTTGGACGTCACGGAACTTTTCAAGAACACGAAAAACGACCTCATCCGCCGCTTTGTCATGGACGGCGCTCGTATTCTCGCCTTGCTCTTGCCAGAATTCGGCGGTTTGCTCACACGAGGATGCGGAGACCGAACGTTGGGCGCTGAATTGGCAGGCTATGCCAAAGCGCACGGCTTGGGCGGAATGATCCATACGGACGAAGACCTGTCGAAATACAAACTCGTTGAGGAATTCGCGCAAATCCACAAGCGATTTGCCGAGCATTCGAAACAAGCTGCGCGAAAAGCGCATGCAGAAACGCAGGATGCAATTATAATCTTCGCTGGCAAGCTGCCTGCTGTTGAAAATGCGGCGCGTGCAGTCTTAGAACGAGCTGCTCGTTGCGAAGAAAACATTCCCGAAGAAACCCGCGTCGCCGACGATACGGGCAGTAAATATGCGCGCCCGCTTCCTGGCAGGGCGAGAATGTATCCCGAGACGGATATTCCGCCGATTTCGATAAGCCGAGAAATGCTCGATGCGATTGCCGTGCCGAAAACATTGATAGAGAAAGAGAAAGAACTCGCCAAGATATTACCTAAGGATTTAGTCCCGCAAATACTTACCTCACTCTATTTCCCGCTTTACGAGCGGCTGGCGACAGAATTCGACCCGCTGCTTGTCGCAAGAACGCTTTCGTATAATCTGAAAGACGTCAGCAGGCGCGGCTTCGACACTGCGAAACTAACGGAAGATGATTTCCACGGGATATTTTTACTAATAAAGCGGGGGGAAATCCCGGCGGATTCTATTTCGGATATTATCGTTTCACGTATCGAAGGCAAGACGTTCGAAGACATCAAAAACAAGTTCTCAGTCATGCCTGAAACTGCATTGCGCCGCTACATCAAAGAAATCGTCGAGAAGAACGCCGGCAAAAGCGAGCAAGTATTGATGGGCATCATCATGCAAAGCGTGCGCGGGCGCGCACGCGGCGAGCTTGTGGTGCGCATACTACGTGAAGAGCTCGAAAGGATGAAGATAGGTTCGCTATAAAAGCTTTATCGCCGTAATTTCTGTATGGTTTCGAAAGCGCTTATTGCTGTTATTATTATTGCAGTCGTTCTGGCGGTTGTTGGCGCCGTCTATTTCATGATATTCCCGTCTGCCGAACCGCCGGCGACGCTGGTTGTGCGTGCAGGGACAGTTGAGGTGAATTCTGGCAATAGTTGGGCGACCGCAACGAGCGGCATGCAGCTCAGTGCAGATTATAGCGTACGCACGGGCGCGGATGGCGATGCCGTCGTAATATTCTTCGGGGCTTCTGCGCTGCGATTGGGGCCGAACACGGAAATTCGACTGTCTGAAATTCTTACAAACTTTACGTCAATCGAATTATCAAACGGTCAAACATGGTCGCGAATATTGAAAGTCAGCGGCATCGAGGAGTATGAAATCGAAACTCCGACGACCGTAGCGACCGTACGAGGTACGGGCTTTGCCGTGGTTGTACGGGGAAATGATACGGATGTTACTGTCGGTGACGGTTCGGTCAACGTAGGTACTATACGTAAAGAGTTTGCAGCGGGTGCCGCAAGGCGCGTCGTGCTTGCACAAGTAAACGTGACTGCGAACCAAACGGTTGAAATCAAAGCAGCAACGCTTGACCAGCCGCTTGTCGTCCGACGACTAGAATACATAGACGCGTGGGTCGCCAAGAACATCGGCGAAGACGTGACGTTCCGCGCAGAAGTAAAAGCAAAAATCCGACAGAAATACGGCTTCTTGATCGGCGCTGCAAAGGACCGCTATAATCTTACCGATACGGACGTCGACATGTATCTTGACAAGATAATCTCAGGCGAAATAAGGATTCCGAGCAATGTCCAGGAGCTTCTTGCAAGCGGGTCCACCGACATAAGCGCGCTTGAGCGCGCAACGAGTGGTTAACGTGAATCTCAAAGCCGAAAACAGATTTTTTCTGTGCATTGCAATCGCTGTAATTGTTGCTGCCGCATTCTCGGCGTTTTTCCTGACAGGCTTTCTTCGAACAGCGCAGCTTTCTGCAACCGATGCTCTCTATCATGAGCGCGGCGCGCTCAGTGAAATCGTGATAATCGCCATAGATGACAAAGCCTTACAACAAATTGGAAGGTGGCCGTGGGACAGAACTGTCTGGGCTCAGGTCATCGACAAAGTCGATGCCGCAAAACCAGCTGTAATCGGTATTGACGTGTCGTTTTTTGAAAACTCGTCGATTGCGTCGGACCGGGCGCTTGCGAGCGCTATACAAAACGCTAGTAATATTGTACTGACGCTCGAGTACACGGCTGACGGCGGCGTGATGAAGTCTGTTTTCGACGGAACAAGCGGCCACATAAACCTGTATACCGATGCGGACGGCGTTACGCGAGCATTCCCGCCGACGTTCTCGGCTGCAAACACGAACAGCAATGCTTTTGCTCTCGAAGTCCTTGCAAAATATCTTGGAAAAAGCGCAAGCGAGATTATTTCCGAAAACTCTGAGCTCCAGCAACGCACGCTGATAAACTTTTTCGGCGCGCCAGGTTCGTACAACCGAATATCAGCGGCTGATGTTCTGTCTAGCAATGACAGCCAGCTGTCGAGCTGGTTCAACGAAAAGATCGTACTGATAGGCGCGACTGCACCTGATTTGCACGACGAGCAGGCGGTGCCGATATCAAAAGCCCGAGCGATGCCCGGCATCGAGATCCATGCGAATATAATACAGACTGTCCTTGGCAATGCTTTCTTGGCGTACCAGGATTCTGCAAGCACTATTGCCGCGATATTTCTGCTTTGTATCATTGCAGGATTGTCTGTCTGGAGGCTAAAAATTTATTTTGCCGCAATAGCGGTCGCTATAATCGCTGTCGGTTATGTTGCTTTATCGGTCTTCGTGTTCGATAAGGGTATCATACTGAATTTTGTCCACCCGCTTTTGGCGATGATAATAACATACGTCGCTTTGGTTGTTGCCCATTACCTGCTGGAAGAGCGGCAGAGAAAATGGGTCACTGAAATATTTGGAAAATACGTCTCAGACTCGGTGGCAAAAGAAATCCTTGCGAAAACCACACGGGAAGCTATACATCTCAAGGGCAACCGCCGGGAGATCACAACACTTTTCGCCGATATTCGCGGGTTCACAAGCATATCAGAAAAGCTCAAGCCGGAAGAAGTCGTTGCGATGCTTAACCATTACCTCAGCGGGATGACCGATGTCGTATTCGCGAATGGCGGGACAGTAGACAAATATATCGGCGATGCTATAATGGCCGTCTGGAATGCGCCGCTCGAACAGACCGGGCATGCGCTGTTTGTGGTCAAAGCTGCATTAGCGATGCAGTCGGCTGCGGCCGAATTGGCGAAGAAAGCTAACATACCTGCAGTCAAGTACGGTATAGGAATAAATACAGGCCCTGCTATTGTCGGCAGCATCGGTTCTGAAAAGCGGCTAGACTATACGGTGATAGGAGATTCTGTCAATCTCGCTTCACGGTTATGCGGACAAGCCGGACCAGGGCAAGTCCTGATAGGCGAAGCAACTTATGTGCTTGTAAAAGATGCCGTGCGAGCAAAGCGCCTTGCAAAAATAAAGGTCAAAGGAAAGGAGAAAGCAATCGTAGTCTACGAAGTCGTCGGGCTAAAGTAGAATCAATCTACATTATTCTGTAGTAGCCCAAACAGTTTGCTGACATTTTTTCGTCTTTCGGCGATATTAATTTAACGCGCGAAACCAGGAAAGGTTCGCCGATTATGTAAAGCTCGTCGCCATCGATCGGTTTCTTGTCTAGGTCTCTGGTTATCTTGAACGCGCGAGCCAGGTCGCCCGGGCCCTTTATCTGCTCGGTTATGCCTTCGACTGGATATACTTTCCGTATCGTCACGACAGACGGTGTTCCTTCTTTTTCTGTACCGATGGCAAGCGTCGCATGACCGCCCTGGAATATCGGGACATATATGATGCCTGGGCCATAGCGCAATCCGTCGCGGTTTCCGCCCTGATATGCACCGGTTTCAGCTATGATACCGATATACTTCTCTCCCATTTCCTTAATCTCACGGACCAGGCGCATGCCCATGAGCTTTCTTGCCACTATCCTCGGGTCGTGGGCGAAGAATTCCTTGTCAAGTTTTGGCATTCGATTTCCTCTGTTCGTTATTCTTCAGCAAAACATATAACCTGCCGAAATTCGGCGCCACATAGCCAGTGCAATGAACATGCTCGTCGCCCTTAAGATAATTCGTCAGATCGTTTCGCCTGTCTTCCGTGCAGTTCCCATGAACGATGCAAATCGCTTTTTTGCTGCCGTCGTACGCCTTGCCAACCCATTTGTCAAGAAGCCGCAAGGCTTCGCCGCGCGGCATGTGGTGTATATCGTAGACCTTAGTCTCCGAGCTGAGGCTCGCGGTGAAAAGCTCGTTTTCCAGTTGTTGACGCAGGCAGGATTTTGATGTCATAGGAATTACTGTTACTGCTTGGTAGTTAACACTTAAGAACCTTTCGGTCGATGTATAGCGTATACATCGCGGTGAGCGTGTGGAACGACAATTCGTAATCACAAAACGCATAGCAAAACACGGTCGACAGGCGATCATAGTCGTACCGAGCCTTCTGCAACCCGAACTGAAGCCAGGAACGGTTGTCAAACTTACTATAGACGTGGTGAAAAGGAGTGAGTGAACTGCCACAGTACAAGCGGGATAAGATATTCGAAGCGCACAAGCTCGGCATGACGATAAGGAAAGCCGCGAAATATTCAGAAACGTGCGAAGCGACAGTACGATACTGGTGGAAAAAAGTCGGTCTGGAATCGCCGCTCGCAAGACCTGCGTACCCCCAGGACGTGCTCGACAAGATATACCAAGCGCATGCGCAGGGAATGAGCTTGGGCGAAGCTGCAAAATATGCTGGGACTTCCGACGGCACGGTCAAATATCACTGGAAGGACGCCGGGCTGAAAGCCCACAACAAAGTCTCGCCGAACAACTACTGGACGCCTGAAAAGATAGACGACGAGTTCAACGCTTCGTGCAAGACTCTCGGAAGAGCACCGACTGCAACGGAATTCATAAACTTGTGTGGCAGGGCACATTCTGCGATTTTACGCGGCAGATACGGCAATGGCATCGAAACTTATGCAGCGTATCTGGAAGCGAAAGGGTTTGCCCCTCCGAGACAAAAATTGAAACCTGAAGAAATCGACGCTTACTTCGGGAAACTGATGGCAAAATTGGGACGTGTGCCGACTTCCACCGAATTTGAGAAAGAATCCAGCAGGGCGATGGGGGCTATAACTAGCGGCAAGTACGACCCGAACATCAAAGGCTACAAAGACTACGTTAAAGCGAGAGGATTTGAGCCGATTTCGAAAAATCGCAGTCCGGGGTACTGGAAAAAGCAGACTGTCGATGCTGCATTTGATGAACAAACGTCGGAACTTAAAAGAACGCCGACATCGAAAGAGTTTGGAAAAAAACATAAAGGAGCGCTTGCAGCTATCACAGATGGCAGATATTCCGATGACATCAGAAACTACACTGATTACCTTAACGCGAGAGAGACAAGCGGCAAAAAATATCTCCCGCCCGGATTCTGGACGCCAGATAAATCTCAGCAAGCTTTCAACATAATGTATGAGAGGTTTGGCAGGGTACCCACGCGCGAAGAGCTTGATAGAGCATACCCCGGGGCTTCGCAACATATCGATAGAAAAGAGTTCCCGGCTGCGCGACACAATCAGCAACCCAAGGGATATTGGACAAATGAGAAAGTCGACGAGGCATTCTTCGGCTTGAAGGAAAAGCGCGGAAGGGTCCCCTTCATGACCGAATTCAGAAAGGTCCATGGAGGCGCAGTAACTTTTATAGAGAGCGGAAGATACGCCGACAATATCAAGAATTATGACGACTATCTCAAAAGCAAAGGGCTTGAGATAGACTTCAAACGCACCCCACATAGGTATTGGAGGTCTCCGGAAAACATCGACAATGCTTTTGATGACCAAATGACGAGGCTTGGTAGAATACCAACTTCTATTGAATTTGGCAAGGCTGCCAAGGGTGCTCTTGCCGCTATCGCAGACGGCGGATACAAAAAAGATGTAAGGTGCTATACAGATTACCTAAGGCACAGAGGACTGCAGCCAAACCAGAATATATACAGGCGCGGACACTGGACGCGAGATAAGATTGACGCAGCTCATGACGAACACACTACAAGATTGGGACGCGTTCCGACGTGGAAAGAATTTGAAAAAGAATATCACGGGGCCATAACTGTTATACTCAACGGCGAATATGCAACGAGCGTGAAAACGTACACGGACTATTTGAGATTCCGCGGCCTGCTCGAAGTCAATTCCGTGCGGGCGCTATCGCAGCTTCTAGACACTGAAACCGGTGCACGCTACGCTATCCAACTTGCGCGCGGCGACGACGTCGATCTTGCTGATATCCTTTCCGTCGTTTACGAAGGAAAGCTTGCCAAAGATGACGTGATGGACTTCCTCAATGACCCGAGCCTGCGCGAATACCTCGGGAAATTCAAAATGCGAGGCGGCATTTCGGACATCACAGAACCGGCGCAGAGGCTGCTTAAGCTTGACAAGGGCGGCGTGATTGCGGAAATATTGAAACGCCGGCTTCGAGAGCATCGAAAACAAACATTGGGCACGTCGCCTACGCGAATGCAAATCAATGCTTACATGCAGGAGCTCGAGGAAGAGCTTGACAAAATGGGTGTTATGATATGACTGACGCCAAAAAGCCCGAGCACGAACTAAAGCCAGAAGACAAGGCTGCGGTCAATCAGATTTACAAGGGCATACTTAGCGACATCTACAACGAAACAGCTGACATCAAAGACCTGTATGAGAACAAGATACCAGGCGTTGTCAAACGCATTCAGAACCCTGTTTATGAGATTACGAACGGCAACGGGAACGGCGACGACCACTATATCAACGACTTCCCATCTTGGTACCAAGTCGAGGCAGTAGAGCATCTCCGCAGGAGAAAGCGCGTCCTCATCGCAGACGAGATGGGACTCGGAAAGACTGCGCAAGCTGTCGTTGCGCGAGCGGCCATAGAAAGCGACGAAGGAAAGCCGTGCAAGACGCTTGTCGTATGCCCGAACACTGCAAAGTCGCTTTGGTATGAGCGCATATGCGACCCTGCTAAAGGGTATTTCGAGAAAGAGTATGTCAGTAAACTAAATGTTGTGCAGCTGGACGAATACACCACGGATGCACTCGACGAGCTGAAAAAGGCCGATATCGCGATTATAAATTATGATTCTCTTTCGTTCTCAGGCGACGAAGGAAGCAAGGCGAATTTGAAACGCGCTATTATGGAGAGCGGGTTCCGTTATGTCGTGCTTGACGAAGCTCACAATGCAAAGAACCCGAGCTCGCAGGCGTACCGCTCGAAACACGTAAAGGACATAGCCGACCGCGCCGACTACCTCGCGTTGCTCACGGGCACGCCGATCCCGAACACGCTTTCTGACACGTATATGATGATCGCGCTGCTTGAGCCAAGGCGCAAAGAGAAAGTGATCGAACGCGTCAAAGAAGGCGACAAAGAAGTCGAGAAAGAAATCGAGCGTGAAGTCGGATACAAAGACGCAAGCGAAGTCGCCAATGCATACAGCCAGACGCCGAGCCTTATACGAGCCGTGCTGAACACGCGCATGCTGCGGCGCGAGATGAAAGACGTCTACAAGCTGCCGGATCTGGTTGACAAACCGTATGACATTCAGCTTTCACCTGAGCAGGATGCGATATACAAGGAGATACTGGACAACTGCGAGCTCGAGGGCAGCTATAAGCTGCAGCAACTTAAGCGAGCGCTGCTCGACCCGTCGCTGGTCAATCCCGATATTATTGACGATAAGCTAAAGCCGCTGCTCAAGACGACCGAGTCTGCAAAATATCTCGAGCTTGACAAAATCATAAATGAAAACGCAGCGCGCGGTGAAAAAACAATCGTTTTCTCACCGCTGTGGCGCGAGGGCGTGACGAAGAAGCTCGAGAAGCGCTACAAAGCATATGGCTCACTGCGCATGGACGGCACAAATGCTAATGAGCGTGAAGACATACGGAAGCGATTCCAGCATGAGGATGCGTACAAGGTCCTTATCGCAACGGACGTCGCAGGTGAAGGCATCTCACTGGCAGCTGCAAATAACATAGCATTCCTCGACGACCCGTACGCTCCTGGCGAGCGAGAACAAATGGTCAAGCGCTGCCACAGGCGCGGGCAGACAAAAACGGTAAACGTAAAGACGCTTGCCGTGCGTGGCACAGTCGACCAAGGAGTAATCGAGCTTTTGCATGAAAAGAACAAAGCAATCGACTTCATACTGAAAGGCCTGCCTCTAAGCGACCATGCTAAACTGCTGCTGTCGGACCCGAGCAGGCTCCGCGAATATTACGAGCGGACGCCTATCGGACGCTACATGTATACGTCCGAGCAATGGGCGCATATGTATATCCACAGGATGTCGATGCGGCTTGCTGGCAAGGACGAACCTGTAGGTGCCGAAGGCAAAAAGTTCAGGCCTGTCACAAAAGCGCTGGAAGGAACGATCGGCGACAAGTATGCGCAAAGCTACACAGTCGACTATGAAAAAGGATTCCAGGCCAACCTCGCGCGTGCGTACAAGCAAATCGTCGAAGCGATAGAGCAAGCGGAAGGAAAAACGAGAAAGGTCGATATCGGCTCGGCGTTCGGCGTGCTTAGCCATGCGCTGGGCGATGATTCGATCGTCAACGTCGACTTAAACCCGTATCATTTCAAGCAGCCGCTTGCACAGGGCAAGACAAACGTGCGCGCTGACTTCACGGAGATGCCGTTCAAGGACGGCAGTTTCGATTTGGCGGTTTGCGCATTGACGCTGCACTACGCGTCGAACAACGGCAGGCGCAGCCATGCGTTGCGCGAAGCAAACCGCATCCTGCGCGACGGCGGATATTACATCATTGCGGAAAACCCGGGATTCATAAGCGATGCTGCGGCGTTCAACGCAGGCATCAAGCAGCACGGCTTTGAAATCGTGCCCGAATTAACGGGCTTCGTGAAATCTACTAAGCCTGAAAATATGGGACTGAACGCCTACGTCGCAGTCGCGAAGAAAGTCAGTTCGCCAACCGAACAGACGGACAACAAACTGATATCGATGTCCCTTGACAACCGAGACCCCCGCTTGAACAAGCTACGCGGCTTCAAGAGGCGCGGCGTGGCCGAATCGTTCGCGTTCGCCGATGAAAGCGGCGAGACGCCGCTGGAAGACCGGCTGAAGATGTATCGGGAGAAATACAAGCGTGAGTAAAATGACGGCCAAGGAGCAGTTTGATGCTTACCTGAAAGAACTCGACTGTGAGATGGGCAAGCTTAATCTTTAAGTCTTGGCACCGCAAAAATATAGTATGGCACTAGAAATCCTAGCAAGCTTTATCCCTACTAGCGTGGGCGGTGCGATTGCTTTACTTGTCCAGATTCTGATAATCTGGGTCGTCGTCATGCTTGCCGATAAAGTCATCGCGCACCAGATTCAAGCCAAGCATTCGTTTATACTTGCCGTACTTGCATATTTCCTGTCACCGCTCGTGCTAGCGTTCGGCGGAATCTCAATTCCGTTCGCAGGAATAATAATCCCGCTAATCGTCTGGATAGTACTTGGAGAAGTCCTATTGCGCGGATATAGCGGCGGTGCCGTCATGCGACTGAAGGTCGCCGCAATCGCCTTCGTAATATACTTGATTCTGAACATCGCAAACGTGCCGGGCATGCTCGCTGCGGCGATCGGCATCTAGGCAAAAAGCACTTGTCCAGCGTTCTTTATTTTAATCTCTAGAATCTCGCCCAGTTGGTGCTTTCCTCGAAGAACAATCGGCTTGTACGCAAAGTTCCTACCAACGAAATTTTGCTTTTCGCGGTTGAACTCGTCGACAAGCACAGCACCGGACCATCCGAGCCACTTTTTATTGCGCTCTAGCGCAATAGTGCGGCAAAGCGCAGACATGCGGCGCGAGCGGTCTTTCAAGACTTCGGTCTTCAGCGGCTTTAGCTGCGCGGCCGCAGTTCCGGGCCGCGCGCCGAAACGAGAGACGTTGACGTAATCAGGCTGTATCTTTTCTATCAACTCGAGAGAAAGTCGAAAATCTTCTTCGGTCTCAGTCGGATAGCCGACTATTATGTCTGTCCATATCTGGATCTGCGGATGCGCTTTGCGAAATGCGGCGACGATTTTAGTAAAATCGGATACTGAATGCCCGCGAGCCATTTCTTTCAGTACTTTGTCAGAGCCACTTTGCACAGGAACGTGCAGGAACTTGAACACATTCGGATGTGCGAATGCTTCGATCAACTCATTCGCAAAAAGTTTTACGTAAGTCGGATTCGCCATGCCGACGCGCAAGAAATATTTTCCTGCGACCTTTGCGGTTATTTCTTTTAGCAATCTTGCAAGATTTTTTTCGTTATCCAAACCATACGCTC
>Ga0315288_10010870_pt1 | contig 11476 bp, 6 predicted proteins | sample YL17G11_20_MG_FD_203454 | JGI IMG/M metagenome (GOLD analysis project Ga0315288, IMG submission 203454) | Sediment microbial communities from Yellowstone Lake, YNP, Wyoming, USA - YL17G11_20 | ecosystem: Environmental > Aquatic > Freshwater > Lake > Sediment | place: USA: Wyoming | collected... | reverse complement strand
ACACCAGGCTGTTAGTTCCCTTAACGAGGAACTGCCAAGGAAACTCGGCAACAACCTTTTCGTAAGCGTAAATGGGTACGAAGACCGAGTTCGTGTCCCCACCCGCGTAGTTGAGCTTCGGATGTAAGTAGAACAGGCCCCGGTGCCCATTTATCTCCACCTGCAGTCTGGGCAGGTGAGCCATGTAGGTCACCAGTCCGACCTTGAGTGTGAAGACACCTTTCGGTGCGCTCGCAAGATCGAACTTGATGGTGAAGGGGTGCAGGCGGAATCCCGCTTTCCCGTTGGCGGAACCTGGCTGATAAGCGTACCAGTCTTTGGCAGGATCGCCCTTCCCCACTGTAAATACCGGGTCCCGTGCGGGATTTGAGTAATCGATCCCTTCGGCCTTGAATTCCTGGGAAGATTCATCAAAGGTTCCCACCTGCCAGACCTTTTGGGGACCGGCCTGAACTGCTGTAGGAAAGGAAAAGAAGAGCAGCCATAACATGCAGGGCCATAGTAACGTTCTTAGCGCACGATTTGCCATGAACGGTCTCCTCGGGAATTTCCGATATTGAGCCTCCGCCAGGCCAAAAACTATACACTCGCCCCCCCCGTGTCAAGTAGAATCAAAATGGCCTGTTTTGGAGTGGCATCGCGGCTCGTTTTAGCCCTGCCGGCGACTTCTGTGGTTTGTTTCCCGCCCCCCCACCTGCCTCACTGCTAACACCTGTCCGCACGGGACGGCTTGGGAGCGTTCGATTCGGGCGTCTCTCCTGGCTTGCTAGCCGTCCGGCAGCGGCAGCGCCGCCGACCTTATAGATGTGCTACCTGGCTTGCAGCGATCAGAAGGTGAAACGCGTTTCCAACTCGATACGCCGGTTGGCGGTGGCTGATCCGAAGAAGCCGCCGGCCAAGCCGTTGGAGTGTCCGAACAGTGGAGAACTCAGGTTGCCGATGGGCGACGCCAGGTTCACATTGTTAAAGAGATTGTGCACATCGAAAGTGAACTCGAGGGTGTATCGCTTGTTTCCGACCGGGTGGAACATACCGTGCGGTGGTCCTCCGGAGCCACTCAGCCCGCCCGGACCCAAGCCGCCTCCCGGAGGGCCTCCTCGGTGACCGCCACGAGGCCCGCCGGACCCACCCGATCCGGCTGTCGATCTAGCTTCCCCCTTGCCAAAACTAAAGATCTTGGTCAGGTGCATGTTCAAGCTGAAGCGGCCCGGGCCGTTCCCGTAGTTGCGCGGGATGATGGACTGGCCGGGCAGGGGAAGCGTATCGAAGATCCCATAGGCGGTTCTCACCACACTCGCACCAGTAAGATCGGTGGCGAAGGTCGGCCGATCGTTGAACAGTGAGTCGCCGTTCAAGTCCTGTCCCACCACGATGCCAAACGGCTGGCCGGAGGAGATTTGCATGAAGGGGCTGAAGCGGAAGCCGAGGGGCATAGCAATCATGCCACCCATGAAAAAACGATGGCGGACGTCAAACATTGCGCGACCGTACTCCGTGGTCAGGTTGTATTGGTTGACAGGAAAACTGCCCGCCCCATCGGTGTTGCTGCGTGCCTGGTTGAACATGTAGAAACCGAACAGCGAGTACTTGGGGTTAATGCGGGCGTTGAAGTTGGCGATGAGCTGGTTCTGATTGAAAAGCCCGGTCGACTCGTATTGGTAGATGTTCTCTGTGCCGCCGTTAGGCCGCACGCCGCTTGCCGGATTCGCCGGATCGTAGGTGCCGGGCAGCGGCGCGTTAATATTGCGCGAGCGCAGGAGGTGGAGGCCGTGCGAGTTGGTGTAGGTGATGGCGACGGTGATGTTCTTGGGCAACTGACGCTCGATCCCGATGGCTGACTGGACGGTATAAGGAGCCCGCAAGGTCGGCGCCAGGGTGCGAATGGTCTGGGGCGCAGCGTTGCCCGTCAAGTCAGCGAGGGGTGGGATGTTGGGGAAAAAGTCCGGGCTCGGAACCAGGAACTGCTGTTGGGTGATGCCATTCAGGCGCAGGGCTTGAAGCGTCAGGTCCGCTCCGACGCGATCATAGAAAACGCCCCCGCCGACGCGCAGCACCGTCTTGGGTTGGCGCGTTTTGCCTCGGCCCAGGCCCCAGGCGAGGCCAAAGCGCGGCGCGAAGTCGCCGTGGTCACTGAGCTGGTTTTGTGTTTCATAGCGAAGGCCCGCGCTCAAGCTGAGGTTCGGCCGAACCCTCCAGTCGTCTTGCACGAAAAGGCCAACATCGAACTGGTTAAGGCCGGCGAGCGGATTTCCGCCAATGATTGAGAACTGGCTCGCCCCGCCGCCCTGGGTGCGGATTTGGGCTGGCGTCAGGCCGTTCTCCAGACCCAGCAGCGTCAAGCGATAGGCGTCCAGCGACGTGAATGTAAAAGTGCCGTTGTAGCTTTGCAGGGAGCGGTCAGACAGGCTGAGGTCGCGCAGGCGTCCGCCGAACTTGACGAGGTGCTTGTTGATCGTCACCGAGGTCATGTTGTGGAGTTCGTAGTGATCGTGGTTGGTGGTGTCCCGCCCCGCGCTCGCTCCACCGCCCGTGAAGGCGGCCAGTACCGATATCGTGGGCAGGGAGGCGTCTCCTGTCTGGTCGGTGCGCTGACGGACATATTGGAAGCGGGTCTCATTGACCGCGCGTGTACCGAGAACCGCCGTCTCGGTAAGTTGGACGGTTTGCTCCGTGTTGCGCAGGTCGTAAGCCTGGGAAGGCAAGGAAAACTGCCCGATGCCATTGTTGTCGGACCCCCGCCGGGCAAAGCTGTAGCGCGCCATCAGGGTGTTCTTGGGGTTCAACTGATAATCCAAGCGCGGGCTGACCGTCGTACGCCAGGTAGGATTCAATACCGCCAGGCTGAACGGAGTCACGTTGAAGGAGGGATCGAGCGTGAGCGCGCTGACCACGGAGACTTCACCCACGTCGCGACGCTCGGCGTCGACGAAGAAGGAGGCCTTCTTGCTGAGCGGCCCGCCTACGTTCCCGCCAAACTGCCGCGATTGGTAAGGCGGCTTAGTGGGCGAAAACGGATTCCGCGAGTTGAAAACCGCATCCCCAAATTCGAAAAAGGTCTGGCCGTGAAACTTGTCGGTTCCGGGCTTGGTGAAGATCTCAATGCGACCGAAACCGAGCCGGTCGTACTCCGCGGCGAAGGGGCTCTGGTTGACGCGGATTTCCCGAATCGATTCCTTGGGCGGCAGACGGCCTTCGCTGAAGCCGTCAATATAGATCTGCCCGCCGTTCGGCCCGGCTGCGGGTCCCGCCAGCGCCTGCAACTCGTCCGCCAAGTCGTCGGGGTTGTCGGAGAGAGCCTTGAGGTCTTCACCCTTCAGTACGAGCGCCCCGACGGTGCTCGTGGGGCTGACGCTGACCTGTGAACTCTCTCCCAGAACCGTGACCTTCTGCGTCTCCAGGAACACTACCAGTTGTGCGTCCACGACCTGGGGCTGGCCGCGCGTGATGACAATGCCTGCCTTCTCAAAATCGGCAAAGCCCTTCACACGGATCTGCACTGTATAAGTGCCGGGCGGCAAATTACGGAAAACGTACCGGCCCTGTTCGTCGGTTTGGGTCACCAGCGACGTCTTGCCGGGTCCGATGACGGTGACGGTGATGGCGGGTACGGAAGCGCCGGACGGGTCCGTAACTTGCCCACGCAGGCTGACGTCAGCCGACTGCGCGAAAAGCATGATGGGAAGAAGAGACGACGCCAGCATCGCGCCTGCTGCCCGTCGCAAATTCCGAATAAAGCCGAACATTCTAAGATCCTCCATAGATCTCTAATGAAAACAGACGTTCCGCAACTCGCCGTTCGAGTATTGACCCTTGATTCGCCAATCAGTAATCCGCCATCAGAACCGCACATCCGCGCTGCCGGGGACCCCGCGAGCGGTCTACATCAAGGTCCGCTTTCACCCATGCCCATGTTCCACGGCCCCAGCACTACATCAGTGCTGCCCTTAGGTCGTGCTGCCAGGATTGGTTCGACACCGGAGAGGACGGTAATGGCTGTTACCTCCGAAGTCGTCGCTCCTTCCGTGCTGAGCACGATCAGGGCATCACCGGGCTTCAGTTCGCTCAGCGCCAGTGGAGGTGCGCGCTCGATCATCTGCTGAAAGTCAGCCGGCCCATTCCCAGGCGCTCCTCCGGGACCGCCGTTTGGAGGTCTTCCGGACATCCCGCCCGCCGGCGGTCCGCTACCGGGACTACCTGCTGCTGGCCGGCCAGGCATCCCGCTGCCGGGCGCTCCGCTGGAGTTGAACGTCGCGATCATCTGGGCGACGAAGGGCGGGAGTCGGTGCAGGCTTGAGTCAGGATTCGTCCGCACCACGACGGGGTTCCCCGAAGCCAAATCCTTCACCGTGAGGGTGCTGTTCGGCGCGTCCACCGAAACCACCGTAGCCCCCATGTTGCGGAAGGTTCCGGAAACCAGTTTCTCGGCGGCAAAACGGCTACCGTCTTCGCTCTTCGTGCCCAAGGCGCGCACTTGATCTCCCGCTTTGATTTCCTGGAAACTGCTGGGTTTGGCGTCGCCAAACTTGACCGAATTCGGAGCGTAACGGAGCAGCCCGGCGTCCGCCGCCACTGTAATGATCACGGGGCGGGTAGGGTTTCCGGGCGTGGGCGGCAAGGTGGGAACCGAAATGGTGATCTCCTTCGTCTCCGGGTTCACCGCCTTCACCGGCCCCCCGATGCCGCGCCGCTGCCACTCGAGACGCTCGGCCTCGCGCGCCTTCTCTAGATCTGTTTTGGCCATCACGATGACGGATGTGGCGAGAACCGATTTCTGGTCGTCGGAGACGCGGCCCCGGACCAGTACGCGGTCACCGACGCTGATGTCGCCGACAGTGATCTTGGTGGCCGTCTTCAGGTCCTTCGCACCCGGGGGGACACGCAGAACTGAGACCGTGTCCGGCAGCGGGACCAGCAGATCGGGACCAGCGTCCGTGTGCAGGGTCAAAATGTCTGGCTGAAGGCTGGTGACCACGCCGATGGGCCGGACCGATTGAGAGCTTGAGGCACCGGGCGGCGACGATGGGGCCGTTCCCGGACCTTGCGCCAGAGCTACTCCCGCCCAAACTGTCATTAGACATACTGTCCACGTTTTCATGCAGCGTCACCTTCCAGGTCAGTCACGCGGTTGGCCGCAGGCTCCCGAAGACAACTTAGCGCCAGCCTGGAGGCCTTCGCCTTTTGCGATGCTCCAATAAAGTGCTGCAGCCACCCTTTACTTTTCACCGGTAGCCGTCGTCCGCTTGGCAGTCCACTTGCCATCGAATAGTTCGCTGTGGACTGTTCCCTTCATGGCGTCTCCGTCAACCGTCCCGGTGTAGTCCAGCTTGAACGTACCGTTCGGCGTCTCCCGCGTAACAGTAAAGCTGATCTTATTGCCTGTAAGGGAACCCTCCAGCGGCGACTCCCCCCGTCGCCCGGTTATGGTTCCCTTAATTGTGCTGCCGTCCTGCTGGATCTTTAGGGTCTGAGTCCTGGTTCCCATGGGTCCTGCGAAAGTCATCTCCCAGGTTCCGGCAACCTTCGCGGGCTCGTCGGCAGTTCTTGCCGTGCCGCCCCACATCAGCAACAGACCACATGCCAACGCAAAACCTATGAAATAAGTCTTTGTTCTCACGGAAGCATCTCCCTTTTAGTGATTTTTTCGGCCGTGCCTGTGGGAACCTGCCCGCGAATCGCAAAATCTACAGCGAGTATTCCGCACTCTCCTGCTCTTTGACCGTCGGGCTGAGACAACGGCCAGATACTCCGATGTCCAGTGCTGGCCGCAGCAACCGCTGGAAGGCTCCGTGCCTCCTTGGCTGCTCCTGCGCCAGAATCTACATCTCTACTGAGGTGGGAAACAAACTTTGTCTCGCGACCTCGGCCACCGCATTCAAGCTCATAGACGGCGCCGAGGAGAAAAAGGTTACATTACTTCGTAAAGCCGAAGCAAGACATCGTGTCTGCGAAGCACGCGCTTTGAATGGTCTTCTGAGCCCCTCGATAGTCTTTGGTTTGCGTTCTTGCCCCCCACACGGGGTCCGCGGCTTGTTTGCCGGGCGACAGTAAATGCCGTAGAGTTTCAGAACAACTCTGCGCTTGTATCTACCTGCTACATCACCAGTTGGTATACGACCCGTCCGGTCGGCGCAACATCGGAACGGGTCGCGATCTTTCCGCCACCTCTGCCACAAGCTGCAACGGCCGGGTATCCAAAATCACGCCCAGACCGGGACGCCGGTTCGGCCACATTTTACCTTGGCGAAAATCATAGCATTCGGGCAGGTGAGGGTAAACACCGGTACCATCGCGGGACATCTCCATCAGGGCGGGCCCGGAAAACGCGCCGCAGGCATGCACCAAAGCGGCCTCGGAAACCGGACCGGTAAAATGGGGAATCAGGCCGACGTAATGGGTTTCGCACAGGGCCGCAATCTTCATTAACTCCGTAATGCCGCCGACATTCGGCAGGGTGACGCGCGTATAGTCGATGAGCTGCTGCTCGATGAGTTCGTTGACGTCCCACTTGCTGCCGAACTGCTCTCCTACCGCAATCGGAACTTTGACTTGTCGCCGCAGCTCGCGGTAGACGCCGGGATTTTCGGAGCGAACCAGATCTTCCACAAAGTAGGGTTCCAGCGGTTCAATCAAGGTGCTGAGGCGCACAGCCTCCGGGAAGTCGAGGCGGGTGTGGTAGTCAAGCGCCCAGTCACCGTCCTTTCCCACTCCTTCGCGGATCTCCAGGCAATCCTGGTAAGTCTTCCGGACCATTTGGTGCGAGTTGAAAGGTTGGCCCTGGGGCGGATCAGCCGTCGCATAACGGAAGGCGCGGAAACCCGCTTCCATACAGGCGCGCGCGGTCTCCTTCAAGGTGCCCTTCGCGGGAAAACCCGTGGAGTAACATTCCACATGGTCGCGCGCCAGCCCGCCGAGCAGTTCATAAACCGGGACCCCGAGCGCTTTGCCTTTGATGTCCCAGAGTGCTAGGTCAAGAGCGCCCAGAGCATGCAGTTTCTCGCGTCCCGCCGGGTAGAAATAGCCTCGAAACATCATCTGCCACAGATGCTCGATGCGCGCGGGATCTTCCCCGATGATCATAGCCCCGCACTGTGAGATGGTATCCCGCGAGCCGCCTTCGCCAATGCCCGTGATTCCCTGGTCGGTTTCGACGGTTACGATGTGTGCGCTCTGATTGAAGAGGGGAACCGATTGGGGATTGTGGTAGAAACGGATGCGCGTGATCTTCATGGGAGTCGGCGTCGCGGACGCTCGCGTCCGTGAGGGAATGGCAAGGGCTGCGGCCCCTCCCAGCCCCAGCGTCTGTAGGAAAAAGCGGCGTTCCATTTTACCTCCTTCACCACCCAGAAGGGCCCACGCAGGTAAATGCGCCCGCTGTGGCTGCCCCTCCTCCACCCGGTGGTGCTTCACCGGATTCTAGCGCACGTAGCCGGAAGTGGCGAGTTTACTTCAGGCTTTTCAAAGTTAGCTTGGGACGCTGCTCGCTTTAGACCCCCGGTGGTGGACGACACCGGATGGCCCATGGCGTGAGTCATGCGAAAGTTAGACTAGTTTCTTGTTAGGCCGACGGCGTGTTTCGAGCCACAATCCAGGCCCACAGGGTCTTTCGTTCGTCGTCGCCAGATGCCAGGGCAGGAGCTTTCCTCCACCTGCAACGCCGTGTGCAGCCCAAAACGCACTACGGCGAGCCATTTGTGAAGCATAAGACTAGGTGAGGAAGATGATGATCGCCGGGGTACCCACGGGCGTGTATTGGCCGGTAAAGGTGAGGTTGCCCGTTTGCCGATTGATGCGGAAAGTGGTGATCGCGTCGGCCCTCTGGTTGCATGAGTAAAGGAATTTCCCCGTCGGATCAATATTGAAGCTGCGCGGATAGTCTCCTCGAGTCCATTCTTCCCCGGCAAACGTCAGCGCGCCCGCCGCACCGATCGCAAACCAGGCGATGCTGTCGTGCAGCCGGTTGGCGGCATAAACAAATTTCGCATCCGCGGAGACCATGACCTCCGAAGTGTAATTGGTTCCTGCGAATCCCTTCGGCAGGCTGGAGATGGTCTGTTTTGCCGTCAGCCTTCCACTTTCGGCGTCATAGTCGAACGTCACCAGCGTGGAGCCCTCTTCCTGCAGCGAATAAAACCAGCGGCCACTAGGATGAAACGCAAAGTGGCGCGGCCCGTCTCCCGGAGGCAGCGCCACCGAAGCAGGCTGGTTGGGAGAGAGTTTCCCCTTTTCGACATCAAACTTCCAAATGAGGATCTGGTCCAGCGCCAGGTCAGCCGCCATTACGAATCGACCCGAGGGATCTGCCTGAATCATGTGCGCGTGAGGCTTCTCGTGGCCGCTAATGGCAAAGCTCCCGGGAGGTGCATTGGTCGCGTGTGTTGGACCTGGCGTACCGGTATCTTCCTTGACATCGGTGGCCGGGCCGAGTTCACCGTTCGGCCGGAGGGGAAGCACCGCCACGGTCCCGCCGTGGTAGTTCGCGACCAACACGTACTTGCCGGAGGGGTGAACGCTCAGGTGGGCAGGGCCGGCGCCTTCGGAGCTGACGGTATTGAGCAAAGTCAGATGCCCACTCGCGCGATCAATAGAGTAGGCGCTGACCGAGCCGGAGTTGGTGCCCTGATAATTCGTGATCTCATTCGCCGAGTACAAATGCGTTCGAGAGGGATCGAAGGCGAGCCAAGCCGGGTTCGAATCATCCGGAAAGAGCTCGCGTTGCAAGAGAGCCCCGGTTGCCGGATTCATTGCAAACAGGTAAATGCCTTTGCCATGACCGATGGCGCCCTCGGGGCCTTGCGGTGAACTGTAGGTCCCGACGTAGGTCAGAATTGACCCCTGCGCTAAAGTTGCTTGGTTCTGCCGGGCCCGGGCGAGTGCCGCCCCCCCCACCGCCAGAGCCGCGGCACCTTCCAGGAACCCGCGACGCGAACTCTTGCCGAGACAGTCGAGTTGCCATTGCATCCCATCCGGTGACATTTGAATCCTCCTTTTGCTTGGGCGAGCGCACCCCTAAACCGAAGTAGAGAATTATGGGATAATTCGATCGGTAAGACAAGTTTCTCTGGTTTCTCTGGTTCGAAATCTTAACTGCTTCTGCCCGCCCGCACTTACCCTGGAAGTGTGCTGGAACATTGCATACTGATCCGGGCAGTTGTATATTACCGCTCGGCCGGGGAATCAAAAGAAATGCGGCCGATACCGTCAACGCCTAGCAATCTTGGCACGCACTTTCAGGTACCGGGGAAGCGAAAATGAAAATTTCCGCCGGAGATGCACGGTGTTGGGCACTACTTCTCGGGGTCGCGGTGAGCGCCGGTTGCTCGGCCCGGCATTCAGCCCAGGGACCTTCCGAACCGCAATATGACTTATTGATTGTTCACGGCAAAATCCTCGACGGCAGCGGCAGCCCATGGGTTGAAGGGTCCGTAGCCATAAAGGACGGCAAGGTCGCGGACATCGGGCGTCTGGGGAATGCCACGGCGAAGCGCGTGATCGCCGCCGCCGGACTCACGATCGCACCCGGCTTTATCGACCTCCACGGCCACTCCGACTACACCCTTCTGGTGGACGGCACAGCGCAAAGCAAGATTCGGCAGGGCGTGACCACTGAAATCCTGGGAGAAGCCGCCTCCGCCGGCCCCATTTTGGGGCCGGCCGTGGCGGACTTTGACAACGGCACCGCACCTCTCACTCAAAAAGATGGCTTGCAGCGCGACTGGACAACCCTCGGCGAGTATTTTGCGCGCGCCGAGCGCCAGGGCATTTCGGTGAACATCGCCTCCTACGTGGGCAGCGGGCAGGTGCGTCTCGACGTGATGGGCAACGTCAATCGCGCGCCCACTCCCGAGGAACTGGCGAAGATGGAAGGCTTGGTGGAGCAAGCGATGCGCGAGGGGTCCATTGGCCTGGCCTCGGGCCTGATTTATCCGCCCAACATGTTCGCCAAGACCGACGAGCTGATCGACCTTGCCCGGGTGGCCGCGAAATTCGGCGGCCTTTACACCACCCATATCCGCGGCGAAGGGGCGAATAGCGTCCAAGCCATCAGCGAGGCCATCGAGACTGCAGAGAAGGCTGGCCTGCCCGGCCACATCCTGCACTTCAAGAGCAACGGCCAGGCCAATTGGGGTCGCATGTCGGAGCTCGTCAAGTTGATTCAGGCGGCGCGCGATCGCGGCGTGGACATCACCGCTGACCAGTATCCCTACCTTGCGGGCATGACCAGCTTGGCTCAGTGCCTGCCGCCGAAGTATCTTGAGGGGACGGCCGATCAAGTGATGTCGCGGTTGAAGGACCCGAAAGCGCGCACCGAGATTCGGGAGGCGATCGACAAAGGTCTGCCTGGATGGGTTAACAACGAGGTAAGAGATTGCGGCGGCTGGCATGGTGTGATGCTGGCCGGCTGCCAGAGACCGGAAAACAAGAAATATGAAGGCCAGCGGATGGACGAAGTCGCGCGGATGATAGGCCAAGACCCCGTGAATGCCCTCTGTGACCTTCTGATTGCGGAACACGCCACGCCCATGGCCATCTACTTCAGTATGAGCGAGGCTGACGTGGAGCTGGCCATGCAGCAGCCCTGGGTGGGCATTGGCTCGGACGGCGCGGCCGTCAACCCGTCCATGGCGTTCATGGGCCGACCCCATCCGCGCTTCTACGGTACTTTCCCGCGCGTGCTCGGCGTGTATGTGCGCGAGAAGCAGGTCCTCACGCTGCCGGACGCTGTGCGCAAGATGACGTCGCTGCCTGCCCAGATCATCGGCCTCACGGATCGAGGTCTACTGCGTCCCGGCATGGCGGCCGACATCGTCTTGTTCGATGCCCAGACCGTGAAGGACCGCGCCACTTTTGAAGACCCCAGTCAATACCCGGTGGGAATTCCTTACGTGATCGTGAACGGTGTTGTAGTGATCGACAGCGGCGAACACACTGGGGCCAAGCCTGGTCGCGTCCTCAACGCACGCAGCAAGACGGGATAGCGAGGAGGAGTTCTATGAGATCACCCCCACCCGCTTCGAACTCGCCATCTTGAACGCGGAACTGCGCGCCTGGGAGCACGTCTACAACACCGTCCGCCCCCACCAGGCCCTCGGCTACCTTACCCCCGCCGAGTTCCTCGCCCAATCCCAACCCCACAGAAAGGACCCCACGTGTCACTAATCTACTGGACGAGTCGGTAGTGGGTCAGTTTGCCGGCGTAGCGGCGGGTTTATCCCGCCACGCTGAATGTTCGCACTCAAACATGGCGGCGTAAAGCCGCCTCTACATGTGTGCCGAGCATGTTCGACAGCTTGGGGGTGAAAGTCCCCTTCACAACCTGATGGAGGTGAAGTGATAGCGAAGCGCAAGGGCGTCGCCGCGAGGCGGGGTCAGGAAGAAGCGTGGCGCAAACGGGCGAGCCGATGTACAAGAAGCGGATCAGAGGCATACGGTGTCGGGCGAGCGGGCAGGGGACCGCGAAGCCCATATCCATCAAAGG
>Ga0315288_10010869_pt1 | contig 11476 bp, 12 predicted proteins | sample YL17G11_20_MG_FD_203454 | JGI IMG/M metagenome (GOLD analysis project Ga0315288, IMG submission 203454) | Sediment microbial communities from Yellowstone Lake, YNP, Wyoming, USA - YL17G11_20 | ecosystem: Environmental > Aquatic > Freshwater > Lake > Sediment | place: USA: Wyoming | collected... | reverse complement strand
TGGAACAATAAGAAATCTTCTCGGATTTTCTGTAGATGCAGTATTGGTTGGTGCTCTTGCTTGTGCAATGACTTTACAAGCAGACGTACTTACTATTAAAGGTCCGGATGCAACAAGTTCTATTGTATTTGATGCTGGAGCTACTGGGTATGTTAAATTCGTAGATACTGATGTTACTAATGCATTAACTGGACTTACTAATGTTTGGGGAAAAATATCTCAGAATAATACACTTATTGGTGGAATGAATATTTCTGGATATGCAGATGCTAGTGGTGCAACTTCACAAGCATTAATTCTTTCTGGATATATGAATGCAGCACCTACAGCAACTGCCCCAGTAGTATCTTTTCGCGCATCAAAAACAAATGGTGGTTCTGGAGAAGTAAATCTAGCAGCTACTGATACAGCATATCAGTTTGCAGGTGCTGGAGGAACTACAGTCTATGTAACTATTACAGGAGATGGGCATTTTGGAATTGGTGATACCACTCCCACAGATGCTCTTTTTAAAGTTACTTCTAGCGTAGTTGCAAATATTAATGGAATTTATACAGAACAACTTGCAGATCAATTTTCTCTGTATGCAACAAAAGCATTAGTAAATCTTTCCTCTTCCGTAGATGCTAATCAAATAGCGTATTCTCTCACTGCTGATAATGCTGGAACATATACTCTTTCTGGGGACGCTTTGCAAATTGGAATTGCTGCAACTAGAACTTCTGGTACTATTGCAAATACTGCTCGTGGTCTTTATATTTCAAATAGTGATGCTCTTGCTACAGGAGATTTGATCTATACACTTTCACAAGGAAATCAGAAATCACTTTCTATTGAATCAAATATTACTACAGTCAATACTGTAGATATAAATGTAGTTGCTCCAACTAGCGGTGCTGGACTTTATATTCACTCTAATGCAGCAGATACAACAGCACGTGCTCAGATTCAGCTTCTTCAAGATCATGCTTCTGCTATTGGTGCAATATCTATTCTTCTTCAAAATGATGGTGCTGGAGCAGCTGGAGCAGGAACATATTTTAAATTTGCAAATACACCGGCAGCAAATACTACTGAAGCAATATCTTCTTTTACTCAACCGGGACTTCTTGCTGGATTCTATAAAATAGATGTAAATGGTACTCCACAGTGGCAAGCATATTATGCTGCTCCTACAAACACTGGTGGAACTATTTCATATACATATGATACTACTGTATCTATGTCATTTATAGATTCTGCTGCTACTCATGGATTAACAGCAGTTCTTCCTACAGGAACATTCTTTCGTAATGTTCAAGCAGATGCTTCTAATGGTGGTCTTGTATCTACAGTAATTATTAATGCAGATGCAACTGCTTGGACAATAGTTGGAGTTATTGGAAATACTACTCCTACAAGTACTATACCTGCTATTTCTTTTCAAGCAGCTAAATCTAATGGTACTACTGGAATAGTTGATCAGGCAGCTACTGATATAGCATTTCAATTTGCTGGAGCTGCGGGAGCCACTAAATATTTCACTATTCTTGGGGGTGGAAGAACTGGTGTTGGTATTGTAAATCCCGCTTATAAACTAGAAGTATATAACGCTTCTGCATTCGCAGCTTGTTGTATCGGACAAAATACTTCTGCACAAAGAGCATTATTCATAGATCAAAATACTAATGAAGTTGCTTTGTATATTGATAGTGAAGCAACAAGTAATCCAACTATTCACATTATTGGGCCTACTGTACAAAATTATTTCTGTGTATCTATTACAGCTGCAGCAGGACTTACTTCTGGTGGATTTTTCAGAGGAGATAGTGCTTCATCTAGTGCAACAGCTAGAAATTTGATAGATGTTGCTAGTACTCATGCTTCTGCAACAGCAGTAATAGGTCTTTCTATAACTAATTCTGGAACTGGAGCAGCTGCGGCTGGAACAATTTTGAAAGTTAATAATACTCCTGCTGCTAATACTACAGAAGCAGCTTGTAGTCATGCTAATATTGGAACTTATGCTGGTTCGTATAAGATTAATGTAGGTGGAACTACATATTGGTCCCCTTATTATAATGCACCAACCGCATAATCTTTTATTACTACTATCTTACTACTATTGAGGGTAATATATTATGTCAACAGCTTTGGAACGTGCAGAAGTTATTGTTCAAGCATTGGTAAATAACGTAGTAACAAAAGCTATTTTGGAAGAAGTAGTCACTATAGTTACAAAAACATATTGTGATAAACTTCCTATGCTAGAAGGTGGAGTACAACAAGTCCCTACTGATCTTTCTGTAGAAGAGCGGGCTCAGTTCTTTTTGGATCGTATGTACGAGATCGTACAAAACTTTATAAAAGTAGACGCAGAAAAAGAAGTACGTGCTGAACTTCAATCATATGTACAAGATCAAATAAGTACTGCAAAAGATCTAGCTGTATCTATGTTGGATAGCATAGTAGTAGACGCAAGAGTAGTAAAAGGATAGTTATAAACAATCTAGTTCCATACAATTGATAAGGAAATGTATATATGCCTAGTATTATACTCAATACGCAACTCACAGATATTTTTGGTGAACCCCTTATTGAAAAAATAATCCCAGAATCATCAACAACGCCAGAGAAACGTATTGCATGGACAGTAAAATCTGCTATAATTGCTGCATTAATGGCTTCTGCGCCGGATACAAAAGAATCTGGGGATGAGAAGTTTAAAAAATGGCTTCTTGCAAGCAAAGTACAGAAGCGAAAACAGAGTATTGTATTTTCTGCAGAAGAGATAGTACAAATAAAAGCTGCTGCAGGTACTATATTTCCAACTATTCTTATAGGAGCATTGTATATTATTCTTGATCCTCCAGCAAGTGTAGTAGAAGAAGTAGAAGAGATAGCTTCTGAAGTACAACCAGCTGGAGAAAAAGAATGAGTACTGATCCTTGGATGCACAGATCTTCTAATATGAGTTGTAAAACCTGTATGTGGTTTGTAATAAAAGAAAAAGAAGCCACAAAGGAAAGTACTAAACAAGTCAGGGAGAAGGTAAATACCTTAGGCAGATGTAGAAGACATTGTCCTAGTATGAATGGTTATCCAACAGTATTTATTACTGATTGGTGTGGTGATCATAAGTTGGATGAGAATAAACTTGTATGAGTAGTAATCCTATACTAGATTCTATTCAAGATATATCTTCTATTCTTGATGATCCTGTATATGTGCCCCCTGCACAATTAGGAAATATTAAGAATAGTGGATTATCTACGTCTATAGAAGAACGAGCACTTGCTCTATTAGGAAGTGGTATTAATGGAGAAGCTGTAGCAGCAGCATTAGGAGTTACTCCTAGCAGAATTTCTCAACTTCTTTCTGATGAAGGATTTTCTGCTAGGGTAGCTACTGCTAGATATGAAGCATTACAGAAACATAATGTACGTGATAATGTATATGATAAGATAGAAGATAAACTATTGACTAAACTTGAAGGTAGTTTATCTCTTATGATTCGTCCTGACGCTATTCTTCGTGCACTTTCTATTATTAATGGAGCAAAACGCAGAGGGCAAGCTGCTCCAGAACAAATACATAATATACAGAATATTGTAACCCTTGTTCTACCAACAAAAGTAGTACAACAATTTGCTGTTAATTTAAATAATCAAGTTATTAGGGCCGGTGAACAGGAACTGGTAACTATACCTTCTGGAGCTTTAAGAGATAAGTTAGAACAACATAAAGAACAGAGGCGGAGTAGGAGTATTTCACATGTACCAGACGCAGAAAATCCCTGATATAAAAAAACTTATTATACAATTGAAAACAAATCAACCACAACTATGTAAACATATAGTATGTTCGGAAATTGAAAAACAAGCTGCACGCAAAATATTGCTTAGGCTGAAGAAAAGAACTACTAATGCTAAAACAGATTTTATGCGTACTATTCCTGTCGAGATAATAAAAGTATGAATAGTAGTAAACTCTTAAATTCTTTAGGAGTTAAACCATTAGAGATTCCTAGAGTTACTAGGGATACTGAAGTCACAGCTAATTTAATTGATGCTCTTGGAGAATCTACTCAAGTATCTGCTCCAGAACTTCCAATAGAACAGTTTGGAGTTCCTGCAGCACAAGTACAAGTGTTAGCTAAGAAAAGTTTAGACTTTTTAGCTGCTTTAGTTATGCCTCTTGTGTTTGTATACTATTTTCCATTTGTATTTCAATCTGTTTGGCAATGGCTTCTTTCATACATACATATAAGTAGAACTTTTCCACAATTAGCACTAGGTTTACCGCGCGGATTTGGTAAAACTACACTCATGAAAATCTTTATCATGTATGTTATTTTATTCACAGATAAGAAATTCATTCTTATTATTAGTGCTAAGGCTTCATTGGCAGAGAATATTCTTTCTGATATTGTAGACATGATGGAAGAGCCAAATATAAAAGCAGTATTTGGAGATTGGAAATTAGGAATAGAAAAAGATACACAAGCACTTAAAAAGTTTGGTTTTCGAGGAAGAAATATTACTATTGCTGCAATTGGCGCACTGACTTCTTTGCGCGGATTAAATATTAAGAATCAGCGTCCAGACGTAATGCTTTTTGAAGATATACAATCCAGAGAATGTGCAGAATCAGAAGTACAATCTACGGCTCTTGAGAACTGGATGGTTGGTACTGCCATGAAGGCTAAATCTCCTAATGGCTGTATGTTTCTTTTTGTTGCTAATATGTATCCAACCAAATGGTCTATTCTTCGTAAATTAAAAAATAACCCTACTTGGATTAAATTCATTGCTGGTGGAATATTAGAGAATGGTACATCATTATGGGAAGAACTACAACCAATACACCAACTTCTTAATGAGTATGAAAATGATCTTGCTATGGGGCATCCAGAAATATTCTATAGCGAGGTACTAAATGATGAAAATACTAGCGCTAATAATCTTATAGATCTCTCAAAATTACCAGAAGTCCCTTATCAACGTGGAGATATAGCTGGAGGGAATTTTATAGTCATTGATCCAGCTACAGATAAGCCAGGCAGTGATTTAGTATCTATAGGTTACTTTGAAGTACATGATGCAAAACCAATATTAATGGAACTTAAAGAAGGACAATATTCCCCAGGGGATACAATTAGAGCTGCTCTTACTATTGCACTTTCTCGTAATTGTAGACTAATAGCTGTGGAATCTAATGCTTATCAGTACTCTCTTCTTTATTGGTTTTCTTTTATATGTACGCAGTTGGGTATACAAGGAGTAGAATGCGTAGATATATATTCTGGGGCAAGAGCAAAGACCGCAAGAATTCTTGATTTTCTAAAAGCTTATGCTGCAGGAGAACTTTTTGCTATTGATGATGCAAAACTTTCTCTTCATATCCAAATTGCTACTTTCAATCCATTACGAAAAGATAATACAGATGGTATATTAGATCTTATGACTTACGCGCCAAGAGTAATAAATGAATTTGGGGATTCTGTATTAGCTGCTAATATAATACAGTCTCAAGAATTTGAAGCTCATGAAATAATATATAATAACAGCTGTTTTTAATCAGTTATTTAATAGGAAGGTAAGTATTATGGTAGCTTCTACATCAGTACCTTTAGGTAAAAAATCTCAAGATGCCTTTATAGCATACTATAAAAGTATTCATGATTCTAATAAGGATACTAGAGAAAGTTTGCGAGCAAGATTTATTGCTGTAGATAAAGCTTACCAAAGAGAAGTAATCTCTACGCAAGCACACTGGGACGCAAAAATATTAAATGAAGCTGGCGATAATACAAAATATCAAGATATTGTGGTTCCTGTTGTTATGCCACAGGTAGAAGCTGCTGTAGTATATCAAACAGCTGTATTTCTTACAGGTAGCCCATTATTTGCTGTTGGTTCTTCTCCTGCTTTTATGGATGCTGCACTGCAATTACAGACTATATTAGAAAATAATTCAGTGCGGGGTGGTTGGGCAAGAGAGTTTATCTTATTTTTTCGAGACGCATTTAAGTATAATTTTGCCCCTTTACATGTATGTTGGGCAGATGAAGTTTCCTATTCTGTGGAAACTAATCTTGCTAAAGACCTAAGAAAAGGACAACCAAAAGAAGTAATTTGGAGCGGAAATAAAGTCAAACGCTGGGATCCGTATAATACATTTATAGATAGTAATGTAGCTCCTTCAGAAGTGTATAAAAAAGGAGAGTTTGCTGGAACTACGGAGTTAATGACTAGGATAGAATTGAAAGCTTTTATAGCTTCATTATCAGATAAGATCATAGCTAACATTACAACTGCTTTTTCTTCTGGAACTCCTGGAGCGGGTTTTAGTGTATTTGCTAATAGTTCTCCTGAATCTTATAATGTGCCCGTTATTAGTCAAACTCAGAATATATCTGCGCGAGGAACAAATTGGTTATCCTGGGCAGGAATAGCAAATACTAATGGTACCGAAATAGAATATAAGAACGTATATGAAGTTACTACTCTTTATGTTCGTATACTTCCTGCTGAATTTGGATTAAGAGTTCCTCGTCCGAATACTCCGCAGATATATAAACTTATCATAATTAACCATGAACATATTATATATGCTGAATTGCAAACCAATGCCCATAATTACATTCCTGTTCTTATAGGTTGTCCTCTTGAAGATGGATTAGCGTATCAAACTAAATCATTGGCTGATAATGGAGTTCCATTTCAACAACTTGCAACTGCATATATGAGTTCTATTATAGCTTCTAGGAAGCGCGCAATTAGTGATAGAACACTTTATGATTCTAGTAGAATAACAGAACGACAAATTAATAATCCTAATCCTTCTGCTAAGATTCCTGTGCGTCCTTCTGTATACGGTAAATCAATATCAGAAGCAGTATATGCATTTCCTTACAGAGAAGATCAACAAGCCTCTTCTATGCAACAGATACAAGCTATTCTTGGATTAGCTAATGTTCTTAATGGACAGAATCAAGCTAGTCAGGGACAGTTTGTAAAAGGAAATAAGACACTTTCAGAATTTGAATCTGTTATGCAAAATGCTAATGGTAGAGACCAGCTGGCTTCAATACTCTTAGAAGCTCAAGTATTTACTCCATTAAAAGAATTAACAAAAATTGATATACTTCAGTACCAAGGGGGTACAACTCTTTATAACCAGGATAAGGGAAAAGAAATAGAAATTGATCCGATTGCCTTGCGTAAAGCAGTACTTTCTTTTAAAGTGTCAGATGGACTTATTCCAGAATCTAAACTTCTAAATACTGATGCATTTACTGTAGCATTACAGACTCTTGCTAATTCTCCTCAACTTGCTGCAGGTTATAATATAAGTCCTTTATTTTCTTATCTTATGAAGACTCAGGGCGCGGATTTAAAGGATTTTGAGAAGTCCCCAGAACAACTTGCTTTTGAATCTGCTTATAGCCGATGGATACAAATAGCACAGCAAGCTGTAGATAAAGGAGTAGATCCTGCAACATTACCTCCTGCTCCTATTCCAGAACAATTTAATTATGATCCAAGAGCAAATAATCCACAACCAGAGCAAATGCAACAATCACCGCCACAAATGGAAATGATGCAAAACGGGTCTATGTAATTATAGTAGGAGGTTATATGGCTAATTTAACATTGAATGTTTTTGCTTCTTGGGAACTTTCCTATGAAGAAAGTAGAAACGGATCTATTTTTACTATAGACCAAACATATGTATTACAAAATCAACTTGCTAAATGTGCGGAAGAAAAATTAAGTATTCCGTTTGATCCAAAAGATCCAATGCTTTTTATGCAACAAGAAGCTTATAAACGCGGACAAATAGATTTACTCGGTTGGCTTTTAGAACTTTCGGAAGTGACAAAAAAAGAATAGTAGTTTCTATACTGTATCTTTCAATCTTTCTATAATCTAATAGGAAATCTCACAATGGCTCTCTCTTTTAATCTTAGTAATCTTTTCGGATCTGCTCCTGCTTCTACTCCTGCATCTACTCCTAGTACTCCTGGTAATATGCCAGCAGCGCCAGCAGTTAATTTACAACAAACTCCACAAACAGATGTTAATGGAGTTATACCTAATCAAACACCTCCTGCAGTACCTGTAGATAATTCCCCACTGGCTCCATTTAAAGACCTCTGGCAAACTGCTACTAATGTAGATAATAAAAATAATAATTTGAATGAACCTGTAGTTCTTAATGCTGAAGATGTAGCTAAGGCTATGGGAAATGCAGATTTTTCAGCAGCTCTTAATCCAAGTAGATTAAATGCAATTGCTGCTGGAGGACAAGAAGCACAAAAAGCTTTTCAAGAAGCTCTTACTGATGTAGCTAGACAAGTTTTAACACAAGCCACTCTAGTAAATAATCGACTTACGAATGACGCAATTGTAAAAGCTCTTGCAGCACAAGAAGCTAAATTACCAGCTATGTTAAGAACACAAAGTGCTGCAAACCATCTGAAAGACACAAATCCCATATTCAGTAATCCTGCTATACAACCAGTTATTGAAGCTACTCAGCAACAATTGTTGTCTAAATTTCCTAATGCAACTCCTGCTGAGATAACTGCAATGACTAATAATTATATTCTAGCTATGGGAGAAGCTTTTGCTCCTAAACCAGCAACTCCAGTTAGTAAAGATACTGATTGGGAAAACTTTATACAGGTATAAAGAATTTTCATATTTTTTTTGGAGATATTCTTATGACATTTAATAGAGTTCTTGTAATGGGTAGTGGAAAAGCAATTCATGAAAATAGAGCTGCCAGTGGCTTTCATGCCAATGTTGGTGTTGCTCTTTATAATGCAGAGGCTGATGCAACACTCGCTCCTTGGCAACTTACAGGCGGTTCAATTGTTCAAGGACTTACGCTCACAAGTGACGTAGTATATACTCTTCCCACTGCTGCTGATCTTGGCGCACATATGCCAGAAATGGATGTTGGAGATGCTCTTGGTTTCTTTGTAACTAATGCACAAGCAGCTGCATATAAAGTTACTCTTGCAGTTAATACTAATGTGACTAAAATTGGTACTAATAACGATCTTTCAGTTGTTGCAGGGGCTAGTAAATTATTCACTCTTGTCAGAATAGCTGATAGTCCTGCAGGAACTTACCAATTCTGGTTGGTATAAGTACAAAGTTAATTTTTTATTAATTCTCTTTTGGAGTAATCGAGATGCCTACTGGTATTTTTAATACAACTAACCTTACTACAGATCTTGCAAAGAAATCATTTGCAGGAATGATTACAAGGCTGATGCCGAATGGTTCAGCTCCTTTGTTTGCACTTACTTCTATGTTGCCTGAGGAAACAGCAGTAGCTGTAGAACACGGGTTTTTTACTAAAACAATGATTTTTCCTGAAGCTCAGATTAATTTTGCTGCTGGATACTCAGCAGGTGAAACTACTTTTACAATTGATAGTGTATCTAATCTTCTCCCCGGTATGATTATGCAAATAGATCGTACTAAAGAGAACGTACTTATTACAACTGTAAATTCCCCTACTAGCATTCTAGTAGGTCGTGCTGTTGGCGAAGTTGCAATAGCAAACATCGTAGATAATGATAGGCTTTTTCAAGTAAGTAATGCTTTTGAAGAAAGTTCTACTCGTCCAGCTGCAAACAATGTGATTCCTGTGCGTATTACTAATCTTACGCAGATTTTTAGGAATACTTGGGCTATTTCAGGTTCTGCAAAAGCAACAAGTGTTATTGCAGGTGAAAATACTGATGCTGAAAATCGTCAAGATTGTGCCGCTATTCATGCATCAGATATTGAGAAAGCGTTGTTCTTTGGACAGAAGGTTTCTACTGTTAAAGGCGGACAACCCCTGCGTACTATGAATGGTTTGATTCGTATTGTTCAAACAGCGTCTTATTACCCAGCGTCTTATGCTGGAGTAGTTAACTATACTACAGCAGGCTCTACTACTACTTGGACACAATTAGAAGCTGCTCTAGATCCGGTGTTTAATCAAACTACTGATCCAAAAGGAGCAAATGAACGCCTACTGTTTGTAGGAGGCTCTGCAAAATTAGTTATTAATAATATTGGTCGTTTAAATGGTACTTATCAACTAATAGACGGGCAAACAAATTGGGGACTTCAATTTTCTACGCTTACTACTGCTCGCGGTAAATTTAGAATTATTGAACACCCTTTGCTTAATAGTAATTCGATATGGGCAAAATATGCCATTGTTGTGGACTTGCCTACTTTTCGTTTGGCTTATCTTCAAGGTAGAAAGACTCAGAATCTTGAGTTTAATACCGAAGGACGTGAAGCACAAGATAATGGTATTGATGCAGTTGGTGGAACTCTTACTACGGAATGTACAGCAGTAGTTAAGAATCCTCCAGCAAATGCTGTTATAGTTAATCTTACTGCTGCTGCAGTTGGTTAATGTTGGTATAATTCTGTACCGGGGGTGCGACAGAGTTTCTGGAAGTTCTCTGATACGAAACAAAACTTCCATTCATTTTATTCATAAGCAAAAGGACATTTAATAATGAGTATCTCAGACAATAAAGGCGTAAGGATTCCAAAAACTGCAGAAGGTATGGTATCTCCTACTGTTCCTTTGCAAAAGAAATTTCAAATCTATACTTCTATGGAAGAGTCAGTAACCTATATTACCAAAACAGGCAAAAAAGCTAGTACTGTAAATTTTCAACTTGTAACTGCTGATAAAGAGATTATAGATTATCTCAATGAAGAAATAGAACTTGGTTTGCCTGGAATTACAAAAGGCAGGTTAGTAAACGAAGATGAAATTGAACCTATGGCAGTTCTTAAAAGAAAAATTATAGCTGAGTATCTTGCAGAGAAAACAAAGAAAGATGAGGCTAGTCAAGAAGAATTGAATAAGTATACCACTGGAATTATGAGCACTAATGGTGTTCTTTCTGGAGCATCGGCAAGCGGTATCTAGTTTTTGTATATAGGTTGAACATATGAACTTCACAGAACTTCTAACAGAAGTGTATGGAATAACGAATCGTCCTGATCTAGTGACGCTTACTAAATCTGCTGTTAAAGCTGCTACATTAAAAGCACACACTCTTGATTACTTCTCTAAAGATATATACGAAACTGGGATTCTATTTCCTACTGCGGCCTATTTCCAATCTCTTGATTATATAGGACTTTACTCTAATTGGCGCGCACTTCGTTATCTACGAAGAGTTACTGATGAGAATGATCAGAATGGTACGTTCTTGGAAATGATTGTTCCTGAAGATGTAGTAGATCAGTATGGAAGAAATAGAACTGACATTATGTATTCTGCAGGGAGAGTAATAGAGATTCGTTCATCTGTATCTTTTCAGTATGCTCTTATTGGTGCTTATGTATTTCCAATTGTTACAGATTCTGGATATAGTTCTTGGATAGCAGATATGCATCCATACGCTATTATATTTGAAGCATGCAGAGTACTATTTCGTGCAGTAGGATTACTTGAA
>Ga0315288_10010867_pt1 | contig 11477 bp, 26 predicted proteins | sample YL17G11_20_MG_FD_203454 | JGI IMG/M metagenome (GOLD analysis project Ga0315288, IMG submission 203454) | Sediment microbial communities from Yellowstone Lake, YNP, Wyoming, USA - YL17G11_20 | ecosystem: Environmental > Aquatic > Freshwater > Lake > Sediment | place: USA: Wyoming | collected... | reverse complement strand
CTCAAGGAGGTTTATAAATGGAAAACATAACTATAGAACTTCATAGCTTTCAGAAAATATGCCTCAAGCTTAAAGATGTTGAGGATTTGATAGAGGAACTTCACACTTTAATGGAGACTGCAAAGGTGGTAAAAAGTGGCAAGGAGGAAAAATGATTGATTATATTGTAAAGAACTGGCAGAGTATTGCGGAGGCAATTATCGCGATCGTAGGTGCAGCAAGTATCATAATTAAGATGACTCCAACTCTTAAGGATGATAGTATTTGGTTGCCTATTGTTAAGTTCTTAGGCAAGTTTGTCGCTCTTGATAAGTACGGACCGGCTGAAGTAAAACGCCCTTCTTAACCTGGCGTGGCAAGTTGCTCCTATTTGCATTACGCCATAGAAGGGTAGGGGCATATCTGATTAGGCATTTAGCGATTCGTGAGTATATAACACCGGCTGGGGTAAAATATAAAGGGTTTTATTTCCGCTGGTTGTGGTAAAAAAGGAGATAACGTGATGAAAAGACTGACACTAGTAATTGTGATGTTGGTATGTTTTGTCGGGATAGCAAGTGCGGAGATCCGCCTCAAGGCCGGGGGGCAGTATGTAGGTTGCAAGGCCGTAAACCCCTCTATCGTTGTTGAGGGTGGATACCAGTGCAGGTACAAATCCGTGGCCCTGGAAGGCGACATAGGGGCCTTAACGAGCAATATTAAGGAAGTAGGGCAACTCTGGGCCCTTGAACCGTCCATTATGGGCAAGGTATACTTAGGCGACTTCTATGTAGGCGCAGGAGTGGGATATTATTTCAATTACCTCAAGAATACCGATTGCGATGACCAGACCGTACAATTTGGAGTGATCGGGCTTGAAAGTGGCAACTGGTTTATTGAGGGCAAGGTTAATATCTCCGATCTGGATATTGAAACAGGATTGAACAAGGAAACCCAGATCGAGAAGAACAGCCGTTTTGACGGAGTACAGGTTATGATAGGCAGAAAGTTTTAGTCCTTCCTCTATATATCCTTCAAGGCGCCCTTAAAATGGGCGCCTTTTTTATTTTAAAATAAACTTGACAAATAGGTGTAATATGGTATACTTTAGTGTAGGAGATAAAAAAATGGATACAACTATAAAAGTATCGTCGGAAATTCATAAAAAAATAAAAAGTATGGCAAAAAAGCAAAGACGCTCAATGAAAGCTATCATTGATATTGCTGTTGAACTTTTAGAGATAAGGAGAAAATAATGGATTTTTTAACAAGCGCAAAAAATGGTACAAGCCGCAGAGGTAAAACATTTTTAATTAATTATCTGCAAGGAAAACGTCTTACCCAACAACAAGCCATACATGCAAAATGTTACGACTGTGATGGGATGGGGGATACGGGCGAATGTGATATTGAAACCTGTTCTCTTTATCCATATAGTCAGTTTGCTCCTAAAAGTGCTTGTGCGAGCGTTTCTGGCAAAAAACGCCATTTTAAGGGGAAGAAGGACACATTAGCAGAGATAATTCCTGTAGACCCCACTTTTAAGGCAAAGGAAACACAAAGAATCGATTCTACGGCTGGTAGGCCATGACAAAACCCCTGATAACCCTAATTCTATATATTTCCTTGATAACCTGCGTTGCGCAGGCGCAAACCGGCACCGCTTCATATTACACAGTTGAGTCTTGTAAAAAAGAAGGAACTTCTGGAATTATGGCAAACGGAAAGGAACTCGATGACAATGCAAAAACCGTGGCTTCTTGGGATTATAAGTTTGGAACGGTTCTCCTAGTCAAGAATTTGGAAAATGGGAAAACCGTCAGGGTCATGGTGTCTGACCGCGGTCCGGCCAGAAGGTTATACCGGATGGGTAGGATTGTGGATTTATCCCGCGCGGCATTTTCTGCAATTGCTGATCCTAGGAAAGGCGTTATACGGATTGAGATAAAGGAACTATGACCGAACACATCGCCCAATGCAAGCGTTGTAAATATGTGATGGCATGGTCGCCGAACTCAATCCTTACATACCAGGAGTGGGTTGATAAAATAGTCGTTGAGCATATTTTTAAGTGTACCGACGAGGCGAATTTGACGTGGAGGCAGGTGGAAAAAGAATTTTACGAGAGGGGGTGAAAAACATGACCATAGTAGAAAAGACAAAGTCCAAGAAAGTGCTTCACGCGATCCACGATAAGTATTATGCCAAGGACGCAAAGAAGCAGGAGAAGACCGCAGTGGCCGAGCGTGCAAGCGAGATCGTTAAGACCAAAGGGCCGAGCCGGAATGATCTGATGCTGAAGGCAAAGGCGGCCGGGATCAAGAACTTCCGGATATTGAACAAGGAAGAATTGTTTCAGGTATTAGATCATCCGGGAGATGCTATCTCTATCACAGAGAAAGCAGTTACGCGTTGGAAGGCAGGATGGGGCAACAGGAAAGCAAAACCGGGGGCGTTCACATCGGCATGTCAGCCACCGAGAGTTTAAGATGAGTTATTTTTGCTACAAGAAGAGAGAGGAGGTGCGTAAAAAGAAGGCGATGAATGTGTGCCTATTGAAAGGTTGTCCGCATTTAGTCAGAATCAGCAGATTTCAGATGAAGAAATTAAAAAAGGAGAAATAAACATGGAAACAAAATTAGCAAAAAAAGGTAAGCCGAACATTCTTGATATTATGTCGGCGAAGTACAATCTTGACCCCGTAAAGTTTAAGGAGACGATTAAAGCGACGGTAATGAGGCCAGGGAAGGATGGCAGGCAGGCGACCGATGAGGAGTTTATGGCTTTCCTCATGGTAGCCAATAAATATGACCTTGACCCGTTTACCAATGAGATATATGCCTTTCCCGCGAAGAAGGGCGGCATAGTTCCAGTCATTGGTGTCGACGGCTACGTCAGGAAGATATGTAACCACGCCGAGTTTGACGGCATGGAAACATCATTCAGCGAGGATGAAGTTACTCCTGAAGGTGGTAAAGTCTGCCCTGAGTGGTGTGAAGTAAGGTTATATCGAAAGGGAGTATCCCGACCGATAATCGTGCGGGAATATATTGATGAGGTATATCGTCCTGCGTTCAAAAGCAAGGACGGTTATGAATCAATAGGCCCTTGGCAGACGCATACCAAACGGATGTTGCGCCACAAGACCATAATTCAGGCCGGACGCGTTGCTGGCTTTCTTATCGGTGTATACGATGAGGATGAGGCGCAGAGGATCATAGAAGCGGAGATAGCAACCGAACCGATAAAGCCATCCCTTCCCATACAACCGGAAGCACCGGTCGAGGAAAAGGATACGCCCTACAAAGCCATGCTTGAGAAATTCGTCAAAGCCAAAGAGGTATTAGGCAAGGACGAATACTACAAGGTCATGGGCCAGGAGGGTTATGAGCACGCGAATCAAATCCGGCTTGTAATAGAAGGCGAGCGAATACTTGGTGTTATGAGGAAACGTGTCGCCGACCTTAACCTAAATGGCAAGGGTAAGAAGTGACAGACTATCCGCACGTTACCCAGATAATTCAAGAAGCAGGACTCTCTGATTACGGTGATGTACCCCAGGGTATAATGAACTTCGCCGCGAATCGGGGAGACGTGGGCCATAAGACCTGCGAACTCTATGACCTTGAAAATCTGCGCCTTGATACGGTTGATGAACGTATTATGCCTTACCTTCAGGCATGGATAAAATTCAAAAAAGATACGGGGGCCGTTATCGAGGTCATAGAGCAGCGGGTCGTATCTGAAAAATATCACTATCAAGGGACGCCGGATAGGATAGCGGTCATTGGAGGCAAGCGTGGGCTTTTAGAAATTAAATTAACGGCTCAACTTATGCCATCAACGGCATATCAACTTGCGGCATATCAACAGGCATGGAACGAGCAACACCCAACGCAAAGGGCAACGACAAAATATGCTGTTTTGTTAAGAAATAACGGCATACCCGAATATCCGCCAAAGGATTTTTTCAGACCAGGAGATTTTAATGTTTTCTTGTCGGCACTTGTGATAATGAACGCAAAAAAAGAGAGGAAAATATGAGCAATAACAAAGGGATTATAGAAGTATCGCCACTTGATGTGCGTAGTGTGGGGCAAGCGTTAAAGGAGAGTGAGACAATACTTTCCAATGCGCGAGCCATTGTTATCACTACGCAACCGACATATCTTGAAAGCGATGTAGTGTTAAAACGCATTAAGACGAAGATAGGAGAACTTGAGGAACAACGCAAGGGCATCACGTCTCCTTTGGATGTAGCCAAAAAGGCTGTTATGGATTTATTCAGGAAGCCGACAGACTTCTTGAAAGAGGCTGAGCAGATTATCAAGGATGCGCAACTTAAATACCTTGATGAACAAGAAAGGATACGGCACGAGCAAGAGCAAAAACTTCGCAAGCAAGCCGAGGAAGCGCGCCGACAGAAGGAAGCACAAGAGGCCGAGTGGCGCAGAAAAGAGGAAGAAAAGCGCAGAGAGGCCGAACGGTTATCCGCAGAAGCTGCAAAGGAAACGAATGCCAAAGCGAAAGCAGAGGCAGAGGCAGCAGCTGCTAAGGCACAGGCAGAGGCAGACAAAGCGGCAGTAAAAGCCGAAGAAAGAGCTGTTGAGGCCGCAACTATCGTGGCCCCGACACTTGCTCCTGTCGAGGTCGCCAAGGGTTCTGCGATAGTAACAAGGTGGTATGCCGAGGTCGTGGATGTAAATCTTGTGCCGCGTGAGTATATGATACCGAACATGAAGTTATTGGACGGCTTAGCGTCAAAGGTGAAAGACACGTTTAAAATCCCTGGCGTCACGTTTAAGTCAGAGAGAATTATTGCAAGTCGTAGACAAACGGCTGACGTAGGATTTTAATGGAAGCCAGTGATTTTGTCACTCTATTTATGGATAAGTTTGAACAGGCCAAAGACATAGCCGAACTTGACGCAATAGTGCAGGAGATAAAAGAGTGGCAAGATTTACTGGCGTGTTATTACCAAAGCAATAAAGAACGATTGACTAATAAAAGTAACCCAGAGGATTTTTTGAAGCGGGGGCCTCATGGATAAACCTTACACGGAACTAATGGCCATCCAGGGCTCAAACACTAACGGTTTGGCGAGGCCTGCGGCCCCTGTTTTTAAGGTAACTAATGCTCACAACTGACCTCTATAAAACAGCCGAACAATACTTCTTGGACTGGTGCAAATTCAGGCACTTCTTCTCAAGCCACGATGTCAAGGTCTACGGCACTACCCATTTCTACGATTCGGCGGACAGGAGAGTAAGGGAGTTGTCGGAACTCGGCGGACCTATTCGGCGCCTTGATAGTGGAGAGAAGAAATTTCGGGGATTTGTAAAGGCGAAGGACAAGAATCTGGCATGGTACGAATACGTTGGAGAATTAGCTTGACAAGAAATAGGGTATATGGTATGCTTTTGGTATGAAGAGCGGAGAGTTAAATGCAAGGAGACAGATTAAAAAATTATAACCGACAATTAACTGTCGGTTTTTTATTTCCCCGGTGCTCTCCGCGAGCTCAATTTGGGCTTAATCTCCCAGCCGGGGGTTTTTATTTCGTGGGAGAAAGGGTTTATAAAAGTGGCCATACCGCAAAAAGAAAATGGTTATACTGCGATAGCGAATGAAATTATGGAAGTATTAGCAAGAATGCGCATACCAGGAGAAGCAAGGCAGATGTTAGATGTTATAATCCGAAAGACTTATGGATATGGTAAAAAAGAAGATACAATTTCTACAACGCAATTTATGAAGTTCACGGGTTTATCACAGTCTTCAATACATCATACAAGGCGTAGATTACTATTAGCAAAATTGATAACAGTATCCAAAAACGGCAATAGTAAAATCCTAACCTATTCATTTCAAAAGGATTATGATAAATGGGTAGTGTATCCAAAAACGGATAGTATCCAAAAAAGGATACTAGGTGTATCCAAAAACGGCACTAGGGGTATCCAAAAACGGACTCAGGGGATTACAAAAGATACTTATACAAAAGATAATATACAAAAGATGTCAGGCAAGCCTGACCTTGAAGCTCCCGTTTTGTATTTAAATACAAAAACCCAAAAGCATTTTGACCCTAAAAACAAAAGCAACCAAGATTTAGTGCGGGCCCGTTTTAATGAGGGCCGGACATTGGAGCAATTTAAGCAGGTAGTTGATAGAAAGGTATCTCAATGGCTTACAGATGAGAAAATGGCTATGTACTTGAGGCCGTCAACCCTATTCAACCGTACCAATTTCGAGAACTATCTCAATGAGGTTGACCCTAAGCCGTTATCGAACATAGAAAAATATGCGGTTAAAAAATAAGGAGTATAAACCATGGATACCAGATTAGCTTGTAGGGAGTTGTTAAAAAAGAACTTCAAAGGAGAGGTCACGCGGCAGGAGATACATCAAGAGTGCGCCTATATGCTATTACAGTTTTTAAGTAGTTTTAAGTTTATCCCGTACCCCGAAAAACCGCAGGACGTGCTTGATTACATTGATCGAAAGCAAAGAAACCCCGAATATAAGGCAAGTAATGAATTTTGGAAACTTCCTCATATTGCTCAATACCTATATGAGCACAAGGCTGTCCGAACCGTGAATTGCAGCCACCTTTTCGCGCTTAAGTGCATTAGATATGGCCTTTTAAAAGAGGACACAATCAACTTAAAAAAGGTTAATGACCTTATAAACGAATACCCCGATAACTATCTGGACATTTCTCACCTTGTCTATATTGAGAAGCCGGTGCACAGAGAAGTTGAGCACGCAACCACAACTGGGAATGAAATCAGGAAATTTGAATATTAAACTCAAATCCACCGCCGCACAGATGGGGACGAAATGAAAAACTTATTTCCTGTTACTCTTATTATATTAGATATTGGTGCAGCGATAGTATATTTGTTGGCTGGTGATGTACGTCGGTTTGTCTACTGGATTGCGGCAGCGGTTTTGACGATTACGGTAACGCTATGAGTAGGATATCAAGGGTAATTCGTAGGAATAAAAGGCGTAGAGCGGAAATAGCGAACTTAAATAAACTAAAGCCGTAAAATAATGAAAAAAATCTCTGATCGCCAACGTATCATAAATTTCTGTCTCGACCTCATCCGTGAGAAGTTAAAGCGGGAGAGGGGCAATCAATGCGAAATCTGCGGGAGGACACCTAACAATTTAGGGTTGTTTCATATTATCAGGCGCAGTCGTTCGCCGCGGCTTATCTTAAATACCTTCAACCTGCTTTTGACCTGCTGGCTTCCATGTCATAAAATTTGGCATACTTTTGGTCCCAATGACCCACACACCGAGCGGATAGAGAACCGCATCAAGGAACTCCGAGGCAACGATTACATGGACTTACTCTACCAAGCCGAGGCAATTGCGCCGAAGCAGAGTTTGTCCTATTTGAAATTGACGTTGGCGGTACTCAAGCAAGAACAGGAGAGGTTACAATGAACCCCACAATTCCCAAAATTACCGATGAGTGGATTACACAGAACAAACCTTGCAAAGAAGCCGTTGACTGGTGGGATAAAAATGAACGAGACCCCGTTAAGATTTTAAAGAAGCTTATCGAAGTCAAGAAGTATTCTTGGGCGAACTGGTTTATTGTCAGGGTTATGACCTATCACGATTACGTTTCTTATGCCGTTTTTGCCGCAGAGCAAGTACTCGATATTTTTGAAAAGAAATACCCCGAGGATAAAAGACCACGGCAGGCAATCGAGGCGGCGAAAAAATGTATAGATGACCCAAGTAAAGAAAATAAAAACGCCTCCGCCGCCGCCGCCTACGCCGCCTACGCCTACGCCTACGCCGCCGCCTCCGCCGCCGCCTACGCCTCCGCCTACGCCTCCGCCTCCGCCTCCGCCGCCGCCTACGCCTACGCCTACGCCGCCGCCTACGCCTACGCCGCCGCCTCCGCCTCCGCCGCCGCCTACGCCGACTTGCAACTTAAAATTCTAAACTATGGTATAAAACTTTTGGAGGAACCCAATGTCTAACATCTCAAAAGAGGAGGTAGCGAGAGCGAAGGAAGTTGATAAATGTCAATGTGTGGAAGGAACAGAAAAAGATGGTATTTGTAGTAAGTGTAATAAGCCCACAGGAACTAACAATCTGGGAGATACTGGTTTTATGCGAATTCCTATATATCGAAAAGAAGACATAGCGAGAGCTTATGAGCATTGAACTGATTTTAGGTGATTGTTTAGTTGAGATGAAGAAAATCCCTGACAAGTCAATAGACCTTGTGCTGACTGACCCGCCGTATAATGCAGGCAGAGAATACGAAAACGACAATTTGAGTGAGATTGAATACCTTAATTTTACAAATAGTTATTTGAATGAGAGCAAAAGAGTTTTAAAAGATGAGGGTAATCTTGTGGTGATAGTTGGGGTTAAATATCAGAAATCTATAACTATGTGGCTTTTTAATAATATGAATTATTGCTGGGAGTTTTGTTGGTGGAAAAGTAATGGGATGTTAAACGGGAAAGCGACCTTCTCAAAGTTTGAGAAGGTCTTGTGGTTTAGCAAAAGAGAAGGAACTTATTATAGACAGAAACCTGAATATACAGATGTTTGGAATATACCAATAAGGGTTAAAGAGAATAACAACATTAACCAAACACAGGAGATGATGTTATGACACCCCAAGACATAGTTCGAGCGAAGGAGTGGCTAATTGCACAATCAGGAGGTTGGAAGAAAATAAATCCCCCCGATATTGCTCTTGAAATCATTTCTGCCTATGAAAAACAAGAGGCGGAATATTTCGGGCAAGTAAAACAGAATAGAATACTGATGGATAAGTTAGATAAGCAGGAGAAGTCAAACGAGGAAATGTATCAAAAGGGCCGCAGGGTAGAGATTGAGAGATATGAGAAGCAACTGGCTGAATTGAGGACGGCGTTAGATGAGATAGAATGGAGGGAATAATGGGTAATAGATTTATAATATCAGGCGTTCAGTTAGGTATGTTTATCGCTATTCCTAAACAAGAGGATAGACAAAAAGAGGCAGACAAAGTAATAAAAGACCAATGGCTTGAAGACAGTGAAGAGCCATTAAGCACGGATATTAAGTTATACAAAAAGATGATGGTAGAAATAAGGGGGGAGAAATGACCTACAAGGCACAGATTAAAGAGGCGGTTGATGCAGTAGAAAATTTAAGAGGGGTTATTTGTGATTCAGATGGACAAGGTTCTACATCGGGTAGTGAGCAAGATAATGAGATAATAACAAATTCAATGATGCAGTTAAACGAGCTTGTTAATCTTGCCACCGACTATCTTGAGGGGCATATAGCGGAAGTGGCGAGTGAGCAGAAGATTAAATTGATAGAGCGAACAGCTCAATGTATTGCTCACCGAGCTTGCTGTGGTTCAGAACATAATCCTGCTGAGGGTAAACTCCACGGATATTGTGTAGTATGTGGTGTTCCGTGGCCCTGTGAATATGTAGGCAAAATCGGACAGAGGGAGAAAGGTCAGGTGGAAAAATGATGATAAAGAAGAAAGCAATTTTAAGAGCAAAGTTACTTTTAAATAAGATGGAAACAAAGGGGTGGAAGATAAGAGTTTGGGAAAATCTCGGGTGGCATTATGAACTCCTTACTTATTAGATTTAAGAATAGCAAAGAGTATGATGGTGTTGACCTTGACCAAGCCGAACTCGCCATAAAGAAGGCGGTGCGGGAGGAGCTGATAGAGAAAATAGAGGTATTAAAATCGCACCCTGAAATGTCGGACGCATTAGCACAAGATAAGTTGATGCACGAATACGGACACGATAATGCCCTTACAGAAGCTATAAAAGTTATTGAAACCTATTTAAAATGACACTTGACAATAAGCCAACGATAGGATATACTAAAGGCATGAAAACAAAGGAGGTTTCTCATGCCGCAAGTTTGCTCGGAAGTATCAGGACTAAGAAGAAAGCAGAAGCGTCACGGAAGAACGGTTTACTCGGTGGCAGACCGAAGAAAAAGATTACCTTGGGAAAAGACCTATGTGAATGTCAACAGTAGATGCCGTTGGAAAAAAAGTAGATATTATAAAAAAGGGATTAAAAGTTTTTTATCTGTTGCAGACTTAAAATATCTTTGGTTTAGGGATGGGGCGGAATTTCTAAAAATGCCATCTATTGACCGAATAAATAATGATGGGCATTATGAACTGGCTAATTGCAGATATATTGAATTATCCGAAAATTCTCGTAGGTCTAATTTGGGTAGTAAACACACCGAAAAGAGCAAAGAAATACGGCGAATAAAGATGACGAAATATCACAAAGGTCATATGATAAAAAATCGTTGGTATACAGTTGATAAATGTGTTGTCTGTGGTTCAAATAAAACGATGCACGCCTCTAAGGGGATGTGTAGAAATTGCTATTCAAGAGACAGGGATAAAAGAATTAGGGAGGTATTGAGATGAAGGGAACCGCTACTGATATAATGGCAACACTAATAGATGTCTTAAATCAGGCCTGTCAAGTTGAGGCAAAAGCAACAAGCCCCAAAGAGGGTTTTAGGTTTTACTGCAACGACTTCGCCATATCTGCCTACGAAGATGCCTTCGCAGTTTTAGAAATAGAGAGATATGCCAAGAAGATAGTAAGAGGAGAACATAAAGGATTGTGGCGATTAGAGTGGACACCTAAGTTTTTGAAAGGAGACCCTAAATGAAAGCCCAAGGAGGTGAGAAATGAGTAAATATATTTGCAGGGGTTGTGCCTGTAATTGTCAAGCTGTTACAGATGACGCTTGCGATTGCAAGCCGACTGCCTGTTTATACCAAGATATAGCAAAGAATTATGACCCCGAATGGATTTGTATGGATAAGAAGTCAAGGATAGCGGAGTTGCCTACGGTTGAGGAGATACGCCAGATTATAATGGACAAAGAACTTATGCCAGCGATATGTGAAGATAGTGGACAGGCGGAATGGACTGTTGGAGAAAGTAGGAAATTAGCCCAAGCCCTCTATGACAGGATAACCCGCACCAAATAGGTGCAGGATAACAGGTGACAGGAGGGGGAGGGAAGATGAAATACCTCATAGCATTGTTGATAATACTGCTTTTTTTAATGGGTTATCATAACTGCCGCCAGTCCGGAAAAGAAGAACATGCGCGGGTCGCCGTTGATCTTGACGAGAGAACAAATGTCCCTTTTAAATACCAGACCGGGGATGATTGGAATATTATTTGGATACCGGCGCAGACGGTTAGGGACTTTGCTTTTAAATATTATCAGAAACTAAGATGAAAAAATGTCCGATTTGCGGTTGTCCTGATTTTTTTACAAAGGAACCTTACTGGAGACAGTGTTGTGAACATCTCGAACCTATTTTGCCTCTGGAAGTCAATGAAAAGAAGAATAACCTAAATGGGTTTAGGAAATTTTTATGCCTGATTGGTTGGCATGACTATGAGGAAAAATATCCTGATCTCATATGTAGGTTTTGTGGAGATGTGTTTTATAAA
>Ga0315288_10010863_pt1 | contig 11478 bp, 6 predicted proteins | sample YL17G11_20_MG_FD_203454 | JGI IMG/M metagenome (GOLD analysis project Ga0315288, IMG submission 203454) | Sediment microbial communities from Yellowstone Lake, YNP, Wyoming, USA - YL17G11_20 | ecosystem: Environmental > Aquatic > Freshwater > Lake > Sediment | place: USA: Wyoming | collected... | reverse complement strand
TCTTTGGGATAAGAAAGAAGGACTTGATATTCGACGAGTTCCACGTCCTCAAGGCCGAATTCCTTGAATTTATCCCTGACATACACAGCGAGATCATAATTCCGCTTGGTCCCCGCGATGTGAGGCTCTTCCGTCAGAAATCTCAAATGCTTTTCATAAACCTTGGGGTCAGCCAGCTTTTTGAGCGCGGCTTCCATTTGACGCTCTTCTCTTGAGCTGTCCACAGTGAATCCTTTGATTCTTTCTTCGCTCAATCCTCCTTGTGCCGGCAGAAAAAGAAGGATCATGAGGCTTATGAAAATTTCCCATTTGAAATTTTTCATCGTCTATCCTCCTTGAAATTCTTAGGTTCGATGGAAGCCGAGGTTATCATAAAAGAGTCAATAAATAAAATCGGCATCCCATAATGAAAAGATCTTTTCTTTGGCCGCTGTCGCTTTGCCTCCCACATGCACACCCGTGATATCTTTATTCCCGAACTCGAGGCGAACGAGTATTTCCGAAGGCCTTCTCATGCCGTAGCCTTGTTCGAAAACCAGTCCCTGAGCCTGCTCTTCAGTTATCTTGCCATGTTTGAATAAATAACAGGCGAGTGCGCCGGACGATGTTCCCGTTGCAGCTTCTTCCGGGATTCCATATAAGGGGGCGAGATTTCTGCAATGAGCCGTGGATCTGTGTTTCGTCTCCAAACTGAACGCATGATAACCCACGGCGCCATGTTTTTTGCTGATATCGGCGATTTTATCGAGATCGGGTTTGATGCTTGAAAGAACTTGAAGCGAAATGATGGGAACGATGATGTCGCGGAGCCCGGTGGAGACGATTTGAACAGGCATATCCGGTGAGAGAGAATCGAGTCCTATTCCCAGGGATCCGGCAACTTCTCGACAATCCATCGCTTTTTCGAAGAAAGGCAAAGTCTGTTCCATGAAAACGGTTCCGTCCTTTTGAACTTCGACTCCTAGAATCCCCGCTTTTGTTTCCTGGCTGTGTTTTCCCGCCTGTATTCGTCGAAGACCAAAAAGGAGAGAAAAAACCGCAATGGTAGCATGGCCGCACAAATCCACCTCGGCGGCCGGAGTGAAAAATCTTACTTTAAAGTCCGCCGCAGCGGACTTTTGAACGAATGCCGTTTCCGAAAAACCGATTCTCGCGGCGGTCTTTTGCATGGAGGTTTCCGCCAGACGATCCGCATCAAGCACAACCCCTGCGGGATTCCCGCCCCTATTTGTTTTGGCAAATGCGTTCAAAACAAAAACCCTAATCTCTTCTTTTTTCATGACCATTCCTTGTGAATCTCAAACAGAAATCGCGACGGGCTGCTCTTCCCAAATCATTGTACCGTTCTCAAGTCATAAAGCTTTCAGGTCCGGAGTTTGGTGGTTGGCCGCACTAACCTCCTGTGTACGGACTTGTCCTTTTGAAGAAAGGGATAAAAAATCGCTTCGCTGTTGGGACGGCCGAGCAAACATCTCGGCCGTGATCCTAATCCTTGCAAATGTTAGTTCACAGTTGCTGAAGAAGTCAAGGTCCGCCTTGACAGCCGGCAAAAAGGTATGTCATAAATCGGGTACATTTTTTTAGAGTTTTCAAGAAAAGGAGGACCTCATGCTTCAAGCGTATTCTCGAGCCATGCGATTTCTGATCGCTCTTTTTCTCAGTGCCGGGATCTTAGGTGCCGCTCCGTCGCGACCTCAGGCCCAGCCATCCCCATCTTCCTCAACGAAGATCAGTTGGGATCGGTATCTGAACTCCGACGAGATCGTCAAGATCATGAAAGATCTGGAACAGCGATATCCGCAACTGGCGAAAGTCTATGTCATCGGCAAGAGCTACTTAGGCAAAGAACTTCATCTCATGGAGATCACTAACCAAGCGACCGGGCTCGCCCTGAGTAAGCCGGCGATCTACATAGACGGCAATATGCATACCGGAGAGCAGACCGGAGCCATGTTAACCCTCTATCTTATAAACTTCTTGTTGACCAACCACGGGAAAGATGCGCAGGCCACCAAACTCGTTGACACCCGAACGTTCTATCTGCGGCCGAAGTACGAGGTTGACGCCTCGGACTGGTGGCTGGCCAACCCGGGGGATACCGATTATGGGGGCAGCGTCCATCCTCGAGATAATGACCTGGACGGCAGGCTCGATGAAGATCCAACTGAAGATATCAACGGCGACGGTTTTGTGACTTCCATGCGGATCAAGTCTCCTTTCGGCGGCTGGAAAATCTCCGAGAAGGACCCCAGAGTCATGACTAAAAAAAAGGAGAATGAGTTAGGGGGGATCTATTACATCCTTTTCCCTGAAGGTGTTGACAACGACGGGGACGGCCAGATTAACGAAGACGGACTCGGAGGGATTAACCTCAGCCACAATTTTTCATGGGGTAACCTGAACCGGGAACAGATCCAGAGCAGCCCTTACACTCTGTCTGAGCCCGAGACCCAGGCGACCGTGAAATTCTGGATGGACCATCCCAATATTTGCCAGGCGGTCGACCTTCATACTTCTGGGTCCTTCGAAGAACTTCTCTATTTTCCGGGCGGCGACGAGATGCCTTCTTCCGACCTGGAGCTTTATAAACGCCTGGCGACCGCTTATGCTCAATTTACCAGCCGGGAGGAGGTCATCCCCTTGATGAAGACTTTTCCCCAGCCGATATGGAAACTCGGGATGGGAGACCCGGAGCCGTTCATGTATTACAATTTAGGAATACTGGGCTGGTGTGAAGAGCTCTGGGGAGATGATTATGCCAACCCCATTCTAAGAAAGTACGACAAAGACAAGGATCAAAAGATCTCCCAGGAAGAACTCCTTGATTTCCTCAATAAGGAAGCCGGAGGAAAGTGGTTCGTTCCCTGGAAGCCTTTTAAGCACCCGCAGTTGGGAGACATTGAAATCGGAGGTTTCGTTGAAAAATTCAGCGGCCAAAACCCCCCTCCTAATCTGCTCGAGCAGGAGCTCAGACTCAAAGCCCCCTGGTACCTCTATTTGGCTGAAATCGTGCCTCAAGTAAAAATTGTGGAGGCGAAAGTTTTACCCTTGGACGGAAATGCCAGAAGCGTCAAGGTTACGGTCGAGAATCAAGGCTTCCTCCCTACGAACGTCACCGACTGGGCGATCAAAGTGGGCCTGGCTAAGCCGGTTGTTGTCAAAATTGAACTCAAAAATGCCGTCTGCTTGGAAGGAGAGAGCGAAATTCGTCTGGGAAACATTCCGGGAACCGAAGGCCGGCCAGGAAGAAGCGCTTTGGGCGAGAATAAACGGGTCGCGTCATGGATTGTGAAGAAGACGGGAGACCAGGGCGAGATTCTTATCACCGTGGTCTCTGAGAAAGGAGGCAGAGATAGCAGGAGGATGACTCTGGAATAAGGTGGAGCAAGAAAGAGGACTCTTTCTCGGAGAGAAAGCGAGGTTAAGGTGAAATACGGAATTACGGCGCTGATATTTGTTCTTCTGCTTCTTTTGGCTTGCTCTTCCCCCGGAAGAAAGGAGAGAGAGACACTGGTTTCCAAGGGCGTGGAATTTTCGCAAGAGAGTTTTTTTGACTCGGTCGTAAGAGGTCAAACGGAAATCGTCAAATTATTCCTGGAAGCGGGCATGTCCCCGAACGCGAAACAGGGGGGAATCACGGCCCTGATGGAGGCATCCCGGAGGGGAAAGACACACCGTGAGGTCGCCGCTGCCTTGATTCGGGCTGGAGCGGAAATCAACGCTCAAGATCCCTATGGAGTGACTCCTCTCTTATTCGCAGCCATCAGCGGCTGCCCAGAGACTATCCGAATGCTGTTGAAAAGTGGAGCGAATGTGAAGGCCAAAGACGTGGACGGACGGACGGCGCTTATCGAGACCCTGACTACAGAAAACGATTTGCCCCCCGAAACGATCGAGGAACTTATCCAAGCGGGGTCCGAGGTCAACGTCCGGATCTACGGGGGCCTGACCCCTCTCATGATCGCGGCCGCCGGGAATTCTAGAATTTTGCAGGCCTTGATCCGGGCCGGAGCTGATCTGAATGCCACGGACGACCAGGGAGCAACGGCCTTGAGATGGGCCAAGGATTCTCCGGAGAACTATAAGATTCTCAAAGACGCGGGCGCCAAGGAATGATTTCTTCCTTGGAAGAAAGGATCGATGCACGGGAAGGAGCTAAGAATGATAGGAAGACGAACTTTTTTCCGCCTGGCCATGGAGGGCGCCGCATTCACTCTGATAATGCCCAGAATCCTCATAAATCAAGAAAAGCTCACCGCAAGCACTTCTCTCGTGGAGGATGATATCTATCTCAAGCATGATACCGGGGAATTCGCCTGGGAAAATATTCGGCGCCTCAAGGCGCTTCACGACGGGCTCAGGGATGCGAATCTTCTTGATTCCCTTCATCCCCTCACCCCTCAAAAAGCCGAGCTGGAATGGGTGGAGTTGGTCCATCGGAAAGAATACATTGAAACAGTGAAGAGGGACGCAGAGAGCGGCGCCAAAGTGCTTTCCACAGGGCACACTCTCCTTTCGAGAGATTCTTACGATGTCGCCTTATGGGCTGTAGGCGGCGTGCTGTCCGCTTGTGATGCCGTCATGGAAGGGAAAACTCGGAATGCTTTCTGTGCCGTGCGTCCCCCGGGTCATCATGCCGGGCGAGATAAAGGAATGGGATTTTGCATTTTTAATAATGCCGCCGTCGCCGCCAGGTATGTGCAGAAAAAATACCGCGTGGAAAAAGTCCTGATCGTCGACTGGGACGTCCACCATGGAAACGGCACCCAAGAAATTTTCTATGAGGATGGGAGCGTTTTTTATTTCAGCACTCACCAATGGCCGTGGTATCCGTTTACGGGAAGCGAGGAAGAAACCGGGGAAGGGGAGGGAAGAGGAACGACTCTGAACGCCCCTCTGCCGGCAGGCTCCGGAGATGAAGATCTTGTGGGCGCCTTTGAAACCAGGCTCCTCCCGCGAGCCCTCAAGTTCAAGCCGGACTTCGTCTTGATCTCGGCCGGATTTGATTCCCGGAACGCCGACCCTCTGGGACGGTTTCGGCTAACGGATGAAGGATTCAAGAAATTGACCCGGATCATGCTCCACATCGCCGACGAATCTGCGGAAGGCCGCTTGGTCTCAATTCTGGAGGGAGGCTACAGTTTAAAAGGGCTCTCTCTGGCTGTCCCGGCTCATATCGAGGCCCTTATCAAAGGATAACTTGGTTCTTTACCGGAGGTAAATCCATTTGACTTCGATTTTTCCCGGTGATAAAAGACCAACAAGGAGGCTCATCCATGAAGCTCACCAAAGAAATGAGACAAGGGAATAACGGAAAAACCAGACTATTCAGACTTTCTCTCCGGATGACGGCCTCCCTGGCCGTATTGATGATCCTGTCTGTATGGCCCGGCGAATTTGTCGGGCAGAAAGGACAGCGAGGATGCACGATGATCCTGGTGGGCAAGCAGGCCACAGCGGACGGATCCGTGCTCATGTCCTACAGCAATGACTGGGATGGAAAAGGTGCCTCTCACGTGGTGTTTGTGCCCAGAGCAGAGCACAAGGCGGGAGAAACCATCAAGCTCACCGATGGCGCCGAAATACCTCAAGCGCTCACTACCTATGCGTATATCGGGAACGAACTCATGTGGACAGATCACTCGACGTTTGAAAACGGCATCAACGAACATCAGGTGGCTATCTGTTTTGGGACGGCCGTCGAAGTCAACCCAAAAGCACGTGAAGTCGACCCCTTGCTCGGGGAAAAGGATAAAAATCCCGGCATACTGATTCCCTGGCGTCTGGTCTTGGAAAGGGCAAAAACAGCCAAGGAAGGTGTGGAACTGGTAGAAAAGCTCTTCAACCAATATGGTCTCCGGGAAGACGGTTCCTTTGCGATAGCCGACCCGAATGAAATATGGGTCTTTCAAATAGGGGGCGGCCATCACTGGGCCGCCATGAGAGTGCCGGACGACAGCTATGTGGTTTACGACAACACGTTCCGCATGGGCGAAATCAACTGCGGGGATAGAGCCAATTACAGATGTTCGCCGAATCTCGTTCAGTTTTCCATTGAAAAGGGCCTCTTCGACCCGGCCTCCGGCCCTTTCAGCTTCAAGAAGGCGTGGGGGCGAGTCTTTACCAAAACTCCTCCCGCCGACCGCCGGATCTGGCGCGTGCAGAGCCTGCTGACGTCCGGGTCGAGCTTTTCACCGGACACGCCTTACTTTGATTATCCACTCGCCCTGCCGCCGGACCAAAAAATCACCAAAGAAAAATTGATGTCCATCATGCGCGATCATTATGAAGGCAGCAAACTGGATTTGACGGACAACTATAAAAAAGCAAATCCCCACCATACGAGTGAAAGAACCCTCTGTGTCACCAGAACTCAATACACAGTCATCACTCAGCTGAGGAGCTGGTTCCCCGGCGAGATCGGAGGAGTTTTTTGGCTGGCCATGGCCAATCCGGACATCAGCGCCTTTATCCCCTGGTATCAGGGAATTACTGAAACGCCCCCGGCATTCCGCTCCGGAAGCGGCCGATCCGATCAGGAATCCGCCTATTGGGCGTTCAAAAGGATCGGCGTCTTGGTCAATGCCTTTTATGGAGAGCTGATCGGCCAGGTCCGAAGCGTTTGGAAGGCTCTCGAAGATGATGCGTTTGCCCAACAGGACAGCATCGAAAAGACCGCCCTCGAATTATTCTCGAAAGATGTCGCCCTGGCCAAAGGCTTTTTAACGGCCTATTCCAATGCCCTTGCCTTTAAGGCCTATCAAACAGCCCAGACGATGATCGAAGACCTCGAGACTCGCTGTGTGGAGCTGCAGAATCGTCAAATTGAAAAATCGAGTTGGGTCGGCTGGAATGAAGGTCAAGAAACACTGGTACAAAGGCAAGGAAAGAAAGGAAGCGAAGGTGAATACAATCAAATTTATTAGAGTTTCGAAACGGTTCTCGGTCCTATTATTATTTGCCGTCTTGATAATAAGCGCAGACGGCGTCCCGTCCCAGCCCGTCGGTTCGGGGGACTCCAATCCCCTCATCGATCCTTCTCTCTACCAGGCGCTGAAATATCGGACAATCGGTCCTTACCGCGGAGGCCGCTGTTCGGCCGTCGCCGGGGTTCGAGGACAGCCGCACACCTTCTACATGGGCACCGGAGGAGTCTGGAAGACCGTGAATGCGGGCTTGTCGTGGGAAAATGTTTCAGATGGTTTTCTCGCCACGGGCTCGATCGGCTCGATTGATGTGGCCGATTCCGATCCCAATGTCATCTATGTCGGGACCGGACAGTCCACCATACGGGGAAACGTCTCCACCGGAAAGGGAATCTTTAAATCCACCGACGGAGGAAAAACCTGGATCCCCGTGGGGCTGCGTCAGGCGGGACAAATTGCGAGGATCATCATCCACCCTTCGAACCCGGACCTGGTTTATGCGGGAGTCATCGGCCATGCCTTCGGCCCCAACGATGAGCGCGGTGTATTCCGGACTATGGATGGCGGCAAAACCTGGAAAAAAATCCTGTATATCAGCCCCAAAACAGGCATTGCGGATATGGTGATGGATCCCGGCAATCCCAGGGTGCTCTACGCTTCTGCCTGGACGGTCGAACGAAAACCCTGGACCATCATCTCCGGCAGCGAAGAGTGCGGCCTCTTCAAGACGATTGACGGCGGGGAGACATGGAAAAAGCTCGACAACGGACTTCCAACGGGGCTCGTGGGCAAGATCGGCATCACCATCTCACCCGCCAATCCGAGCCGCCTCTGGGCCCTGGTTGAAGCAGAGAGGGGCGGACTCTACCGTTCTGATGACGGAGGAGCAAGCTGGAGTTATTTTGATACAAACATGAAGCGCAGGTTATATCAAAGGACTTGGTACTACATGCATGTCTATGCCGACCCAAAAAATGAAAACGCCGTGTATATACAGAATGTCGAATTTTTCAAGTCCATCGACGGCGGCAAAACCTTTGAAGAAATCAAAACCTGGCCCCACGGAGACGGCCACGACATGTGGATCAATCCCGAGGACCCCAACCTTATGATTATCGGCACCGATGGCGGAGCCAGCGTTTCCCTGGACGGGGCCAAAACCTGGTCCACCATCAACAATCAGCCGACCGCCGAACTCTATTATGTTTACGTCGACGAGCAGTTTCCCTACCGGGTCTACGGCCCTCAGCAGGACGATAGCACGATTTCAGTGCTGAGTCGGATTCCCCATCAATTGACCTGTTATGAAAACTGGTACCAGGTCGGAGGTTGTGAGGACGGCCAGATCGCTTTTAATCCCAAGGACCCGACGATCGTCTATGCCGGATGCTACGGCGGTGAAATTACCCGTTACAATGTCATCACAGGCGAAGAACGCGACATCCTGGCCTATCCTGAGATGGAGGTTGGCAAGGCGCCCAAAGACATGCGCTTTCGGTTCAACTGGAACGCACCCATCCGCCTTTCCCCTCAAAATCCCAACACCCTCTATCATTGCTCTCAGTTCGTCCATAAATCGACGAACCAGGGACAGAGTTGGGAGATCATCAGTCCAGACCTTTCCCGCAATGAAAAAGACAAGCAGGATTACGCCGGCAGCCCCATCACCATGGAAAATACGGGCGTTGAGGTCTATTCAAATATTCTCACTTTCGAGGAATCACCGCACACGCCGGGGCTTCTCTGGGCCGGCACCTGTGACGGCCTCGTTCACATCTCTCGAGACGGGGGAAAAAACTGGGCGAATATCACCCCGGAAGGAACTCCCCGAAACGGTTCTGTTAATATCATCGAACTTTCACCTCACGACCCCGGCCGGGCTTATATCTCCGTCTTGAACTATTACTATGAAGATTACCGGCCCTATATCTTCAGAACCACCGATTATGGCCAAAGCTGGGAGCTCCTGACCGATGGGCAAAACGGCATCCCCGCGGATACACCGACCCGGGTGGTCCGCGAAGATCCGGACCGCAAGGGACTTTTATATGCCGGCACGGAGTTCGGCATGTATGTTTCCTTTGATGACGGCAAGCACTGGCAGTCTCTCCAGCTCAATCTTCCCGTGATCCCGGTTACGGACATCAAGGTTCACCATAAAGACCTCGTTCTTTCCACCGAGGGCCGAAGCTTCTGGATTCTCGACGACCTGACGCCGCTGCATCAGATCTCTCATGAGATTGAGAATACGCCTTATCTTTTTAAGCCGGGCGATACGTACCGAATGCATATGGCCGAGACGAAAGATCCGAATTCACCGTGCGGACAAAATCCACCCAATGGGGCCCTGGTCTTTTATTCATTTCCAAAACCGCCGGAAGGGGAGGTGACGATTCAGATTTCTTCCCCCAATGGCCAACTGATCCAGACCTATTCCAGTGAACGGGATCCTTACCCGAATCCGGAATTCATCAATATGGGTGACTCCCATGGCGATAAAAAGGTCTCTAAGCGGGCCGGGTTGAACCGTTTTGTCTGGGACCTCCGCTATCCGGTCGTCAACACGGTTCCGGGGGCCATCGTCTGGGGTTTCACGGGCGGCCCGCGTGCGGCTCCGGGAACGTACACAGTGAAAATCTCCGCGGGGGAGTGGGCCCAGACACAGCCTTTGGAAATACTCAAAGATCCAAGAGTCCAAACGACTCAGGCCGAATTTGACGAACAGATTACCCTGCTTTTAAAAATGCGCGACAGTCTTAACGAGATTTACGACGGCGTGCGGATTGTGCGGGAAGTCCGGCGTCAGGCCAAGGATCTGATCGAAACGCTCCGTCAAGCCTGTCGTGAAGTGGGAGACATACAGAAAGCCGCTGATTCGCTCTTTGAGAAACTGACGAAAATAGAAGAAGAGCTGATGCAGCCAAAGAATACGGCGGATCAGGACACAGAGAATTTCCCCACTAAGCTGGACAACCAACTGGCCTATGTTTACATGAAACTCGATTCAACGGATAACCGTCCGACCGAGGGGCAGAAAGAACGATTCCAGGATCTGGAGCGGGAAAAAACGGCTCTTTTGACGCAACTCCGGTTCATCATAGATACAGACCTAGCTGCCTTCAACAGCATGATCCAACAGTTGGGTACGCCCGCTATAATCCTGCCGGCCCCAACCAAGAAGAAGGAGTAATATTTTTTCTTCTTTATTTCTTGGAAAGCTGCAAGGAAATTCTGAATCGGCCGAAACGAGGTTTTCAGGGCTGCTTTACGGCCAACGAACCTGTGATACAGGTCAATGATGAGTGCCGTTTTTATGGCTTGACGGCACCCGGCTTTTTATGTTAAATATCGAAAAATTAATCCATCTCTCGCGGCCCGCCACGAAGGGAGAGGATGGAAGCCAGGACAGTTTCGATCGAAGGGAGGACACATGATCAAGAAGGACGGAACCCTGACCGGGGGACGTGACTACCGGAAAATCCCCCTCTGGAAAAATATCTCCGCGGCCGAATGGGACGACTGGAAATGGCAGCTTAAGAACAGGATCACCTCGGTCGACCTTTTAAAGCAGGTCGTGGAGATGACGGAAAAGGAACAACGGGAGGTGAACACGGCCCTGAAGTCCCTCCGTATGGCGATAACACCCTACTTCGCCAGCCTCATGGACGCCTCCGACAGGAATTGCCCCATCCGCAAAAGGGCCATCCCCTCCGGGAAGGAAGTCAAACTTAGCCCGGAAGACATGGTCGACCCGCTGCATGAGGATATAGAGTCGCCGGTTCACGGACTGACGCACAGGTATCCCGACCGCCTCCTCCTCATGGTCACGGACCAGTGTTCCATGTACTGCCGTCACTGCACGAGGCGGCGGAGCGCCGGCGAGACCGACCGGGCCCTTCCTAAAAGCGATATCCTGGCAGCCATCGAATATGTCCGGGAAACGCCCCAGGTGAGGGACGTCCTGATCTCCGGCGGCGACCCCCTGACCCTGTCGGACGGATTCCTCGAGGATATCCTGCGGAGGGTCCGCGCGATCCCCCACGTGCAAATCCTCCGTCTGGGGACCGCGGCCCCGGTGGTCATGCCCCAGAGGATCACCCCCGGACTGATCGCCATGCTCAGGAAATATCATCCTCTTTATATCAACGTCCATTTCAACCATCCCAAGGAGATCACGCCGGAAACCAAGAAGGCCTGCGAAATGCTGGCCGACGGCGGCTTCCCGCTGGGCAATCAAACGGTCCTCCTGAGGGGGACGAACGATTCTCCCATCGTCATGAAGAAACTCGTCCATGACCTGGTTCGGATCAGGGTCCGCCCTTACTACCTTTACCAATGCGACCTCTCCCAGGGCATCGGCCACTTCCGGACATCCGTGAGCAAGGGCATCGAGATCATGGAGAACCTGAGAGGCCACACTACCGGCTTCTGCGTCCCGACCTTCGTCGTGGACGCCCCGGGCGGAGGGGGCAAGATCCCCGTGATGCCCACCTATCTGATCTCCAGAAACGACCGCCGGGTCGTCCTCCGGAATTATGAAGGGGTCATCTCC
>Ga0315288_10010862_pt1 | contig 11479 bp, 7 predicted proteins | sample YL17G11_20_MG_FD_203454 | JGI IMG/M metagenome (GOLD analysis project Ga0315288, IMG submission 203454) | Sediment microbial communities from Yellowstone Lake, YNP, Wyoming, USA - YL17G11_20 | ecosystem: Environmental > Aquatic > Freshwater > Lake > Sediment | place: USA: Wyoming | collected... | reverse complement strand
GAACCTGGATGGCGTGGTGAACGCGGACGATTATTTCCGTATCGACAGCGGATTCATCACGCAGGTTGGCGGCTTCCAGAACGGCGACCTGAACTATGACGGCGTGGTGAACGCTGACGATTACTTCTTGATCGACAAAGCGTTCCTGGGCCAGACGGGCAAGCTCGCCGCGGATGAGGCCGCGGAGGACGTGGTGATCGTGCAGCAGGCGGCCAAGAAGCAGGACGAGCCGTCCGTGTTGTCGCAGTTGTTCTCGGATGTGCCGGTGCTGTAGCCGACGCGGACGAGATGCGACTGAGACGGTATTGGGAGCGAAAGCAGCCGGGCCGTTCCGAACCCTTCGGAGCGGCCCGGTTCGCTGTGGTTGGGGTCGGGGGGGGACCGGGCGTCTGGGTGGCGGTCGGCATCAGGCTCTCTGCGGGTTTCAGGCGAGAGCGATGTCCTTGACTTCGAGTTGCACGGTGCGTTGTCCGTTGTACTCGTTGAGGGTGGGCTCGGCGGCGAGGTCGATCGATCTTCCCGGGTGGAGTTGATCGAAGAGCTCGCCGTGGTTGAAGGCGATGCACTTGGCGGTTACATTTTGCTGTCGCACCAGGATCTGGAGATGATCGCCGGTGCGGCCGACGCGCCGCGGGGAGCCGACGACCTGCAGGCCACGCCAGCAGAGGAGGGGTCTGCGGTTGCCGGTGCCGAAGGGGCCGAGGCGTTGGAGGTCGTTGACCAACGGAAGGGTCAGGTGGCGGAGTTCGGCTTCGGCGTCGATGTGGATAGCGGGGGTGAGCATATCGGGCGACAGGGCGTGGGTGGCGTAGGCGTCAAAGGCGTCGCGGAAGGATGGGAGGCGTGCGGTGTCCATTCGCAGCCCGGCGGCCATTTCATGGCCGCCGCAGGCGATGAGGTGTTCGCGGCAGGCATCGAGGGCTTTGGCGAGATGGAAGCCGGGGATGGAACGGCCGCTGCCCTGGCCGTGACCGTTGGCAAGGGAGACCAGGATGGTGGGTTTGCCGAGCTGGTCGGCGACGCGTGAGGCGACGATGCCGATGACGCCGGCGTGCCAGCCTTCGGCGGCGAGGACGACACCGCGGCGGGCGTCGCTGTCGTAGCCGAGAGCACGGGCCTGTTCCATGGCTTGGGCGAAGATGGTGCGTTCGATGGTTTGTCGCTGGCGGTTCTGTTGTTCGAGGTAGGCGGCGGTCTGGCGAGCCTTGTCGGCGTCGGCGCTGGTGAGCATTTCGACGGCTTCGCGGGCATGGCCCATGCGGCCGCAGGCATTGAGCCTTGGCGCGAGGAGGAAGCCGACGTGATAGCTGTCGAGTTTACGGCCGGTGAGTCCGGCGGATTCGATGAGGGCGCGAATGCCGACGAGTTCGCTTTGCACGAGTCCACCGAGGCCGAAATACGCGAGGGTGCGGTTTTCGCCGACGACGGGGACGACGTCGGCGATGGTGCCGAGGGCGGCGAGCCCCGTTGCTTCGACGAGGAACCTTTTGTAGGCATCGTCGACACGCTGGGAGCCGGCGTGGACCTGGCCGATGGCCCAGGCGAGCTTGAAGGCAACGCCCGCGCCGCAGAGGTAGGGATTGCCGTAGGGTTTCTGTTGGCCCGTCTGGTTAAGGCGCGGATGGACGATGGCAAAGGCGTCGGGCAATTGGGCGCGCCAGTCGTGATGGTCGGTGATGATGAGATCGACGGCGTGCTGGCGGACGACCTGAGCCTCGTTGACGGCGGTGATGCCACAATCGACGGTGACGATGAGTTTGGCGCCGCCGAGGCAAATCTGGGCCATGGCCTCGGCATTGAGGCCATAGCCTTCCTCGATGCGATGCGGGATGTAGAAATCGGCTTGGCCGCCGATGAGGCGGATGGCGTGCCAGAGGATGGCGGTGCCTGTGATGCCATCGACGTCGTAATCGCCGTAGATGGCGATTTTGTGGTGATCGCGGACAGCCTGGACGATGCGTTCGGCGGCGGGTTTGAGGCCGGGTATGTCAGCGGGATCGTAGAGGTCCTTGAGGCTGGGTGAGAGGAATCTGCGGCAATCGTCAGCGTCGGCAAGGCCGCGGTTGATGAGGATCTGAGCGATGATGGGGGAGGTTTTGAGGCTGTCGGCCAACGGCTGGGCCGCTTCGGACGGGGGTGCGACGATCCAGCGTTTCGGTCGATGCATCCGTGCCTGACCCTGGTAAGAGCGCCTTCGAGAGACGGTAGAGCGGTATCTTAACCGGTGGCGAACGGATCTTCAACGAGGATAGCGAAGTCGCCGAAGGTTCCGTGCTGGAATGAAGCAAGCGGACTTGCGGGCGAGCAGGCGGCTTTTGTTTCGGACGGCTGGGGGAGCTGATTTCGGGGCGTGCGAAAGTGGTTTGACAGCTGTCGCCGCGTCATGTGGGTTTGTGCATCCGTGCCCTGTCCTTCGTAGCAGTGTTACGAGTTGGACAGATAGCCCATCTTAACCAACTCGCACAATCACTCAACCCGTCCACCCGCCGCTCGGCTGCTTTACGCCAAGGGTCCACCAAACCGTTGGTCGCCTCCACGCGTCACATTCACACGTGACCCCACCAGTTGGCGCCCGGTCGCCAGAATTGGGCAGTATGCACTCTTTGCAATAAAAAAAGCGTGGATTTTATATTGACACTCGCGGGTTTGGGCTTATATTAGATAGGTAGTCTGTAACGCGTGTTCACAAGACACCTCCGTTACAGCTTCGGTATGGTGAGGCCGACAGAAGCTCTCATGGTTCTGAGTTAAGTAAGGTGCGCTGCTTTCAAGCGCCGTCTATAAGAAGGAGGCCAAAATGGCCAAATACCTGTTTGTTTTTGGTGTGTTGGCGAGTTTGGTGGGCTGGGTGCGGGCCGATCCGATCTCGATTAGCGGCTCGTTGTCCACGAACACCTCCGGTGAGATCGTTTCCAATGGCGATTGGCTTACCCCCAGCGGGTTCAAAGTCGCTTGGAACATCACGGGAGACACGACGACACCGATCAACTACTCGTACACTTTCTCGGCCGCTGATGGCGGCAATGTTGTCAAGGGACTGAGCCACATTATCCTCCGAGTGTCGGACACCTTTACGTTGGCTGACATATGGAATGCCAGCCCCTCCGTGTTCTATTTGCGGGCCGATGTTACCACTCCAGATCGCTGGTCGGGCGATGATCCGTCCAATCCAAACATGCCCGGGGCCATATCCGGCATAAAGTGGAACGTGAGCGGCGGCAGTGCGACCATTTCGTTCACCTCAGCGCGTTTGCCTATTGAAGGCAATTTCTATGCGAAGGACGGAAAGACGGAAGGTATAGGAGACATTACGGCTTGGAACTCGGCGTTTGATCGCAGCGGCACGGCCACCATTTGGGTGCCGGATAGTCACTACACGATTATCCCACTGCCGACCGCTGCATGGTCTACCCTATTGTTGCTGGGTGCCCTTGGTCTACGTCGGCCCGTTCGGCCATGACAGGCGCCGGGGTATCCTGAGTCGTACAGGTAGCTCACTTGGAATGCCCGTTGGTTGATGGCTAACGGGCTTTTTTTCTGCGCGCCAACATTGCCGGCCGTCGTGGGCAGCGCCCTCCGGAATCCGGAAGAGGCCCAACTTCCGGCTTCCCACCAGAGGCGAGCGATGGCGCCGATAGCTTCTCCGTCGGCCCCATCACATCGTTCGGACCTGTGGTGCGGTTGCCCTCCGGCGTCCTGATGGGAGGAGCGAATCTGGCGGGGCTGGTGATCGCGAGCGTGCTGAGACGCCGCTCCAGTTGACGCGAAGGCGATCCAACCTGCTGACGGCGGGGTCGTACAGCAGCCTGCAGAGAGCACCTAAAGAAGCTGGTCTTAGTTTTTATCGCTGTATGGCAGGCGCAGAGGGGGGGCCGTTGTGTAGCCCGCATCACAAAGCTGCGCGTGTCGACTTGATTACCTCAATTATTTTCCTCACCCAGCTTGCCCCACCCCGATTCTAATAGTAGATCATATATCTGGAAGGGACGTTATATCGCGCGGTCGTATGGAGGAGAGAAAATGCATCTGTCCAGTGGCTCGCACTGCCGTCGCAAGGCGGTCGGTCGTCGTAATGTCTTTTTCAGGTCGTTCGAGTTCACACCGCTTGAGTCCAGGCTGATGCTGAGCGGGGATGTGGCTCCGCTGACGCGGGGGGTGCGGGGTTCTGGCGGCCCGCATTTCGACCTTATTGTGAACGCCCGGCGGATGCGTCGGCTGGCGGCCAGCACCGCCGCCGTAGACGGCGGCGCCGCCACACTCTCCGCGGCTACGTATGCGCTCAACGCCGTTCCCGCTTTCAACAGCAACCCCGCTGCCAAGGCGCAGTTATACCTGGATTTCGACGGGGAACCCGCTGGTACATGGGGTTTCTATAACCTCCCGGCCACTCCCGCTTACGACCAGGATTCCAGTCCCACTTCATTCAGCGACGGCGAACTGGCATCGATTCGGCAGATCTGGGCGCGCGTGGCGGAGAAGTACTCGCCCTTTAACGTCAACGTCACGACAGTCAACCCAGGCAGTTTCCTGAATGGGCAGGCCTTGCGCGTGGTCATTGGCGGGACCGGAACGTGGACGGGCGGCACCTATGGCGGGGTCGCCAATGTGGGGAGTTTCTACGACGTCTGCGCCAATGCTGTCTACGTCTTCTCCGCAAACTTCGGGGGCACCAACGTGAAGTGCATTGCTGAAGCTGCGGCGCACGAAGCTGGCCACGGCTTCGGACTGGAGCATCAGAGCACCTACGACTCCAGCGGGACCAAGACCAACGAGTACAACCCGGGCAACAGCATGGTTGCGCCCATCGTGGGCCTCAGTTACTACTCCGCGCGGGGTTTGTGGTGGCGAGGCACATCCACGACGCCGACCAAGGTGCAGGATGACATGGCCGTCCTGGCCGGAGCCAACAATGCATTTGGCTACCGCGCCGACGACATCGGGAACACCATTTCCACGGGCGCGCCCCTGCTGGTCTCGGGCTCCACCGCGTCCGGTTCAGGCGTCATTGATAAGACCACCGACCGCGATTATTTCTCCTTTACCACCGACGCCGGAATCGTCTCCTTCAGCGGCTCGGTCATGGCCGACGGACCCACCCTCGACCTCAAGCTGGAGTTGTGGTCCGCTGGCGGCTCGCTGATCGCGACGGCCGACACCGGCACCTTTGGCGAATCCCTCTCCGCAACCGTCGCCGCAGGCTCTTATCGCCTCGTCGTCGCCAGCCACGGCAGCTACGGCGACGTCGGGCAGTACACCGTCTCCGGAACCATCATTCCGGCGTTGAATTACGTCAATGCTCCTGCCTCTCTGGCCGGCTCCGTCGTCTCCGCTACCCAGATCAACCTCACCTGGGTTGATCAGTCGAACAACGAAACCGGCTTCGTCATCCAGCGGAGCACCGACAACGGCCTTACGTGGAGCAACCTGGCCAGCACCGCCGCGAACGTCACCACCTATCTTGACGCCACGGCCGCTCCGGGAACAGCCTACGTCTACCACGTCAACGCTACCGGGGCCTCGACGATCTCGGATGTCTCCAACACTGTCAGCGTCACGACCGTACCGGCTGCCCCCGCGAACCTCGCCGCCACCGCCTCCAACACCGAGATTAGCCTCGCGTGGAGCGACGTCGTGGGCGAAACGGGGTACCACATCGAGCGGTCCAACAACGGTGTTTCCGGCTGGGTCCAGGTTGCCGTCGCTTCGGTCAATGCAACCAGCTACAAGGACGCCGGTCTGGCGATGGGGACGTCCTACTACTACCGCGTCTTTGGCACGGGCGTAGCCGGGGAGTCGCAGGCCAGCAACGTCGCTGCCGCGACGACAAAGTTGCTGTCCGTCCCCGCGGCACCGACGGATCTCGTTGCCCGCCTGGTAAAAAACAAGATCAAGCTCGCCTGGCGTGATAACTCGAGTAATGAGAGTGGCTTCAAACTGGAGCGGTCGACTGACGGTCTGCTCTGGTCACCGCTGGCGACGCTTGGGACGAACACCACGTCGTACACCGGCTCACGGCCGCGTAGCGGCACGTACTACTACCGTGTGTGCGCGTACAACGCCGCGGGGAACTCGCCGTTCAGCTTGAATACCCAGATCGCTTTCGGGCTAGCGGTCACGCGGAAGGCGGCTTCGGCGTTGTCGCCGTCGCAGACGACCGGGCTGTTTTCCAGCAAGCGTATCGGAGCGAAAGCTCACTTGAGCGTGCTGGCCGATGTGCTCTGGTCACGGGCGCGCGTGCTGGGATGAGACAGCAAGCGTGCGGCAGTTACGGGCGTTGCGGACGAGAACGAAGTGGCCCCGCGACTAACACGCCATGCCCCTCTCAGGGGATCTAGTGGTCCGTCATGGATGATCTAGTGGGTGCCACTGGCGGCTTGTCCGCCAGTGCTCCTCAGCGAGGGCACTGGCAGCAAGCTGCCAGTGGCACCCAGGCCATGAATTCAAGAGTGACGGACCACTAGAGCATTTCGTTCGGTTGGTAAAGGACGCTCGCTTGCCGGGCGGGACCGGGCCGATCAGGCGGGCGCAGGCGTTGTTGCTTGCCTAGCTTGGCTCGGTGCGAGGCCGGATGTTTCGGTAAGCTCCGTACAGGCCGCAGGGGCGTTATAGAGCTTATTTTACTGGACTTACGTTGGTTAGGGCGTGCGGATTTGAGTTGACTGGAATGCTGTTTAGGTCGTATAGTGTTAGGATATCGGCATGGGCCGGATTGGCAGTGGCTGCGGGAGAGTAGCAGTGGATCGGATAGGACGCCGAGCTCTCCAGGTTAGCGTGGTGTTTGGGCGGTAGTGGCCAGGATGGCGTTGGGCGCGGGTTTTTGATGTAGTGTTGTTTCACCTGTGGGTGTCGTAGTCCGTATTGAGGCATAACCGCGGCGTGTGCGGCAGGCGCAGACTCCTAAGGGTCGGATGTGCGTAGTGTGTGTTACCCGAGGGATCGCGAGCCGACGCGGCGCATACAAGGAGCGGGTATGAGGCCATTGAAGTTTTGCTGTGTTCTGGGTGCGGCGCTGATGATTCTTGGGTGGGCGTCGCTGGCGTCGGCGGATTCGGTGATCGTGTATTCGGGCATCATCGATAATCTGACAGGTCTGGGGCATGGCGACGTCCTGGAGGTCCTGTCTCTACAGGTCACGGGCAATGGCACAACCGAGGCCGGGTCGGTCCGGTGGGGCCAGACGGGAACCAAGAAGGGCATACCCGTCTACGGCGACATTTACAACGACATCCCCGGCGGGGACTTCGGAAGCGACGCGAAGGGTCAGGGCGTCACTCGCATGGTCTCCGACTTCGCGGGCTTGACGAGGGACAACTTCGGCGTCGTCTTCAACATCAACGAGGGAGACGCTCTGAAGGAACTGCGTGTTAAGGGATTCTCGCTCTACTTCCAAGATTCCATCGGCGGTGTCCTGCTGGGCACGGCGACCTTTAAGTCGGTTGACGGTGCCGGCGACATCTTCGCCAACCTCGGAGGCGGCCAAGGTCAGGGCGACTATCTGTTCCAGGCGAAGTTCGTCAGCCCGGATGACGACTGGATCGACACCTGGCTTGCCAGCGAGTCTAACCGGGTCGGCATGTATGTCCGCGCTTCCGAGGCGATGTCGGAGGTGAGCGGCGGCGCCGAGAGCTTTTCGGTGGGGCCTATCACCTCATCGGCGCCAATGGTCATAGTCCCGCTGCCGTCAGCGGCATGGGGCAGCATCGGGCTGATGGGCGCGCTCGTGGCGACGCGGCTGGTGCGGAATCGGCGGCGGATGGATTGAGGCGCCGGATATCACTCTGAGCGATCGAAGACCCGCGGCGATCTCCGCCGCGGGTTTCTTGTTGGCGGCGCGGGAGCTGAGGTGGGGCGAATCCTGGAGAGCCGGAGCGCCGCTCCCTTCATCCGCCCATCGTGGTGGCGTAGAATGGGCGGCCCTATGGCCAACGAAAAATCCTGGCAGTCGCGTATCGGAGAAGCCACCGACAAGCTGGCGCAGTCGTTCGTGGAATCGATCTCCTACGACCGCCGCATGTACAAGCAGGACATTGCCGGGTCGATTGCGCATGCGACGATGCTCGCCAAGGTCGGCCTGATCTCCGACGCCGACCGCGACGCGATTATTGAGGGGTTGAAATCCATCGAGAAGGACATCGAATCCAACAACTTCACCTTCGATGAGGCTCTCGAAGACATCCACATGGTGATCGAAGCCGAGCTGATCAAGCGTATCGGCGAACCGGGGAAAAGGTTGCACACGGGACGGAGCCGGAATGATCAGGTGGCAGTGGATCTTGCGCTTTGGCTCCGCCAAGCGGCTCTCCATCTGGACGGAACGCTTCTGAACGACCTGAGGCGCGCGTTTGTCGATCTGTCTGATCGAAGCTTCGATATCGTCATGCCCTCGTACACCCACTTGCAGCGTGCCCAGCCCATTTCTGCCGCCGCCGAGTGCCTGGCCTGTGCACAGATGTTCACGCGCGACTGCGCCTTACTGGATCGGATCAGCGCCCGCCAAGTCTGGTCGGAGCAGGGGATGGACCTCTACGACGTCCCGCTCGGGTCCGGCGCGATCGCTGGCACCTCCCTTCCCATCGATGCCGCCCTCACCTCGAACCTGCTCCAGTTCGACGGTCCTCCCAAAAGCAGCATTGAGCAAACCGCTTCCCGCGATCAAGCCCTCGAGTTCGTCTTTGCTCTAAGCATGATCGCGATGCACATGAGCCGGTGGGCCGAGCAGTGGATCATCTACTCCACCACCGAATTCTCGTTCATCAAGATCGCCGACAAGTACACCACCGGCTCCTCCATGATGCCGCAGAAGCGCAACCCTGACATGCTGGAGCTGATCCGGGGCCGATGCGGGAATGTGTATGGGGATCTCGTGGCGTTGCTGACCATCCTCAAGGGCCTGCCCATCGGCTACAACCGCGACCTTCAGGAGGATAAGCGGATTGTTTTTCGCGCGTACGATACGGTTTCGGCGTGCCTGACGATGGCCGCCGCAATCGTTTCCTCCGCGAGGTTCGTGAAGGAGAACATCGAGCCCACGCTCGAGCGCGGATTCCTGGACGCGACATCGCTGGCGGAGTATCTCGTGACCAAGGGGATCGCGTTCCGGACCGCACATCAGATTGTGGGGACGCTGGTGGCCCGCTGCGAGAAAGAGGGGAAGAGCGCGCTGGCGCAGCTTTCGGTGGACGAGTTCAACGACGCGATCAAGGCGCAAGGGGCGGGCGTTAAGCTCGGCAAAGAAGTGTACGAGTGTCTTGGGGCCAGGAACGTGGTCAATCGCTATCGCAGCGCCGGGGCCGCAGGCGGCGAACCTTTGCGGAAGCAGTTGGAGGACTGGAAGAAGCAATTGGGCATGTGAGGCGCCCCGCTGGCGGTCACCACTGATCGGGCGGCGGGTAACAGAGGCCCGAGGCCTGTTGCGTCAGCTTTTCGGCCGCGAACCACTCTGCGTGGTAATCAGAGTACAAAACCGACGATCCGGTGGACCACATGAGATTGGTTGAAGCCAGGCGTTTGCCGCGGCCGTCGGTCATGGGGACCTTATGCAGGGGTCCGCCGTGGTTGCTGCCGTGGTTTCCCGGGCCGATGGTCTTGGTGACGCGTTCGTTGGCGCTGCCCTGTTCGGCGACGATATCGGTGACGAGGATCTTGGTGCCTCTTTCCTGCCGGCGGTAGGTGAAGGAGGCAGCGCGTACGTCGTAGGTTTCGCCGGGGGCATATCGGCCGGCCCAATAGGCGTAGTCCATGTAAGCGGAGCCGAGGGAGTTGATGCCCTGGGTTTCGAACCAGGCGCCGTTTCCGCCGCTGGCCCAGCCCTGGGGGCAGGAGAGGTAGAATCGCCTGAAGCCTGTGCTAGGCCGGAGGGCGAGCAGGCCGGTGCGGCGTTCGGCGTAGAAGGCGGGGACATAGACTTTGCGGGGGAGGTATTCTGGCAACGGAAAGAGGGGAGGCAAATCGCCGAAATCGTGGACGTAGACGGCGATGCCGACGCCGATCTGGCGGATGTTGTTGAGGCACTTGGTGCGTGCCGCCTGGGCGCGTGCGGTGGAAAGGCTGGGCAGGAGGATGGCGGTCAGGACGGCAATGATGCCGATGACCACGAGGAGTTCCACCAAGGTGAAAGCAGCTTCGCGTCGACGACCGGCGCCCGGGGATGTCATACAGCCACTCATCATCTTCGGCGGCGAGAGAGCCGTGCCAGACATGGACCCCATGGCCGTATCATACCATCCGTCGTCTGGTCTGCAACCAGAAAACCGGCGAAACTTGCTGACGGACATGCCTTTGCGATCCTTATCGGCCACGCGGCTGTCGCGGGCAATGGCTATTCGCCAGGGCGGGCTGATTCCGCGATGGCCTGGCGAAGACCGACCTTGCCTTCATAAAGGCTTCTGCCCACGATGACGCCCCAGAGGGGGAGGTTTCTGAGGGCGCGGATGTGATCGATGCTGCCGACGCCGCCGCTGGCGATCACGGGGACGCGGCCGGCCTGGGCGAGGTTCCGCGTGTGTTCGATGTTGGGTCCCTGGAGCATGCCATCCTTGGCGACGTCGGTATAGAGGATGGCGGCGAGGGGCCAGTCGCTGACCTGGCGGGCGACGTGGACGGCGAGTTTACCGGAGGATTGGGTCCAGCCGCGGGTCGCGACGACGCCGTCTTTGGCATCGAGGGCGAGCACGATCTTACCTGCGAATTCGGGATCGTGGGCGAGTTGGTCGAACCATGTCCAGTCTTCCATGGCGCGTGTGCCGACGACAACGCGTTTGGCGCCGGCGTCGAGGAGGCGGCGGATGTCGTCGATTCCGCGGATGCCGCCCCCCACTTCCACGTTGAGGCCGCTGGCGACGATCATGCGTCGGATGAGGTCTGTCTGGGTTGGGCGTCCTTCCTTGGCGCCGTCGAGATCGACGATGTGAGTCCAGTTGGCGCCGGTGGCGGCGAAGGATTTGATGGTGTCAATGGGGTCCACGTCGTAGGTGATTTGGCGGCCGTAGTCGCCCTGTTTGAGGCGCACGACGTGTCCGCCACGGAGATCCACACTGGGCACGATTACCAAGGGCATCGATGCACCTCTGTTGGCCAAGGCCGGGGGGCGAAGCTCGCGGCAAGCGGCAGCCCTGTGCCGGGGCTATTCACAGTAGCACTACGGGGCGAAAGGGACAACCATGGCGCGTGGGCGTCGGCCGGAAGGGGATGCCGGAGGCGGTGATCATCGTGGGCTGCTTCGGCGGATCCTCAGCGAATTACGCAACTGTTACATGGCCTATTATGGCGACAATGGCTTCTGACCCCTTTTTCGGGCCGCCGTCTCGATTGAGGCAAGCGGTTGCACGAGCTGGCCGCAGGCGGAGGCGGCATAACCTGATTGGCCTCTGCGGGCAGTTAGCACTACAGCGCTACCTCGGCCTCCGAAATGATCGAAGCCGCGATTGTTTCGCGGCTCGGTTGCGGGCCTGGTGATATCGGATGATCGATGCGACGTGCT
>Ga0315288_10010861_pt1 | contig 11479 bp, 20 predicted proteins | sample YL17G11_20_MG_FD_203454 | JGI IMG/M metagenome (GOLD analysis project Ga0315288, IMG submission 203454) | Sediment microbial communities from Yellowstone Lake, YNP, Wyoming, USA - YL17G11_20 | ecosystem: Environmental > Aquatic > Freshwater > Lake > Sediment | place: USA: Wyoming | collected... | reverse complement strand
AATCTTGGCTCACCCCATGACTATTCGATCCTCGAAGCTGCGAAGATGCTTTTGGGGATAACCGGGACGGACCGGATTGAGTTTCTGGAACCGCGGCATGAGGTGAAAGAAGCCTTTACTACATGGGAGAAATCTGCCTCAGTCTTGGGGTTTGCTGATCGTATGGGTCTCTCAGAGGGGCTTATCCGGATGTGGGAATGGGCCAAAAAACAGCCGCAACGGCCACGATATACATGGGAAAAGTACGAGCTTGACACCAAGCTCTACCCCTATTGGTCCAACCAGAGTGGCTAACTTGGCCCTGATGTCATAAACTGCCCCGCAGCACCTGAATCTCGAAAAATTTCTTCGTTTTCGTAACCCACTGTCATGGTGGCACTTACCACCACGTAATATACTTTTATGTTTCCCCGAAGAGATGTTCATTGGATCGGAGCTTAGCCAAGTCATAGCGGGATGAGGCACCCTTCCCGCCCAAATGTCTCTGAACGAAAATCCTCTGTCGTTCGATAATTTCCTTGGTTGCCTTCTCTTTGAGCATGGCTTCCACCATGTCTTCCTTGAGAAGCATGGGCGTATAGTGGCGAACATCCCAAGTATGTATGTAGGTATCCTTCGTGGAACTGACGACGATAAAAGGGTATTGCACAGCTTCAACTTGATAGGGCACACCCTGAAAACTGCGATCATCTGAGGGCCCCTCATAGCAGGTGACGAACATACCCACGTGAATCTGCCCGGGATGAAGAATGTATTCGCTTTCAACGGGGCCCGAAATTTTTGGCTCGTTCGACTCTATTAGTGTCAGAGGGAAAACGTCTGCGTCTGCGTCGAGCATCGCTCTTAAGGCGGGGTTAGTGTTATTCTGATTCATATGTTACTCGATGCTTGATACCCGCGACCTTGATGTAATCCAAAAGATCGAGACTACGGGATTCCGTGACAACAGCTGCACTATCCCGATACCATAGCCGGACAAATTTTTCATCCTTGTCATAGAAAACGACTACCTCTTCCGCACTGTCAATATCAGCATAATCGGCCGGAGGAAAGGGAACTTTCATATAGGCTTCGGTTTTAAGAACGTAGCAATCAGTATTGTACTTTCCAGGCCATATTCCCAACATTTTAACGATGGGGCCGCGATTCAACGCTACCCGCAAGTCAAAACGGTTGTAGACGATGAAGATGTTGCCATCCCCCGTCAGACACAGGATCGGGGCCCTTCGGTTGATAGGAAACCCCCCGGTCTCAAAGTCACGTTTGATCATCTGCAGTTTCCATTTGTTGAATGCCCAAACCCTATGGTTGCCAGTCTTTCTCATCAGAAAAGACTATATGAGCGTACTTCCAGCCGCCAAGCCGTGCAACAGCATTGGCACAGACCCTGATTATTCTTGATGCCCACTTGAAAATCCAGCGTTTCATCCAGCGTTTCATAGTCCGAGCACCTTTTTTTCTTCATCTGAAAGACCCAATGCTTCTTTCTTGGTACGATTACCATCGAGCATCTCCCGAATCTCGTCACAGACAATGAGATACCCGTCAGGATTCAGGGTCTTCTTGGCCAGGTCGAGAAGGTCCCCAATCGTTTCTACGATGTCATTCTCAGCCCTATTCAGGTAGACCTTCCCCATTTTGGGCCTCTTCCATTGAAACAGAATTTTCCGGTAGGTCTCCTTTTTGAATACCTTCTTCGACCATGTCCCATCCCTTGATGGCATAATCTGCCATTGCACCTCCTGTTTCTACCATTTCAGTTGGTTCTTCAAATTTGAAATTGGGGTGATCCCCAGAATAGGGCAACAAAGACGCGTATGATTTGCGGGTTTTGAAGTCCACCACCTGAGCAATGACGCACTCCTGTCTCATGGATTTTGGGTACGACAGCGGAGATTCAGTATCAGGGTTCTCCATTGCGTACTTTGCCTGCTCTGGAGTATCATAGTGCTTGGCCGCCCCATCAAACAGCGCTACAACAAAATCTGCCTGTGTTCCTCGTGCAAATCCGCCTAAGATTGCCATATTTCGATACTTGTTAGTTTCTACCTCAGTCGGGATCGCCGGGGCCAGACTCATAAGGTGACCTTTGATAATAAAAGAAATAGGGTATAGCTTCCCATCCTTGATCAACATCTCCTTGGCCTTCTCAAGTAGTTTGAGAATTAGTTCCCTATCAATCATTGAAAATCCCCTTTCGGAGTAATTGATACCTGGACGGTGCGGGTTTTAGGACGGCCTTAAAAGCCTCTTCCGCGGATGCACCATTCTTCATGGCCTCTCCCATTTGGCTCCCCAATCGGAATGCCTCTTCCGGTGATGGGGGGTGTGCTGAGGACCCGAAAATAGGGTGGACACAGTTGAACAGTCGTTCAACACGTTCCCGGGTCTCTTGGCCATAGTACCCGGCATAGTACCCCAAGTTCCCCCGTTCAATCTTCTCAGCCTCTTCCCGGGAACAGTGGCCGTGCTCCATCTGGTGCTTGACCAAAGTTTCAAAATAGGCCGCGGCAGTATTGGAGTCTCTTATCGTCATCGCCGTGCCATAGGCCTCTCCGTACGTCATAGGCTTAGACTGTTGCATGTTCTTCCTCATTAAACTTCTGTATAAATTCTGCATAACACTGCTGGCGCCATTTGGCAATCATTGAGAGTACCGGAACACCAAAGTGTTCAAAGAGCTCATCAGGCGGGTCCAGGAAAAAAGCTGCGTGGAGCCCCTCCCATCGAATCAGATATTTGCGATCAGGATTGTCCTTGAGATGATCAAGAATATAGCCGTGCTTTTTTTTCAGAACCTCGATGACCTCCCATGGCGGCCGGCGGCACCCGTTCAAAGTATCCCAATCCTCCAAATCCAGAAACGGCTCGAAGCCCCGTTTCAAACCAAGCAACAGTAGGGTCTCGGGGGAAATTATCAAAAAGATCTTCGTTAGAATATCCCGAACCAGAAGATACTCATAGTTATTTTCTGTCTTGAAATAATAATCCCATAGGGTACGAATCAGCAACTGATAGTTGCCGTCTTCAAGGCACGGGTCTGCCACAACCACCGGGGCCATTATTCCTCCACCGGTCCTGTCCACACCCTGACATCCCAGCCCTTGACTGACAATGGCAGCAGGGCTTCCTGCAGCTCATTGCGAAGCACCTGAACCGCTTTCGGGTCTGAGAGCTTGGGGGTGATTGAAATGCTCACCATAACGCCCTGATGGATGCTCTGAGACACATTATCGAGCGAGTCCTGATCCTGAGCCGGTATCATCTCAAGGTGTCCGTACATCTTCACTCCGCCAAGGGCCGTGTTCCTGCATGTTGTCCTCAAAAAACAGGCGCAACTCTGCTTTGGTCATGGACGAATCCATGTACCAAACCCGTCGGGATTCACGATGATTCCTTTTCCAGGTCCAGGGCTGCCACCAGACGGCATCACTTACTGTTCTTTGCTCTGTTTCGTACATTGGTGCCCCGTTTCTTTGCAAGAGTCTTCAGCCCGGCCTGGATAACCTGAGGCCATGTGGCCTTCAGATGCTTGCGAAGGTCGTTGTCCCGGTCCTCAACCACAGTTCTGACATTCACCATGTCCGTCGCCCCCTTTTTTCTTTTTGCGGAGAACCTTCAACGCAGATGAGACTCTCATACAACGGGCCTCTTTGGGGGTCGCGAGACTCGCTAAAACCCCTCGAACTGATGGGACTCTACCTGCTCCCTTGTTTGCCCCTCCGTACATAGCTCCTCCTCATAACCCCAATATTTTGGGCGGCTTACAAGAACATAATAATCTACTATTCTGGCTCCCTACAGTATGAAGGATACCAACCCAGCCGGGCTTTCCGAGAAAGAACTTGCCGAACTCAGAGACAGGTTCCCTGCGGGCGGGTTTAAAATAGACCCAGACAGCAAAGTCACCTCGGGCGCCCACGGACATCTCTTCTGCACCACCACCCCGGAACATCCGGACGGCTTGGACTTACCCGATCGAAACAAGAAGTATGTTTTTTTGCACAGGGTTGTGATGGAGAATGCTCTGAAGCGTCTCATCAACCCAAAAAAGGAAGAAGTCCACCACAAGAACGGTAATGAAGAAGACAACCGTCCCGGCAATTTGGAACTCCATACCCACGGCAGCCATGCCCAAGAGGGTGAATTCTGGAAGCACAGTCCCCGGACCAAACCGGGACAAAAGCGGAAGGCTGAACGGGTCGTCCAAGCCTTCCTGAACCTGAAAACGTAGTTGCCTTGTAGCCTGTTCATCGTGCCCTGCGAGCTGTTTGCCGCCGTGCTTCCACTATGAATTGACGCACAGGTTTGCTGCACGCCCTAAACCCCTTGCCGATCCGCAGATAGTCAAGAAGTTCCATCGCAAAATCCCATGCGCCAGGCGGGTTGTCCTGATCACATGTGTGATACCGAATCGCCTCACACAATAGTAGCTTCTCGAACTTCGTCACGGGAGAATCTCGCTCTCAGCGATCTTGGCGCTGACCACCTTGGTCTTGCCCAGAGAGTATCGGAAGCGGTCCTGAATCGACCCCACGAGATCCGGGATGAGGGTCTCGGTAAGATCCTCCTTGAGAAGGTGGTCGACTTCCAACACCACGCTCAGAACAACAGTCTCCGTCACAATCTTGGGATTGCTCATGTCTTCCCCTTCATTGAAGGATTTCGTCAGAGTCTAGGTCGGCCCCCAATGATGCGAGAGTCACATCATTGAAAAAGTCAATGTAGGGCATCATTGCAGAAGGTTGAATCACGTGCTCCCGTACCCGAACGGCAGAGTGAATGTCCCTGCGAAGATCAACGTACATGATAAGCCCACTCTTGACCTTTCCCATTCTTACGGCCAATTCAAGGTTGGGGGAGAGACCGAGGCCGATCGCTCTAAAATCCTTAGGCATATTCTTCAGGGCATAACTGTGAATTCTTGAAAGAAAGGATTCCCGAGTCTTCTCATTCCATAAATCCTTTTGGTATGCTCTCATCTTCATGAGGTTGAAAGCGGTGACCACGAGAAGTTGAGCAAAATGATATACCCTCAACGAATCCTTTTCTAGGCTTAAATATAGGGGTCTCTTGTTCATGCTCTCCTCACCAGACAAGGTTGACCTCTTTGATATCTCGAATCATGATCTGCGGAGAATCGTACTTGCTGCGCTCCACAAAAAACAGCAAGTCAAACTTCTGCGCCGGGTCCTGGATCTGCTCACTGTGCCCCGCCATCCAGAACCCCACCGCGGATACCAGATTCTTGTCCTGACGCAGGGACAATTGCAGGTGCTGTCCATCGTTGGTCACCCGGTCCCGGACAACATGAACGTCTTCCATCACGAAAAGTGGCGTCGGGTTTCCCTGACCGAAGGGCTCGAGCTTCTCCAGGTCACCTACCAGACCGTCATTCACGTCCCGCAGCTTGAGCATAGCGTCAAACTTGAAGCTCGGCCGTGGCTTCTTGGGCAGGACCTCGCCGGCCACCTCGTTGATGCGTTTCCGGAACGCAGCTATGTTCTCGGTTTTGATCTTGAGCCCTGCAGCCATTGGATGCCCACCCCAGCGCTCGAACAGATGGGAGCATAGTGCCAATGGTTCCATGAGATGGAACTCAGGAACCGTACGAACTGACCCGTACCCGTTCGAGATGATGGCGCAGGGCTTGTGATATAGTTCAACCACTGTTGATGCCACGATCCCTATGACTCCCTTGTTCCAGGTGTCATCCTGCAGAACCAAGAAGCAGTCGTCCTGAAACTGGTCCTCGATCATCTTGACCGCTTGGTCCCGAATCTGCGTGTTAATGTCCATGCGTCGACGATTGATACGAACCAACTCCTTGGCCAATTCCTCGGCCCGGGCCGGGTCCAGAGTCAACAGGAGTTCGAGTGCAAGATTTGGATCGGATATCCTTCCAGGGGCATTGATTTTAGGGGCAATGATGAACCCGATGGTCTCGGTGGTCAGTTTTCTTCCAACAAGGCTGCTGGCACGGAGTAATGCGCTAAGTCCAATATTTTGAGTACTTTGTAGCAACTTGAGTCCTTCCTTGACGATGATCCGGTTCTCATCGAGGATGGGCACAGAGTCGGCAATGGTGGCTATGGCCGCCAAATCAATATAGTAACGGGGGTGTGTTGGGATGTGCTTATCCATGGCCTGAACCAACTTGAAAGCCACCCCGGCACCGCATAGTTCCTTGAATGGATACCCTCCCATGCCTGGATTTACAAAGGCATAGACATCGGGCCGTTTCGAGAAGCTGTGATGGTCAAGGACGATGACATCAAGGCCCCGGGACTTGGCCTCGGCATGGGCTTCTGTCTCATTACTGCCACAGTCACAGGTGATAACCAGGCCGGCCCCGGCTTGGGCTGCTTGGACGACCGCGGCCTTGGACAGACCGTATCCAAGCTCCCGGGTAGGCACGAAGGCGATGGAATTGGTCAGACCGATATTCTCAAGCATCATCTTCACGAGGGCTGTGGCGGTTATCCCGTCACAATCGTAGTCTCCGTGGATGAAGACTGTCTCCTGCCTGTCCTTGGCCCTCAGGATGCGTTCTACGGCCTTGGAGAGGTCATTGAGCAGGTAAGGGTCATAGAGGTCCTGATAGTCGCCTTGGAGGTGTTTCAGGGCTTCTGAGGGGCTTGAGATACCCCTTCGGCACAGAATCTCGGCAGCAACCCGGCCGAGTCCCAGCTGTTTTTTGATAGCTGAGACCTTGGTTTTGGATGTCGTTACGACGGTTGTTTTCCAGTCAAATTCTCTCATGGTTCCTGAGCTTGAACGGTAACCGTTCCGCGATATCGGGCCACACAGGCCAAAACCTTGAAAGTGACTCCCGGATGTTGTGCGGCCAGCCTTTCGGCCTCTTTCCGGGCGCTGCCTTCATCCGGATGGGTCTTCACAGGTCTGGACCTCCACTCGCCTTCTTCACGATCCCCGAAAACGAACCATTCCGTTATGATGGGGACGCTCACGGGCTCTTCCTCTGTGGGCTCAACGCCCTTGGCAATGTCGAATCTCTTCATGCTATTATACCGATTCTGGGGGTCTTTCCTGCACTTCTAGGGCCTGTTCAAGATGCTGTATTGTGAATGTTGGTATTGCTGACTTGATATGAAGTTCGCTGAGGCATTTGTTACAATGGTTCGTGTGATCCCCGCACTTGTGAATCTCCGTGGAGTTTTCTTTATGGGGGCCACTTCCGCAACGGGTGCAGTAGACGTACTGTTTGGTGACTCCTTCTTCGGTATAGAAGTATTTGCGAGCAGCCATTTCTATTCTCCTTCTTCAGATTTTGTTTGGTCAAATAATTCGGTTTGTTCTGCTTCAAGCTCAATTCTTGGCCAATGCCGATTTATTTTCACGATAAGACTAGCCACAGCATCTTCCACTTTTCCGGCACCAGAAATCGTGATCACCGGGACATTGGCCCATTCCGAAATCTTGCTGGGGTGGATGTCGTGATAAGAATGCTCGAGCTGTTTGAGAGACCAGAGAGTCTTCTCGGCATCCGCGGACCGGCCGGGTCTGCGGGCGGCACAAACTTCTGCCGGGGTATCGACAAACACGAAGCAGTCAGGCACCCGGAAGAAGGGCTGGGCGTAGATAGCACGCAGGAACTCGTAGGTCTCGGGACTGAAGATGTACCCGTAGACCAGAGCAGACCACAGGTAGCGATCACAGACAATGACTTTGTCCTCAGAACTCTTCATGTAGATCTGATGCTGGACCCGGTCCATGAGAAACGCTGCCTCGCGGTGGGCTCCGACAATGGGCATTTCGTTGAGCCGGTCGGCTTCCTCTGAATCGAACATGGGTTCCTTGGTCCACCAAGCCTTGGTGGCAGCGGCGAACTTCGTAGAGATTGAGGTTTTGCCTGACCCATCGATGCCTTCGAATGCTATGAGCATGCCTGTCTCCTGATTCTTTTGACGGACTTTTGCACCGCCTTGAGTTTATCGACGCCCATTCCTTGGAGCATATCTGTTATGGATTTAACGATTGCCAATGGCTTTCCTTTGTCCATCATCTCAATCAAGGAACAGTCGAGCGCGTCCATGATTCTCTGCAGGACAACATCCGACGGGTGCTTGGTTAAGGCCTCAATCTCCGAGAGGTATGCCTGTGTCACTCTGACACGTCGGGCAAGAGCCTGCTGAGAGACCCCTTTTGATTTTCGGTCCTGCTGCAGAGCTAAGACCAATGATGTTTTGAATTCGCTGAGATTCACCAATTTACTCTTCGTTATCTACAGTTTGCTGCAGAATCATGTCCATCGCTTGCATTCCAGCTTTCAAATCAATAGGGGATCTCTTCGGGAATTTCTGTGTCATCTCCTGATGAAGCCCTCCGAGAACAAGCATATGAGTCATTCTTTCATGAATGTCCTCTGATTTATTTGCCTTGAAAAGACTCATTTTGAACTCTGCATAGTGTTCTGCCACCCAATTCATGAACTCAGTATTCTCCTTGAAAACTTCTTGAGAGTACATATAATAGGATTTTCCAGAGACATTGGAGACGCACTCCATCTTTTGTATTTCTTCCTGAGAGGAACTCAGTCTACATAACCTTTCAGGAATTCCTTTACGCAACAACCATATCCACCCGTCACAGACGCAATTACACGGACCACGATTGGGGAACTTGGTTTCAAACCCCTTCATATCCGATGTCATCACTCTCATTCTTTCAGCAGTGGCAGCTTGTTCTTGGGCCTCTTTTTCTTTGAATTTCTTGTCTACAACCTTGGCAACTTTGTTTTGCAGTTTCTTGATCTGTGCGGCATTCATAGTTATTTCCCGGGTTTGGGTACGTATTTGCCGGCTTTCAGCATGGCTTCAAACCATGGCGTAATGCGCTGACCAATATACGTGGGCCAGTCAGAGGGTGCAACTTCCAACATCAGATATTTCTGGAGGTGATTGAGCTGAATTAGGCCACTCTCGTAGATCTTCTTATATATGGAATAGTTGAATGGGATCTCCGGCTGAGAGAGTACATGGAACCATAATTCGAGCTCTCTTTTTTCTATGCCTGTGGAGTCTATTCCGTTGTAGTCTATCGTGCAGAGATCAAACGTTACGAGAAGTTTCTGTTCTGAGGAAAACTCATAGGAGAATACCCTTTCATCACAGAAATCCATGATAAATTCTTCCTGAAATTGAAGAACAGATCTCTGTCTCAATATCTCTTGATATGCTTCAAATCTGGTCATGAGTTTGGAGTGCCCCTGATAAATTCTTCCCGCCCCGGTGAACAGTAACCGCCCCCAAGAAACAGGAGCCATCATAGTGGCTTGCCTCCGATACCGGACCCAGGGGGGAATAATTGGCTGTGTTTCAGCCGGGCCTCAATCTCTCGGTCGAGGTCGGCATTGATGCCCATGAGTAAGGGCACGAGGCTTTCTGTTTCCAACAGTTCTCTCACGATTTTCTTGTAGTTGGGTGGGTCGATCGCGGTTGCCGGCCGGGTCTTCCTGTGGACACTCAGCGGCATGTACTTGGAATTGGCCCAGAACTCGACCGGGGATTGTGAGGCATGGCAAATACCGGTCCACACGAGGTCTTTATTGCCAACTTTGGATGGGTCTGTCCAAGAGAAACACCAGATCTCATCCCATGCTCGCCAAGTCCTTGAACTCGTTGCCGGTTCCCATTTTCGCTTGGGGATGGGACCTCCAATCAAACCGTTGGTTTTGATGGAATCTCCCGAGAACGGTAGCTCTCTTTCCTCAGCTATGATCTTGTCCCGCATGAATGCAAGTTGGGCCTCAATGAAATGGTCCGATTCCTTGAACTGCTCTTCCACTTTATGGTCATCAAATACCAACAAAGGCTCACAGATTGATTTCTCCCCGGCTTCCCAGATGACCCAATAGTTGTTCTGCCAATCCATGCCATTCTGCCAGACCTCGGCGTAAAACGTGTCTCGCGGGGCTCCGATCCGATGCTGGGTGGGATAGTCCCAATTCTCGGATGGCAAGCTGAACGCAGCTTTGGCCTTTTCAATGAGTTCTACGGCAGCCAAAAAATGGGTCGGGTATCGACCGGTGGTGTTCTGCATACTACCTCCTCGGCAGCTTCTCTATGATAGTCTGCAGGTTCATCGGTTGGTAACTCACGTTTTCCGAGACCAGCAAGTATTGCTTGTCGTTTTTGATAGCCACGAGTTCGGGCTCATGGTTGTGATGGTCTGTGTTGTGAAAATGCCCGTGGATGTTCAACGTGTACCCGGTATCAGGCTTGGGTACGTGAGAGAACAGAATACGGTGGCCAAAGATCTCAAGAGTGAATGACTCCGCGGCAAAATCCCAGCCATGATCCAGGTACCAAGAAATGCTCTTCTTGTCATGATTGCCAATGACCAGCCATCGCCGGACACCTGGACGAAGGGCCCCCAGAGTCCCGTCAGCGGGTATTCCCAGCATCTTGGTGTGCCATTCGATTTCCTTACCGAAGCAGATATCCCCCAAGCAAATGAATACGTCGCCGGGAGCTACCGTCTTGGAGAGTGCTGATAGAATACGGTTGCTGTAGTCTTCAGGCCGGCCGCAGGCCTTGACCATGACATTTTCATGCCCAAGATGCGGATCCGCCATGAGCCAATACTTCACTTCTTTCTCCTCTTTTGCTTTCTCTGATACGATGCCAGAAGCTGTTGAAGAAAGATATCCGGACCCACAGATGCAATGACACTTGAAGCTCCTCTAATGAATTCCTCCCCTGGCATCCCTTTGTCAATATTGGAGAGGTCAGAGAAACGATCGAGATGATCAGAAATATTGCTCATGACATCCGCCACGGATCTCTCGGGGAGAGCCCTTTGGTTCTCGCGGGGGGCACTGCCTTCTGGATTTATTGGTTCTCCGTCTTCGGTGAGAACCAAATTATCCGGAAGCCCAAGAATGGCATTGCATTCTTGACAGAGGTAATACAACGCTGGACGGTCTTTGACAGCTACACGGGTTACCTTCTTCAAAGACACACGTACGCGTACCTCCTCTTTCTGCATCTTGTTCCCTGAATAATGCTCAACAAAGGACAATGAATCTTCGCCCTCTCGACGGCCGCATAGATAACAGCAAGGCCCATTATATTTCACTCCATCCTCGATCGTACGCCCTGTCATGATAATATGCTTGCTCATGTTCTCTTCCTTTCCCGGGGCACCCTGATCCATCGGGACCCCCAGAAGTAGTTGGCACTCAAAACAGATGGGATACACAGCTGTACGTGCTCCGTGTGCAAACGGAATCCTCATAGGGCAGCAGTTGAATGGAGCCCTAGCCTTGATATGAATGCTCTTCTGAGTCATCAGAGCTTCAATACTGACATCAAATCTATCTACCAATTCCAGAATTTCTGGAGCAGTAGGCGATTCAATAACCTCAACAAACATTGACTGAGAGCCACTTTTCCTGTGACACAAATAACAGGTTCCCAACAGGTCCAAATCCTGTTTATCCTCTGATTGTTTGTGG
>Ga0315288_10010860_pt1 | contig 11479 bp, 6 predicted proteins | sample YL17G11_20_MG_FD_203454 | JGI IMG/M metagenome (GOLD analysis project Ga0315288, IMG submission 203454) | Sediment microbial communities from Yellowstone Lake, YNP, Wyoming, USA - YL17G11_20 | ecosystem: Environmental > Aquatic > Freshwater > Lake > Sediment | place: USA: Wyoming | collected... | reverse complement strand
TGAAATATCTCGCCTTATATACCCGCACGCCGAGAGTTGTCAACGAGTTTGATCGGTCCCGAGCGGCCCCTTGCTTAAGGGGAATGAACGTCATGACTGCCTATGCTGTTTCAACATTGGCGAGTCGGTCAACGAGACCGAGATGTAGCGAGGCGCATCGGGCGGGAGTGAGAAAAGAACCCCCGCCGCGGAGACCGCGGCGGGGGGAGAGAGGAGGAGGGAAGGATCTGCTACGGCGTCGTGTCGCCGCGCCTCAGGTTCTGCACGGTGGCCGGAGGCGTTACGTCCACCGGCGCGGCGGTGGTGAAGGTGAAGTCCGCCGAGCGGGTCACGTTGCCGCCGCGGTCCCTGGAGACGACCCGGTAGTGGTAGAGAGTGGCCGGCTGCAGGCCCGTCAGGATCACGCTGTGGCTCAGGACCAGCGCCGGATCGAGAGTCGTGGTCGAGCCGTACGAAGTGCTCGTGCCGTACTCCACCTGGCTGTCCGAAGGCTCGTTCGTGGTCCAGGTGACGGTGGCGCTCGAGGTGGTCAGGCTCCCATACATCACGGCCGAGACCGTGGCCGGCGTGCTGTCGGTGGGCACCTCGGTGGGGGCGAAGGCCGGGTCGTCGGTCAGGATGATCCGGTCCGCCCTCGTCTGCTCGTCCCGGTGGCCAAGGACCAGGCTGTGGGAGCCGGCAGTCACGGTCCAGCTCGCCCCCTGCGTCCAGACCCAGGTGCCGAGGCTCCCGGCGGTGAGCACCGTCTTGGTGCCGGAGTCCAGGCTCTGCCAGAAGGTGTCGTTGCTGGCGGTGGCGGCGTACATCCGCACCCACAGGGTGTAGGTGCCGGCGTTGGCCAGCGTGACGCTGTACGTGGCCTTGGCGGTCGGGTTGCCGTTTGTGTTGGTGCCCGTGCCGGCAGGCGTCCAGATGTAGTTGCCGTTGAAGGCCAGCGTCGTGTCGAAGTCGTTGTGGGAGGCCATGGGCGAAGCCAGGGTGCCCGACTCGGCCTCCAGGGTGGCGTAGTCGTAGGACCGCGTGGTGAAGGTCCCGTCCGGCGCGGACGTGGCGGTGTTCCCCGCAGCGTCGGTGCTGATCACGTGGAACTCATACGGGGTGCCGCCGGTCAGGCTGCTGAGAGTGACGCTGTGCGAGGTCACGAGGCTGCTGTTGAGCATGGTGTTGGTGTAGGTGCCGCCGCCCTGCAGCCTGTAGGCCACCTGGCTGGTGGAAGTCTCGCCGGTGGTCCAGGTGATGGTGGCCCCGGTGGTGCTGATGCCCGAGGAGGCCACGGCGCTGATCACCGGCGGCGTCAGGTCGGCCGGGTTCACGGTGAATAGGCCCGTCCCGGTGCCGGCGCTCAGGTCGGAGTTCCTCACCGTGACGTTCCGCGCTCCGGTGGGAGCCGTGGAGGCGATGCTCACATTGGCGGTCATTGAGGTGCAGCTGGAGACGGAGACGGAGTTGACGGTGATCCCGGTGCCACTGAACGCCACGGTGGCCCCGGAGCGGAAGTTGGTCCCGGTGAGGACCAGGCCCAGGCTGCTGGTGTTTTGAACGCCCGACGTGGGGCTCACGCCGCCGACCGTCGGCCGCGCGTAGCCGCTGATCTCGTTGGAGTAGTTGGTGCTGAGGTTGTTCGCCGTGTCGTAGGCCTTCACGGTGAAATAGTAAAGGGTGCAGTCGGTCAGGTTCGTGAAGGTGTAGGTGGTGACGTTCCCCGCGTCCACGACGTTGGGATAGACACCGGAAGAGGTCCCGTAGTAGACCTTGTATCCCGCCAAGTCGGTGTCGGACACGGGATCCCAGGCCACGGTCGCAGTACCCGCCAGGGCCGATCCGGCTGAGAATACAAGCACCCCGCTTACCGCGAGCAGGGCCTTGAAAAGAGACTTCACGGAGAGTCGATTCATGGTCGGCCACCATCCTCGAAGAGACCGGGTCGAGGGACGCCCCACACCTACAGCAAGGGTGGTGCCACGGGGGAACGGCTTGTGAAACTTTTCCCTAACCCTCCCCAGGCAAGCGATTAACGCCGGACCCGCGGCCGGCGCAGCTTTCTCGCGTGCGGCAGCCCCGATCACAGAACTGTAGCCAACAATTACGGCCCTGACCCCTGGAACCCGCACGGGATCGGGTCAATCTCGAGGGTGGTGTGGGGGATTCCGCCTGCGATGTGTGGACAGAATTTCAGTCCAGCCCCGGCAGACGAAGGTTTGGCGCCCGGGAGGGAGCGGAGGGATGAGGGGTCCGATTACTCGGAGAGCCGTGAGAAGCGGGCCGGACCCGCGGGCCCGGCCCGGAGCAAGGCTAAGGCTGAGCCTTGGCGGGACCGCTGGTGCTTCCGCCGCCGAACATCCAGCCGGCCATGATCGCCACATCCTGGATGTCGCCGAACCCGACGTTGAGCTCCAGGAAAAAGGCGTTTCCGTTCCTCAGGGGCCATTCCACCCCGCCGATCCCCTTCGCCGCGATCTCGAAGTCGGAGTCGCTGTCGCCGTGGGGGAGGTCCTGGTTCACGTAGGCCAAAGTGAGGCCGCCGCCCGCATAGGGAACCACGTTCCCCTGCACTACGAAGCGGTAATGGACCGGGACGGTGACGGAGACGATGTCATGGTCATCGCCGGTGGCAATCTCGAAGTTGGGCTGGAAGCGCAGGTTCGGGACGAACTCGCCGAAGTTGAACTGCATCCCGGCGGAGATCTGGTCCGGATCGCTGGTAAATCCGACCCGGGGTCCGATGCCGCGGTAGCCCATCTCCTGGGCGGACGCGGGCACGGCCAGGGCGAGAAGGGCCAGAACGGTCACGAGGTGGCGCAACTTCATTCGGCAATCCTCCGTGCTTGGGTACGTGACGACCGGGCGCATACTTTAGCCCATTGCCGCCGATGGGTCAACGATTTGTCCCCCGCGGCTCGCCATTTGGCCCCGATGATGGGGTTCATTCCACCGCCGCAGACGAGAAGGGCGGCCCGGCCTGGGCCGGGCCGCCCGTTGGAGAATCCGGTTCGCGGATTTCAGATGTGGAGCGCGTCGAAGTTCTTCTGGACCGCGTCCCAGTCCAGGTTCTTCATGAACGCATCGATGTAGGCGCCCCGGTTCACGGCGTAGTCGATGAAGTAGGCGTGCTCGTAGGTGTCCAGGGCCAGGATGGGGGTGGCGTTCCAGACCGGGAATGTGTTCTGGGCGTCCCCGAGGTAGTTGAAGAAGCGCTTCCAGTCCCGGTCATAGGCCAGCCAGACCCATCCCCGGGCGGCGATCCCCGTCGCCTTCAGGTCGGCGGCCCAGTTGTCGAAGGATCCGAAGTCCCGCTCGATCATCTGCAGGAGCTTCCCCGACGGCTTCCCGCCCTTGCCCCCCAGGTGGTCAAAGTAGATCTCGTGGTTCTTCACGCCGCCGATGGCGAAGGTCAGGTCCACCTTCAGGGAGCGGAGATCGCTGAAGACCTGGTTGGCGGTCTTGAGATCGACCCCGCCCAGCTTCTCCATGATCTCGTTGGTCTTGTTCACATACCCCTGGTAGAGCTTGAAGTGCTCCTCCATGGTCTTCCTGGAGATCCCGTCCATGGTGAGCGTAGAGGGCTTCAGGGGTTTGGCGGTCAGCTTTTCCCACATGCAATGGCTCCTTTCCCGGCCCGCGAACAGTCCCGGGCCTCTCAATGCACCGGTTGGCGATTCCGAACATCACTTTTTGAGCGCGATACTATAACACGGCGGAGGCAGGAGGCGGTTGGAGATGCTCCCGGCGGGAGTGCGACTCTCCTCTCCGCGCCTTGACGCGCCCGACTCGCGAAGGTAGGCTTGCCCGGATTTCCAGCAGGGAGAACGCCATGAAGCACCTGATTGCCATCGGCCTCCTCGCCGGGTGCATGAGCATCGCCCGCGCCGACGAGGGGATGTGGACCTTCGACAATTTCCCCTCGGAGAAGGTGAAGCAGAAGTACGGATTCGGCCCCGACAGGGAGTGGCTGGACCACGTCCGCCTCTCCTCGGTGCGCCTCGGCGGCGGCTGCTCCGGAAGCATCGTCTCCGGAAGCGCCCTGGTGATGACGAACCACCACTGCGCCAGGTCCTGCATCGAGCAGGTTTCCACCCCGGAGAAGGACCGGATGGCCGAGGGATTCTTCGCCCGGACGCCCGCCGACGAGGTCCGCTGCCCCGAGATGGAGATCAACCAGCTCCTGGAGATCGCCGACGTGACGGAGAGGGTGAACGCCGCCACGAAGGGCCTCTCCGACCGCCAGTACAACGAGGCCCAGAAGGCCGAGATGTCGAAGATCGAGAAGGAGTGCGCCACCAGCGACACCCTCCGCTGCGACGCGGTGGCCCTGTATCACGGCGGGCTCTATCACCTTTACAAGTACCGCCGGTTCCAGGACGTGCGGCTTGTCTTCGCGCCCGAGGCAGCCATCGCCCATTTCGGCGGGGACCCGGACAACTTCATGTTCCCGCGCTACAGCCTCGACGTCTCGTTCCTGCGGATCTACGACGACGGGAAGCCGGCGAAGACGGACCACTACCTCCGCTGGTCTCCTTCCGGGGTGAAGGAGGGGGATCTGACTTTCGTCTCCGGGAACCCCGGCACCACTTCCCGCCTCTACACCGTCGCGGAGCTGGAGTACGAGCGGGACGTGACCGTCCCCCGGCGTCTCCTGCGGCTGGCGGAGATGCGCGGGATGTACACCCAGTTCCAGGAGCTGGGCCCGGAGCAGAAGCGGATCTCCATGAACTCGCTCCTGGCGGTGGAGAACTCCGTCAAGGCTCTCCGGGGCCGGCACGAGGCGCTGCTGGACAAGGCCTTCTTCGAGTCGAAGGTGGCGGCGGAGCAGGCCTTCTGCGCCCGGGTCGAGGCCGATCCCTCCCTGAAGAAGTCCTGCGGGGGGGCCTGGGACGCCATCGCCGGGGCCGTGGAGGAGGAGCGGAAGATCCAGCGCCGGTACGATGCCGTCGAAGCGGGCGGGAGCTTCGGCTCCACCCTGATGGGCTTCGCCAGGACCCTGGTCCGGCTCGCCGAGGAGCTCCCGAAGCCCAACGAGAAGCGCCTGAGGGAGTACGCCGATTCGAAGCTCCCGGCCGTCAAGCAGAGGCTCTTCTCCACCGCCCCCATCTACGACGAGCTCGAGGTCCTGAAGCTCGCCTTCGCGCTGACCAAGCTCCGGGAGGATCTGGGGCCCGACGATCCGCTGGTGAAGAAGGTCCTGGGAAAGGAATCGCCCCGGGACCTGGCCGAGGCGCTGGTCAGGGGGAACCACCTCAAGGACGCCGCAGTCCGGAAGCAGTTCTTCGAGCGCGGGAAGGGGGCCCTGGAGACCACCGAGGATTCGATGATCCGGCTGGCCCGCCTCATCGATCCCGACGCCCGTGCCCTGCGAAAGAAGTACGAGGACGAGATTGAATCGGTCCTGAAGAAGAATGGCGAGCTGATCGCCCGGGCCCAGTTCGAGATTTACGGCACCGCCACTTATCCCGACGCCACCTTCACCCTGCGCCTCTCCTACGGCCAGGCGAAGGGGTTCGAGCAGGACGGCAAGCCGGTCGCGCCTTTCACCACCCTGGCGGGACTCTTCGACCGGAACACCGGCAGGGAGCCGTTCCTACTCCCGACGGCCTGGCTCTCCGCCCGCGGATCCCTGGCCATGGATACCCCCATGAACTTCTGCACCAACAACGACATCATCGGCGGCAACTCGGGGTCGCCGGTCCTCGATCGGGAGGGGCGTGTGACGGGACTCATCTTCGACGGGAACATCCAGTCCCTGGGGGGCGACTACTGGTTCGACGAGTCGGTGAACCGCGCGGTGGCGGTCCACAGCGCGGTGCTGGTGGAGGCGCTGGACAGGGTCTACAGCGCCGGCCGGATCCGGGACGAGATCCTCGCCGGCCGGATCCGGTCGCGGAAGGTAGCGGCGGGAGAGCGATGATCGATCCCCTTTCCATCCGGTTCGAAGGAGCGGCACGGACCGTCACCGGATCGCGGCACCGGATCCTGTTCGGGAAGCGGACCTGGCTGTTCGACTGCGGCCTCTACCAGGGGCACCGGGACGAGGCGGAGGCGATCAATCGGACTTTTCATTTCACTCCCGCCGACCTGGACGCGGCGGTCCTCTCCCACTCCCACCTGGACCACAGCGGCAACCTCCCCACCCTGGTCTCCCGGGGCTATCCGGGAAAGGTCCACGCCACGCCCGCCACCGGCGACCTCCTCCGGGTGCTCCTCCCCGACACCGCCTTCCTGATGGAGCGCGAAGTCGAGCACGTCAACTGGCGCACGAAGGGCCACCGTCCCCCGCGCGAGCCCCTCTTCACCGGGGCCGAGGTGGAGGAGACGCTGCGGCGCCTCGTGGAGCACCCCTACCGCGAGCCGTGGGAGCTCTTTCCGGGGGTCAAGGTGGAGTACCACGACGCCGGCCACATCCTGGGGTCGGCCCTCACCACCTTCGAGTTCACGAGCGACGGGCGCCGGCTGCGCCTGGGATTCACCGGCGATCTGGGGAGGCCAGACCGCCCCATCCTCCGGGACCCGGAGGTGCCGCCGGGAGTGGACGCGCTGGTCCTGGAGAGCACCTACGGCGACCGCCTCCACACCCCCTCGGAAGAGACCGACCGGGCGCTGGCCGAGGTGGTGAACCGGACGGCGGAGAGGGGCGGGCGGCTCCTCATCCCCTCCTTCGCCGTGGGGCGCACCCAGGAGGTGGTGGCCACCCTCCACCGGCTCTGCGGAGACTCTCTCGTGCCGGACCTGCCGATCTTCGTGGACAGCCCCATGGCCAAGCAGGCCACCGACGTCTTCCGGCGCCATCCGGAGTGCTTCGACTCCGAGACCCGGCGGGCATTCGAGAGCAACCACGGGGAGCCCTTCGGTTTCGCCCGCCTGCGCTACATCTCGACCCAGGACGAATCACGCAGTCTCAACGATCGCGAAGGGGCCTTCATCATCATCTCCGCCTCGGGGATGTGCGAAGGGGGGCGGATTCTGCACCATCTCAAGGTGGGACTGGGCAACCGCCGCAACACAGTGCTTCTTGTGGGCTACCAGGCGGAAGGGACGCTGGGGCGGCGGATCCAGGACGGCGCGGAGGTGGTGAACATCTTCGGAGAGCCGGTGATCCGGCGGGCGGAGGTGGTCTCCCTGGACGGCTTCAGCGCCCACGCCGACCAGAAGGAGATCCTGGACTGGGTGACCCACCTGGAGCCCGCGCCGCGGCGCATCTTCCTGGTCCACGGGGAGCCCGCTCCGCTGGAGGCGCTCTCCGCGCGGCTGAAGGAATCGATCCACGCCGACGTCCACATCCCCCGCCCCGGAGAGAAGTTCGACCTCTGGGGCTGAGAGCATCCTGCATGCCACGGCGTCCCGGCCTTGCCGGGCCGGAAAACGGAGGTTTCACACCGGCGCGCGCTTCCGGTCTCGTGTAATATTGCGGCGGATTCGTGGCGCGGGCTTTGCTGCACTCCGCCTTCATCCATGACGGGGTTTCACCATTCCTGAGCATCCCCCCCCGGAAGCGGCCGCTCCCCCCGGCGCCCTCGCCGACCCGGGCCTGACGTCCGCCGAGGCGGCGCGCCGCCTCGCCCGGTACGGCCCCAACCTCCTGGTCCCGAAGTCCCGCCTGAGCGCCCTGCTGCGCTGGCTGAAGACCCTGGCCGATCCCATGACGCTGCTGCTCGTCGTGGCGGCCACCATCTATTTCTTCCTGGGGGAGGTCCGCGACGGCTGGGTCCTGATCCTCTCCATCATCCCCATCTTCGTGGTGGATCTCTTCCTGGAGGCGCGCACCGGCCGGGCGCTGAAGGCGATCCGGGCGATGACCCTTCCCACCGCCCGCGTCCTGAGGGACGGGGAGCCGAGGGAAATCGCGGTGGAGGACCTGGTCCCCGGGGACCGGGTCTTCATCGACGAGGGGGACGTCTTCCCCGCCGACGGAGTCCTGGTGGAAGGAAGCAACGTGGAGGTGGACGAGTCTCCCCTCACCGGCGAGTCGATCCCCGTCCCGAAGGAGCCGGCGGATCCCGCCCGCTCGCGGGTCCTCGCCGGGACGCGGGTGCTCTACGGGAAAGGCAACATCGTCCTCCAGGCCACCGGGCGCGCCACCCAGTATGGGCAGATCGGCCACAAGATGGCCGAGATGGAGGAGGAGCGCACTCCCCTGCAGCGGAAGATCGGCGTCCTGGTGACCCGGCTGGCGATGGGCGCGGCGGTGGCCTGCGTCCTCCTCATGGCCATCGAGGTCCTCAGGGGATCGGGCTGGGAGAAGGCCTTCCTTGCCGCCGTGAGCCTGGCCATCGCCGCCATTCCCGAGGAGTTCCCCGTCGTCTTCAGCCTCTACCTCACCCTGGGCGTCACGCGGCTCGCCCGCAAGAAGACCCTGATGAGGAGGATGGTGGGAGTGGAGACGCTGGGATCCACCACGGTGATCTGCTCCGACAAGACGGGGACCCTCACCGAGGGGAAGCTGGCCGTGGCCGAGCACTTCCACAAGGACGGCGAGAATTTCTGGGAGGCCGTCATCCTCGCCTGCGAGGTGGACCCCACCGATCCGCTGGAGAAGGTCCTGCTGGAGCACGCCCGGGAGCATGGGGTCTCCACCGAGGCCGCCCACGCGCGGTGGAAGATGGTCCGGGACTATCCCTTCGATCGCCGGGCGAAGATCATGTCTCACGTCTGGCAGGATGACGCGGGCCGCCTGATGATCTCCGCCAAGGGGGCCGTGGAGGGAATCACCGAGCGCTGCCGCACCGGAGCCGGGGTCCTGGAGGAGATCCACCGGGAGAACGAGCAGCTGGCGGGCGTGGGGATGCGGGTCATCGCCGTGGCCTCCGCGCCGCTTCAGGATCTCTCCGAGAGCCGGGAGGAGAACGAGCGGGACCTGACCTTCCTCGGCCTGGTGGGGTTCAGCGATCCCCCCCGGCCGGAGGTGAAGCACTCCCTGGCGGCGTGCCGGGAGGCTGGTATCCGCGTGATCATGATCACCGGCGACCATCCCCTGACGGCCCACAACATCGCCGAGTCGATCGGATTGGAGCACGAGGACGACCAGATCGTCACCGGCGAGGAGCTTGAGAGCCTGGACGACGCGGAGCTCTCCCGGCGGGCGGCCCGGGCCAACATCTTCGCCCGGGTGATGCCGATCCACAAGCACCGGCTGGTGGAGGCCCTGAAGAGCCGGGGCGAGGTGGTGGCCATGACCGGCGACGGGATCAACGACGCCCTGGCCCTGAAGGAGGCGAACATCGGAGTCGCCATGGGCGGGCGCGGGACGGAGGTGGCGCGGGCCGCGGCCACCATGGTCCTTCTGGACGACAACTTCCAGACCATCGTGGAGGCGGTGGCGGAGGGGCGGCGGGTCTTCTCCCGGATCCAGAAGGCCTTCCGCTACCTGATCACCCTCCACACTCCCATCATCCTCCTGGCCATCCTGGTGCCCCTGATGGACCTCCCCCTCCTGCTGGTCCCGATCATCATCATCTGGCTGGAGCTGATCATGCATCCCACGGTGGCCCTGGTCTTCGAGGCCGACGTGGGGGATCCTCTGGCCATGAAGCGCCCGCCGCGGGACCCGGCGAAGCCCCTGCTCACCGCCCGGGAGCTTCTTTCCTCACTGCTGACGGGGGTCTCCATCACCGCGGCGATCCTGCTCCTCTACCTCTACCAGATCCGGACCGGAACCCCGCCGGCCGAGTCAAGGGCCGTCGCCGTGGCCGGCCTGATCCTGGCGGAGAATTTCTTGGTGGGCCTCGAGCTCTTCCGCGGCACCGGGAAGCCCGCCCTGTCCAATCGTCTCTTCTGGATCACCCGGGCCCTGACCCTCGCCATCCTCCTGATCTTCCTCTACTCCCCCTTCGTGGCCCGGATGATGCAGCTGGCCCCCATCTCCATCCACGGATGGATGGAGGCGCTCCTGGCGGCCTTCCTCTCCACCTTCGCCGTGGAGGGCGTCTCCCGGCTCTCTCGCGCCGCCGAAAGGAAACCAGCGACATGAGAAGGTTCTTCTCCCTCGGCGCTCTTCTCCTTCCCGCGACCTTCCTCATCGCGGCCGACCCTCCGGCGGCCCCCACCCCGTGGACGGTGGAAGACGTGCTCAGCCAGGAAGAGGTGGGCGCCGTGGACATCTCGCCGGACGGCACGCGAGCCGTCTGGGTCCGGCTGAAGCCGAGCCGGGAGAAAGACCGGAGGGTCTCCGGCCTCGGCCTCGCCTGGCTGAAGGAAGACCGGGAAATCCAGATCACCCGCGGAGAACACAACGACACCGCGCCGCGCTGGTCTCCCGACGGAAGGCTCATCGCTTTCCTGTCCGACCGCGCGGAGAAGAAGGGGGCCGGCGAGGAGAAGGACGACGGGGAAGGGTCCCAGATCTGGCTGATCGATCCGGCCGGCGGCGAGCCCTGGAAGCTCACTGCGGCCGAGAAGGGGGTCAAGGACTTCCGCTGGCTCGATGCCGGGCACCTGATCTTCTCGGCCCGGGAGGACGAGACGCTCCGGGAGAAGAAGCTCAAGGAGAAGAAGGACGACAGCGTGGTGGTGGAGGATCGGGAGCACTTCATCCCCATCCGTCTCTTCGCCGCCGACACGGCGGGAGAGAAGGTTCGGCGCCTCACGGACAACGGGGATCAGATCGACGAGTTCGCCCCCTCCCCCGACGGCCGTTACGTGGTCACCCGGCACATCGTGTCGCCCCACTACGAGGCGGAGGCCAACCCCAAGCCGAAGTTCTATCTGTACGACCTCGGGACCGGCGGCGACGCACCGGTCTCCCGGGTCGAGATCTTCCCCGATCCCCTCTTCTTCCCCTACGGGTTCCTCTGGAGCCGGGACGGCTCCGGCTTCTACTGTCTGAGGGACCTGTCCCGGGACCCGGAATGGAGGGGCGCCGGGGTCCCGACCCTCCACTATTTCGACCGGGGGAAGATGTCCTCCCGGGAGGTCCCCCTGGAATGGCCCAACGGGCTGAGCCAGGGCGTGGGGTACGACGTCACTCCCGACGGGCTGGTCGCCAGCCTGGCCGCGGGGGCCGTGAACCGCTTCGCCCGATACCGCCATGCGGCCGGGTCCTGGAGCCGGGAGTGGATCACCGGGGAGCGGTCGGACCGGGTGCACCGCTTCAAGCTGGGGCCGGACGGCCGGACCCTGGTCTTCCTGCACTCCCGGGCCGACACCCCTTCGCGCTGGTTCTCGGCCACCCTCGACGGCGCCCGCCTGGCGGTGGAGCGGCCGGTCTTCAAGATCAACCCGCACCTGGAGGGCAAGAGGAACTCCCGCGCCGGGATCGTGACCTGGAAGGGGGCCCTCGACGACACCATCGAAGGGATCCTCTACTACCCTCTCGACTACCAGAACGGGAAGCGCTACCCGCTGGTCCTGTTGATCCATGGCGGCCCCGACGGCGTGGACCTGGACCGGTTCGACGAGTCGTGGGGCGGATACCCGAACATCCTGGCGGCACGCGGGGCCTTCGTCCTGATGCCGAACTATCACGGCAGCAGCAACTACGGCCGGAAGTTCC
>Ga0315288_10010859_pt1 | contig 11479 bp, 9 predicted proteins | sample YL17G11_20_MG_FD_203454 | JGI IMG/M metagenome (GOLD analysis project Ga0315288, IMG submission 203454) | Sediment microbial communities from Yellowstone Lake, YNP, Wyoming, USA - YL17G11_20 | ecosystem: Environmental > Aquatic > Freshwater > Lake > Sediment | place: USA: Wyoming | collected... | reverse complement strand
CGCGAGCTCGGCGAGGAAGACGACCGGACGCTCGAGATCGACGAACTAAAGAACAAGATCGCGGAGACAAGACTGTCGGCCGACGCGCGCGCGGCGGCGGAAAAGGAACTCGATCGTCTGCAGAAGATGTCGCCAGGGGCGGCCGAGTACACCGTATCGAAAACGTATCTGGACTGGATCCTCGAAACCCCGTGGGAAGTGGCGACGGAGGACAACCTCGATATCAGGCTCGCGGCAAGAGTGCTCGACGAAGACCATTACGGTCTCGCGGACGTCAAGGAGAGGATTCTCGAATTCCTCTCGGTCAAGAAGCTCAAGAAATCGATGAAGGGGTCGATCCTCTGCTTCATCGGTCCTCCCGGGGTGGGGAAGACGTCGCTCGGAAAGTCGATCGCCCGCGCGATGGGGCGCAAGTTCGTTCGCATCTCGCTCGGCGGGATGCGGGACGAGGCGGAGATCCGCGGTCACCGGCGAACCTACATCGGGGCGCTGCCCGGGCGGATCATCCAGGGTATGCGGACCGCGCAAAGCTGCAACCCCGTGTTCATGCTCGACGAGATCGACAAACTGGGGACGGATTTCCGGGGTGACCCGGCGTCGGCCCTCCTCGAAGTGCTCGATCCGGCGCAGAACAATTCGTTCGAGGACCACTACATCAACATCCCGTACGATCTGTCGAAGGTGCTCTTCATAACGACGGCGAATCTCTTCGACACCATCCCGCGGCCTCTTCTCGATCGGATGGAGGTCTTGGAGCTCCCCGGTTACATCACGCTCGAAAAGATGGAAATCGCCAAGAGGTACCTGGTCCCCCGCCAGATCGACGAGAACGGGATTCCCGCGAAGGCGCTCCGGATCACGGACGCGGGGCTCAGGCAGATCGTCAACTCCTACACGCGGGAAGCGGGTGTCAGGGAACTCGAGAGAAAGATCGCCACGATCTGCCGCAAGATGGCGAAGCGGCACGCGTCGGGACGGAGGGAGCCCGCCACGGTAACCGAGAAAACCGTTAGAAAATACCTCGGGATCGAGGAGTACAGCGGCGAGATCGCTCTGAAACGCCCCACGGTGGGCGTCGCGACGGGGTTGGCCAAGACGATGGCGGGCGGCGAGATCTTGTTCATCGAGGCGTTGAAGATGTCCGGACGCGGCGGGATGAAGCTCACCGGACAGCTGGGCGATGTGATGAAAGAAAGCGCCGAGGCGGCGGTGAGTTTTGTCCGCGCGCATTATCTGGCGAAATCGCCGGCGAAGGACTTTTTCGAAAAGTACGACATACACATTCACGTTCCGGCCGGGGCCGTTCCGAAGGACGGCCCGAGCGCGGGTGTTGCGATCGCGGCGTCGATCGCTTCTCTTCTCTTCGATCGGCCGCTGCGAAACGATCACGCGATGACCGGGGAAATCACGCTCACGGGGAAGGTGCTCCCGGTCGGCGGGCTCAAGGACAAGGTGATCGCCGCGCACCGCGCGGGGATAAAGACGGTCATCTTCCCCAAGGGGAATCTTCGGGATCTCGAGGAAATCCCCGCGACCATTAAGAAAGATTTGACCTTTGTGCCGATCGCGAAGGCGGACGAGGCCATCGAGAGAACGATCGTGTGGGACTAGAGCCGGGGGCGGGAGCGGACGGCCGACAGGACCCTCGGCGTCCCTGACCGGGCGGTTGGCCCTTAATTTGCATAATATTGCCCGATAACCTTCGAATGGGTGAAAGATGGGCGTCGCGTCGATCCTCCCAAAGACTGAGACGATGTTGGAGCTGCTCGGTCCGATTCTCGGGCGGGTCGCTCGCAACGACGCCTTTTCCTTGCCCGGGGACATCGGGAACCACTCGCGGGTTCTCGTGATCGACTCGGGCGATCTCACGGAGATCCTCTTCTTCTCGCCGATACTGACCCGTCTCAAGGAAAGCTATCCCGACATGCGCGTCACGTTCCTCGTGCGGGAGGGCAATAGCGAGCTCGTCCGGTCGATGCCGCAGGTGAGCGAGATGATCACCTACGAGCCCGAGCATCTGTCGCTCACGTCGACCACGTACTTCTCTCTCGTGAGAAGAGTGCGCGCGCGCGACTTCAACGTGCTGTTTCTCCTCGGGTCGGAATTCAGTTTCCCGCGGTCCCTGCTCGCGCTGCTCGCCAGGGCGAGGGTGCGAATCGGGTATTCCGGCGAGCACAGCTTTCCGTTCGTTAACTGCGAGATTCGGGTGACGACGCCCTCGCTGTACGAGGGAGCGAAGTGCCGGGGCTTTCTCACCGCCGTGGGTCTTGGCGGTCAGGACAACCTCCCAGCGTGGAGCTTGCCCGAGCAAGACATCCGGTGGGCGAAGCAGCTCGTCCACTTCCGCAAACCGGAAAAGGGGATGAAGCTCATCGCGGTCGACCCGGGGATGGGAAAAGGGCAGCATCGTCTGGTCGATGAGTCGTTCATGTACCTCATCAACCAGGTGACGCGGAGGCTGCCCAGCAAGGTGATCATCCTGTCGAACGGTCTCGACGCCAAAAGGCTCGAGATTTTTAGAGTGAAGCTCCGGTCGGACCTTTTCGATCTCCAGCCGAAAAACGTCAAAGAGGGGATCGCGCTCTTGTCCTGCGCCGACCTCCTCCTGGCCGGAAACACCGATTACTTTCACTTCGGCGTGAGCATGCGCGTTCCCACCATCGGGCTTTTCACCCGTCACGACACGGACAACTGGCTGCCGAAAGGAACCCCTTGGGTGCAGATCCTGCAAGGAGTTAAGGGGCAGCAGCTTTCGATCGAAGAATTCAATTCAAAAATCGATACCCTCCTCCATTTCACCGGTGTAAAATACTCCGACTAGCCCGCGACGCGGGACTGGACGGAACGATGGATACGTATCTTCGACTGCTGAAATACGTCTTGCCGCACTGGCGGAAAGTGGTCCTCCTCTTCGTGACGGTGGTCCTTTTCGCCTCATTGAGCGGCGTGTCTCTTACTCTGATCCACCCTTTCCTGAAGATCGTGCTGTACGGGGACGAGGGGATACCGGGGGCGAGCGCGCCGCAAGCCGTGGCGGGGTCAACCCAGGGGATACCTCTTCCCGAGAGCGTCGATAGGATCCGGGCGGGGGCTCAGGCGTGGTTCGAGGCGCGGATATACGCCGGGGACGCAAAAGCGCGTCTGCTCCGTTTCTGCGTCATTCTCGTGGTTCTCTTTCTGGTTAAGAACGTGTTCGGGTACCTCCAGACGTACCTTACCGTCTATCTCGAGCAACAAGTTCTCTACCGGGTGCGGAACGAAGTCTACGGTCATCTGCAGAATCTTCCCATGTCGTATTTCTCGAAAGAGAAGGCGGGTCATATCATCTCGCGTCTGACGAACGACGTTTCCATGCTCCAGGGCGCGGTGATCGGCACCGCGGCGAGCGTGGTTCGCAACGGCTTTATGACGCTCACCGGGCTGCTCGTCGTTCTCGTGGTGAGCTGGAAGCTCTCGGTTCTCACGTTGATCGTCGTTCCCATCAATCTCGTTCTAGTCGAGTTGATCGGCCGCAAGCTCAAGAAGCGGAGCTACCGGACGCAGGAAGGGATGGCGGAAATGACCGCCGTTCTCGGCGAGAGCATTTCGGGGATCCGGGTGGTGAAGGCGTTCAACATGGGGGACTACGAGAGGCGCCGTTTCGCGAAATACAACCTCAGGTACATCCGTCAGTATCTGAAGATGAAGCTCTGGGGCGCGGTTTCGTCACCGACCTCGGAGCTCCTGGGGACGTTTTCCATCGTCGTTATCCTCTTCTACGGCGGAAACCTGGTTCTCTCCGGAAAGCTCACGCCGGAGAATCTCATCCTCTTTGTGGGCGCCATGATCTGGGTGGTGACACCGGTGAAGAACCTGAGCAAGCTCAACTCGGCGATACAGGAAAGTCTCGCGTGCGCCAACCGCGTGTTCGCCATCGTGGAGATCGCGCCGGAGCCCATCGACGTCCCGGGAGCGCGGGGTATTCTCGGGTTGGAGAGGGAGATCCGCTTCGAGGCGGTCGGTTTCGAATACATCCCGGACCGGCCTGTGCTTAGAGGCATCAGCTTTACCGTCCGGCGGGGGGAGGTGATCGCTCTTGTGGGACCGAGCGGCGCCGGAAAGACGACGCTCGTGGATCTCATACCGAGGTTCTACGACCCCACGGGGGGTCGGATACTCATCGACGGCGTCGACATTCGCGATATCGACTTGAGGTCTTTGAGGTCGTTGATGGGGATGGTCACACAAGAGGTGATTCTCTTCAATGATACCGTGCGGAACAACATCGCTTACGGCGCGCAGGGCTCGTCCGACGACAAGATCATCGAGGCGGCCAGGGCGGCGAACGCGCACGATTTCATCATGGAGATGCCCATGGGGTACGACACCGTGATCGGTGAAAGGGGAACCCGGCTTTCCGGCGGACAACGCCAGCGGCTTTCGATCGCCAGGGCGATCCTCAAGAACCCGGAGATCCTGATTTTTGACGAGGCGACGAGCGCGCTCGACACGGAGAGCGAAATCCTTGTCCAGGAGGCGATCGATCGGCTTCTCGAAGGCCGAACGACTTTTGTCATCGCGCACCGCCTCTCGACGGTTCAAAGCGCCGACAGGATTCTCGTGCTGGACGACGGAGAAATCCGGGAGGTGGGTACCCACGCGGAGCTGATCGGGTCGAACGGCGTGTACAAGAGGCTCTACGATCTCCAGTTCGGCCTCGTTTCGTGATCCATTCCGATGATTTCTCCCTCGAAAAAGGTCGTCGTCATCGCGCCCACCTGGCTTGGGGACGCCGTCATGAGTCTCCCGCTCGTCGGCTTTCTCGCCGCCGCGGACGGCGTACGCTCGACCGTCATCGCGCGGGAACGCTCGGCGAGGATCTACGGTGGAATCGCCGAGGTGAGCGATCTCGTCGTTCCCTCCGAGTCTCGCCGGCTCGCCCGGATCAAGAACCAGTGCAACACGATGAGACGAATCGATGCGGACGGCGTCGTCGTGCTTTCTCCTTCCTTCTCGACGGCGCTCGCGCCGTTTCTCGCTGGCGTAAGGGTTAGAGGGGGGGTCCGGTCGGATGCGAGGGGAGTCCTGCTCAACGCTTCGCTCCCCGCGAGCGGTCTTCGCGAAGAGCATCTGTCGCGGAACTATCTGAGGTTGGGCCGGTTGGTCCTCGAAAGACTCGGCGTCCGCGCCGATCACGAGTTTGCGGTCCCGAGGGTCAGGACCAGCGCCGTAGACCGAGAGACGATCGGCCGGTGTCTTCGTGACGGGGGTATCTTGGATGATTACGCGGTCGTCGTCCCGGGGGCGACCTACGGACCGACCAAGTCCTGGCCCCGCGAAAAATACCGCGAGCTCGTGGGTCTCTTGTCGGCGGAACTCCAGGTCGTGCTCGGCGGGTCGGCTCCGGAGCGGGACCTCTGTTCGTTCGTCCGGGGGGGAGTCGATGGCGTGCTCAACCTCGCCGGTTGCACGACGCTCGGGGAGTTCATGTCGCTTCTCGAGGGGGCCCGGTGCGTGATCGCGAACGACAGCGGCGCGCCGCACCTCGCCGCGTCGCTCGGGGTGAGCGTCGTCGTGATATTCGGCTCCACCTCCGCCGTGTGGACCTCGCCCCTTGGCGAGCGTGTTCACGTGGTGAGCGAGCCGGTTCACTGCTCGCCGTGCTTCCGGCAACGATGCCCGACGAACCTCGAGTGTTATCAAGGGATATCCGTCGAGAGAGTCCTCGAAACCGCCCGCCGCGCGACGAAAAAGGGCGTCGAAAAAAAGCTGTCCCACTGATAGTATTGTGCCTCAGTGTATTGTCCGCCGCTTCCGACCCAGGGAAGGCGCGCGAGGCGGCGGGGGATGGGTGTTAATATGGATAGGGAAAGGTTTATCGAGCTTCTCGGACGATTCTCGTCCAAACGGGTTCTCGTCGTGGGGGATTTTATCCTCGACGAGTACCTCGTCGGCGACACCAAGCGCGTGTCGAGAGAGGCGCCGGTCGTCGTCATCGATTACATGGAGAGCGTGTATCACCCCGGCGGCGCGGCCAACGCCGTTCAAAACGTGACGGCGGTGGGCGCGGCCGCGGAGGCGTGCGGCGTGATCGGCGCGGATCACTATGGGGCCGTGTTGAAAGGAATACTCGACCACCGGGGCGCGGACACGTCGGGTCTGGTGGAGGCGAGCGAGATAACGACCGCGGTCAAGACGCGGATTCTAGCCGGCGAGCTCCACGCGCAGAGACAGCAGGTCGCCCGGATCGATCGTTCGTACCGGATATGGAGGTCGTCGGCCCCAGTCGAAGAAGTCCGCCGGCGCGCCGTGGAAAAAATCGACCGCGCCGACGTCGTGTTGATTTCCGACTACGCCATGGGGGTCGTTCCCGGACCCGTCAGCGAAACGTTGATCGCCGCGGCGAGGAAACGAGGGATCCCCGTGGTCGTGGACAGCCGGTTCGATCTCCCGGCGTACGAGGACGCCACTGTCGCCACGCCGAACGAGGTCGAGCTTTTTGACGCGATGAACGTCAAAAAGAGAGACAAAGCGGATCTGATCGCGCTCGCGAGAAGGGTGGTCAAAGAGACGCGTCTTGCCGGGCTCGTCATCACCAGGGGGAGCCGGGGTATGCTGGTCTGCGACGCGGGCGGCCGCATCGAGCGTATCGGAATCGTGGGGACGAGCGATGTGACCGACGTGACCGGCGCGGGGGACAGCGTGGCGGCGGTGGTGGCATTGTCGCTCGCGTCGGGGGCCGTCCTGGTCGAGGCCGCGGAGATGGCGACGTACGCGGCGTCGGTCGTGGTCATGAAACGCGGGACGGCGACGATGAGTCCCGAGGAAATCGTGTTTGCGCGTGACAAACAACCGGTTCCCTTCGAAACCGGCGACCGGTAGGGGAGAGACACGCCCGGCGACCGATGAAAAAAGAACCCTGCCCGATATTCCGGAGCGCCGTCAAGCTCAAGGCCTGGATCGAGCGCCGAGAGGCAAAGCGGGTCGTTCTCGCCAACGGGTGCTTCGACCCGCTCCACGTCGGACACGTCCGGTATCTGTACGGCGCGAAATCCCACGGCGATTTTCTCGTCGTCGCGCTGAACGACGACGAGAGCACCCGGACGTTGAAGGGGGAGAAACGGCCGATCATCCCGGCCGCGCATCGGTCGAAAATCCTCGCGTCGCTCGAGATGGTGGACGCGGTATTGATATTCTCCGCGCGCGACGTCTCGCGAATCCTCGGCGCGATCCGGCCCGCCTGCCACGCCAAGGGCACCGACTACACGATCGATACGGTGCCCGAGCGAGAGGTTTCGAGGTCCCTGGGGATCGAAACCGTGATCGTCGGCGACCCCAAAACGCACGCCTCGAGCCGGGTGGTGGAGCGCGTGCGGTCCGGCAAGGACGCGAAAGGGGCGGGTCCCGAGTGACGGTCGAGATCGATCGTCGCGCAATGGAGGAACTCTCCAACGGCGGGCGAATTCTCGTCACGAGGCTTCAATACCTCGGCGACGTGATCCTTACGTTACCATCCGTTCGGGCGATCAAGGATCGTTTCCCCCGCGCCGGGGTCGATTACCTGTCAAGGTCCGTTGGGGCCGCCGTGCTCGAAGGAGAACCCGCGTTTGATCGCGTGTTCAGAGTCCCTGAAAAGGGAGAGGGTGATCTTGCGTTTTGGCGTCTCGTCTCGAGCCTGCGCAAACGGAAATACACGGCCGCGGTCGATTGGTACTCGAACACGCGAAGCGCGCTCCTCACGTGGCTCAGCGGGGCGAGAATCAGGATTGGCGGCGCCCGGCGCGTCCGGAAACATCTGTACACTTGGCCCGTCGTGACGCCTCCGGGAGTCCGTAGCGCGATCGACCACCACATGTACTATCTGAAACCGCTTGGGATCCATGGTCCGGCGACGCGGCCGGTGCTGACGCCTTCACCGGGAGAGCGAGAACGCGCGCGTCAACGGCTTGCGGATTGCGGTGTGAAGTGGGGACCGACCGGTCACGTGGGGATCCACCCGGGCGGGAAGTGGGAAGTCAAGCGCTGGCCGGTCGAGCGCTTTGCGGCTCTCGGTCGAAGGCTCGCGGAACGCCACGGTATTCGCGTCGTCGTGATAGCCGGTCCCGGCGAGGAATCGTACCGGGAGGCGCTGCGCCAAGAGCTTGGCGATAGAGCGGTCTATCTTCCCGTCTTGCCCATACGCGAGACGGTGGCGGTCATCGCGTCGCTCGACGGTATGGTTGTAAACGACGGCGGGATCATGCACGCGTCGGTCGCGGTCGGTACGCCCACCATCGGTCTTTTCGGAAGCAGCGAACCGGATATTTGGTTTCCGTACGAATCGTTCGGTCCGTTCGTTCCTGCGTACGAACCGATCGAGTGCCGGCCGTGTCACCGTCACACGTGCGACCACTTGAGCTGTCTCGTCCGTCTGACGCCGGAAGCGATCGAGACCAAGCTTATCGAAGCGATGAAAACGGCGGCGAAAGAGCGAACCGCGGGGCGGTGACCCGCGGTTGATGCCGGGATTGGGTATAACGGTGTCACCCACAGTGCTGGCGATCAGACTGAGGCAACTGGGCGACGTGTTGAGCACGCTCGGAAGCCTCAGAGCCTTGAAAGGCGCGGCTCCCGACCACCGTGTCCTCTTTGTCGTCGACCGCGCCTATCACGCGCTGCTTGGGACCGTCCCGTTCATCGACGACCTGATCCCCGAGCCGCCGGCGGCGGGAGGGCTCGGCCGCCTGGCCGCCTATGGAGATTACGTGAACGATATCCGGAGCCGCCGCCCATCGTGCGTCCTCGATTTCCATTCGAATACACGGAGCGCGATCCTCTCTTTTCTCTCGGGGGCTCCCGTGCGTGTCGGCTTCGACGTCCGCGTTCGCAAGCTGCTTTACACCGACGTCGAGCCGAGGGCCGTTTACCGGAGCGGCGGGATCGCCCCCCGGACGTCCCACGAGTCTGCTCTGGCGCTCGTCAGACGCTGCGGTTTTGCGTCGGCCGAGGGAACGGCGGGCGGCACCATCCCGGTGACACCGGATGACAGGCTCCGCGGGAGCGAGATCCTCGTTCGATCCGGCCTGACCGCTGAGGCCGTCGAGAGGGGTAAACTGGTCGGCCTCAACCCGGGCAATCCTTATCCGGCCAAGGCATGGGCGCCGGGAAACTTCGGACGCCTGGCGCGGATGCTCGGTGACGAAGGCTCTGCGGTTGTCGTCCTGTGGGGGCCGGGTGAGAAAGAGGCGGCCCTCCGCGTCGTGGCGGAGTCGGCGGGCGCCGCGCGTTTGGCGCCGCCTCTTGGGCTCGAGCAGCTTCCGGGCGTCCTGGCCAACACGCGTCTCGTGGTGACCATCGATTCGGGTCTCAAACACCTCTGTGTCGCATGCGGGGTCCCCACGGTCACGCTGTTCGGCCCCACGAGCCCTTTCGAGTGGCACATGGGGGGGCCGCTCGACCGCTATGTCTATCCGGCCGAAACGTGCTCGCCCTGCCGACTCAAGGAGTGTCCCTACGAGATTCCCTGCATGATGAAGATCTCTCCCGAATCCGTGTGGAATCTCGTCGTCGATATGGAAAGGGAGATGTCCTCGAGATGAACCTCCGGGATGTTTCGGTTGTCCTAACGACGTTCAACGAGGAGGCGAACATCGAGTCGTGTCTCGCTCCGCTCGACGGTTTTGGAGAAGTCATCGTGGTCGATTCCTTTAGCGGCGACTCGACCCTCGAGATCGCCCGGCGGTTTCACGCCGTGGTGTTTCTCCGGCCGTACGACTCGGCCGCGAAACAGAAAAACTGGGCGATCGAGATCGTCCGTCACCGTTGGGTGCTTGTCCTCGACGCCGACGAGATCGTGAGCGATGAGATCCTCCGTGAGATCGGATCTTTCGACGAAACCTCGGGGATTGACGGTTTCTGGATTCGCCGTCAGAGCCACTATCTCGGGGGATCGATCCGCCACTGCGGTTGGCAGAGGGATAAGGTGTTGCGTTTCTTCGACCGGACGAAAGGGAGATACGACGAGGTCGAGGTTCACGAGGAGGTGAGCCTCCGCGGGAGAACATCGATGCTCGGTGGCGCGCTTACCCATCATCCTTACCGCCGGATCGAGCAGCACCTTGACAAGATCGAGCAATACAGCACGCGGGGCGCGCGCGAGTTTGCCAAACGCGGACGGCGGGGCGCGCTTCTCCACATGCTCGTTCATCCTCCGTTTCGCATGCTGAGAATGTTCGTCGCGCAGGGCGGTTTTCTCGACGGGAGACGGGGATTTCTTCTCTGTCTTCTTTCGTCCTACGGGGTTTTTATCAAGTACGCCAAGGCGTGGGAGTATTCGCGACGGCGCGGGGAGAAATGAATAGCATCTGTTTTTTCGGGGGTTTCGAAACGGGGTATCCCCGGAGCGACGTTCTCCGCAAGGGTCTGGAGAAGAGGGGTGTGGCCGTCCTCGAATGTCGTACGTCTCCCAGAAAACGCGGTGTCGTTCGAGCGTCGATTCTCGCCTTCCGATACGCCGCGATGAAACGGCCGTTTCGCGTGATTTATGTCCCGGAGTTCCGTCACAAGGACGTCCCCCTGGCGTGGGTGCTCGCGAAGTTGACGGGCAAGCGTCTTGTGTTCGACCCGCTGGTGTCGCGTTATGACACAAAGATCCTCGATCGGAGAGACGCCGAAGACGGGTCGGTCCAGGCGTGGCACAACCGCAACCTCGACCGGATCTCGCTCGGTCTTCCCGACCTGGTTTTGGCCGACACGACGACGCACGCAGAATACTACTCGCGCGAGTTCGGGGTGCCGCCGTCAAAGATCCGAGTGCTTCCCGTGGGTTTCGACGAGGACCTTTTCCATCCCGGCGGACCGAAAGTGGAGCGCTCACCCGAGGACGCCCATCTGAATGTGCTTTTTTTCGGCAATTACCTCCCCCTCCACGGCGTCGACGTCGTGGTCGCCGCGGCGAAAATGCTCTCGGCTAACGAGGGGATCCGGTTCGATCTCATCGGGAGGGGACAGACGTACCCAGACGTGGAGGATTTTGTAAAAACGCACGGCCTCGCGAACGTGACACTTCTCGATCGCGTCCCAATGGAGTCGCTCCCCGGGGCGATCGCGGAGGCCGATGTTTGTCTGGGTGTCTTCGGACGCACCGAGAAAGCCGGCCGGGTGGTCGCGAATAAGGTCTACCAGGCGATGGCGATGGGGAGGGTCGTCGTGACCGCGGACTCACCGGCGATTCGAGAGTTTTTTACCGACGGCAAGGAAATTTGCCTGGTTCCCGCGGGGGACCCCGGCGCTCTGGCGGAGAAAATCACGCATCTTCACGGACACCCGGAAGTGCGGCGCAAGATCGGAGAACAAGCGGCGCGAGCTGTCCATGCCAGGCTTAGAAGTGACATCTTGGCAACAAGATTCGTGGGTTATTGCACCGAACTTCTGAAGCCGCGAAGGTAGGGACCGGGGCGAAGACCGGCGCCGAACGGGCCGGGGCGGTGTTAGACTAAGGGGGGACCCGGGGGGGCGAAGC
>Ga0315288_10010857_pt1 | contig 11480 bp, 9 predicted proteins | sample YL17G11_20_MG_FD_203454 | JGI IMG/M metagenome (GOLD analysis project Ga0315288, IMG submission 203454) | Sediment microbial communities from Yellowstone Lake, YNP, Wyoming, USA - YL17G11_20 | ecosystem: Environmental > Aquatic > Freshwater > Lake > Sediment | place: USA: Wyoming | collected... | reverse complement strand
TCTGACGGGGTAGTGCGGGCATTCTTGGCTTGGGGGGTTTCTTATCTTTTGCTTTTGTATGTGACGCCTTTTATTGTCAAGTTTTTATCAGGGATTTCCATTCTGCCTGTCCCGATCTTCTTCATGTTATCTTTGTTGGGCATTGAAATTCTTGCTGGTATCGTTATCGGCTCACTGGGTAGCTTGTTAGCCGTGAAACGATACTTGAAGTAGAATGAAAAAAAATCTTCTTTGGCGATTACCAATAATTTTTGTTGTTTTCTTTTTTTCTTTGGTTTTTCCTTTAAAACTTTCTTGGGGAATTAATCAGGAGGAATGTGAGAATAAGTTAGGGAAAAAGGAATTAAACTTAGACCAACTTAAGGAATGCGAAAACATCCTCAATAATCTTCTCGGGCAAACAACAAACCAAAAAAGAACGATGGAAAACGAGGTTAAGCGCTTTAATACGGCCATTGCCATTACGACGACTAAAATTTTAGCGACCATCAAAGAAATTGAGAATTTGGAAAAAGAAATTGCCTCTTTAACTTCTAAAATTGGCCAGCTTGATCTTTCTTTAGATGATCTGGGAAAAATTTTAGCCAAAAGGATTCAGCAAACATATAAAAAAGGAAAAGTTGATTTTTTGAGCTTATTTCTTTCTTCCCAGAATTTTTCCGATTTTGTTAGCCGTTATAAATACCTGCGTGTTGCCCAACACCATGACCGAATTTTAATGATTCAGATGGAAACAGCTCGAACCAATTTTGAAGACCAAAAAACCCTCAAAGAAAAAAAACAGAAAGAACTAGAAATTGCTCAAAAGAAATTAGAATCACAAAAAACTTTATTAGCTCAACAGAAGGTTGATAAAGAAAGGTTACTAAAAGAAACTCAGGCCAATGAAGTTCGTTATCAAAATTTTTTAAGTGCCAGCCGGGCGGAAATTGTCGCCATCCAGGGAATTATTGCTGGGAAAGGCCAAGAAACTGAAGTTGGCCAAATCGGCCAGGGAAATGTCATTGCCAATGTTATTTCTGGAGCTTCACCTTGTTCAACCGGCACCCATCTTCATTTTCAAGTGGCTGAAGGCTCTGATGTCAAAAACCCCTTTTCTTATTTAAGAAACATTAGTTTGATTGATGATTCTGGAGGGGATCCTCATGATGGGACGGGTAATTGGGATTGGCCCTTAAATGAACCAATTAAATTCAACCAGGGATTTGGTTCCAATACCAGTGCCATTCGGGCCAGAATTGTTTGGTATGATTCTCATACTGGTATTGATATTAATTCTGATGATCGGATTGTTAAAGCAGTCAAACCGGGGACTTTATATCGAGGTGCCATTGGTTGTGGCGGGGGAACATTACGTTATGTCCGCGTTCATCATGATGAAGGTAATTTGGATACCTATTATCTTCATGTTAATTATTGATATATAATAGTATTAGTCTTTTTTGCGCAAGCCGGATTCAAATCCGGTTTTTTTATGGCTAAAAAATTATTATTATTTTTAATTTTCTTTTTTCTTTTTCCTTCTCCTGTTTTAGCCTCACCCATGGCCACTATTTCGGCTTATCCTTCATCGGTAGTAATTGATAAAGAGTTTAATGTTGGGTTGGAGTTAAGTTCACTAGAAGCCTCGGCAAGTTATTACGTAAAATCAATTGGGGGAGCAGATGGGTTTAAGGTTTATACTTGGAGTGAAAAAATTGCTGACTGGCTTGCCTGGAATGCTTCTTGGTCAAATATGCCGGAAATAAATGCTTCTTTTGAAGGAACAGGGAAAATAATCATCATTAGTAAATTTTCTAATAATTTACCACTTGGCTTAAATCCTTACAAGATTCGGATTAGAAAGGTGGGAGCAACGACAAATTATGATTTTCCTGAAGTTCTTATTGAAATATTGCCTTCGCCGACAGAAGCTCCAACTTCCACTCCCGAGCCAACAAACATTCCAACTCCAACTTTCACCCCAACCCCTAAACCACCCACTTCTACTCCAACTACAAGAATATTCACTCCCACTCCAAGTCAAAAAACAACCCCAACACCAACCTTAAAAACAACAAACTTAATGGCCACTGATTCTGGAGAAATTTTAGGAGAGGAGTCAGCCAGTTTTTCGGCCTTTTATCCTTATGAAGCTACAGATGAAACAAAAGAAAAGGAAGCTACATCTGAGGCTAAAAATATGATTTTGCCTAAAATTTTTCTGGTGGGTGGGTTGCTTCTTCTTTTCATCAGTGCCTCTTGGTTATGGTATAATTTTAAACATTAGATGAGTAAATTTAAATCAATTTTAATTCTTTGGTTGCCCGTTTTATTTTGGTGTTGGTTGATCTTCTTTTTGTCTTCCATTCCTAATCTTAAAACTTCCCAAAATCCTTTTTTAGATGAAATTCTGAGAAAGACTTGTCATTTTTTGGAATACTTGGCCCTTTATGTTTTATTTTTCCGGGCCCTAAATTGGCAAAAAGAGAAAAAGAATTTTTGGTTGCCCTTTTTGTTGACTTTTCTTTACAGCCTTTCTGATGAATGGCATCAGTCTTTTGTCCCCACCAGGGTTGGTCGTTTTAAAGACGTTTTTATTGACAATTCCGGTAATCTTTTAGGAGGTTTAATTGTATGGAAATTATTACTCAAAATGCCCAAGAAACTCAAAAATTGGGCGAAAAAATTGGGCGTGATTTAAACTCCGGTAAAATTAGCTCAAAAATTCTTTGTCTTTATGGAGATTTAGGGAGTGGTAAAACCACTTTTCTTCAGGGTTTGGCCAAGGGTTTGGGAATTAAAAGAAGAGTTGTTTCGCCAACCTTTGTTTTTATGAAACAATACAAGCCTTCTTTTTACCATGTTGATTTATACCGAGTTAATAATGTCAAAGAAGCTAAAGGTTTGGGCTTAGAGGAACTTTTTAATGATTCTCAATCAATAGTTGCTCTTGAATGGGCCGAGAGAATTAAAGAAATTCTACCTAAAAAAAGAATCGATATTTATTTTGATTATATTTCAGAAAACCAACGAAAAATAAACTTTAAAAAATGAAACTTTATTTTGACACTTCTGACCGATATAAAATTATTATTGGCTTTGATGAAAAACATTGGGAGTTTACTAGTAAAAATCAAAAACCACAAGATTTAGTTGGTTTAATTGAAAAAACCTTAAAAAAAGAAAAAGTTAATTTTAAAGAAATTAAAGAAATTGAAGTTAATCTTGGCCCTGGTTCATTTACGGGGCTAAAAATTGGGGTGGCGGTGGCCAATGCCCTAGGTTTTACCCTTGACATTCCGGTTAATGGTGGGCGAAAATTAGTCTTACCCAAATATGAATAAAAAAATCTTAGTTACTGGTGGGGCTGGCTACATTGGAAGTATCACCACAAAGGTTTTAAAAGAAAAAGGCTTTGAGCCAATTATCTTTGATAGCCTGGTTACCGGCCATAAAAATTCCTTAGAGAAAGAGAAATTTTACCAAGGAGATTTGGTTAAAGATGTTGAACTTTTGGATAAGGTTTTTAAAGAAGAAAAGCCAGAAGGTGTTATTCATTTTGCTGCCATGAGTTTGGTGGGTGAATCAGTCCAAAATCCCCAAAAATATTTTACTAATAATCTTTTTGGTGCCTTAAATCTTTTAAAAGCCATGATTGATAATCAAGTTTTAAAAATTGTTTTTTCTTCAACGGCGGCAGTTTATGGTGAACCTCAAAAAATTCCTATTGAAGAAGATGATCCAAAAAGTCCAACCAGTCCTTACGGTGAATCAAAACTAATGATTGAGAAAATTTTAAAATGGTATAGTCAGGCTTATGGTTTGTCGGCCATTGCTTTGCGCTACTTCAATGCCTGCGGGGCAGCTCTGGATGGTTCGTTAGGGGAAGACCATCAGCCGGAAACTCATTTAATTCCGGCTGCAATGCAGGCCGCTTTGGGCCAGAAAAAAGACTTTACTCTTTTTGGCAATAATTATCCGACTGAAGATGGCACCTGTATCCGTGATTATATCCACGTGCTTGATTTAGCTCAGGCTCATATTTTGGCCTTAAATAGCTCTCAAGAAGGCTTTAAATATTATAATGTTGGCACCAATCATGGCTTTTCAGTTTTAGAAATTATTCAGATGATCAAAAAAATCTCAGGCGTTGATTTTGCCACGCCATTTAGTCCTCGTCGAGCCGGCGATCCAGCCCGCTTGATTGCCAAAGCCGAAAAAATTAAAAAAGAATTAGGCTGGGAACCAAAATATTCTGATTTGGAAACAATTATTAAAAGCGCTTGGGCATGGCATAAAAGCCATCCCCAAGGATATGGGAAATAGTTTCTCCCGTGTAAATAATTCCTCCTTGACAACCTCTTTCAGTTTTCTTTAAGCTTATTCCAAGGATAAGCCGGATTTCATCCGGCTTTTTTGTTGTCAATTTTTTGGAGGTTTTCTGGTGGTGCAGAGACTTTTTAAAAGTAAGTTATATCCGGCTTGCCCAAGTTTCTGCGCCACCTCAAACTTCTTTAAAAGTTTTGAGCGCAAGTATCTATGGCAATGTCAAAAATTTATGCCTTCATTGATAGTCAAAATTTAAATTTATCTGTACTTTATAACATTAAAGACAAAAAGTCTGGAAAGTTAATTTACAAAGGCTGGAAACTTGATTTCCAAAGATTTTATGTTTATTTAAAAAATAAATATAAAGTTGTTAAGGCTTTTTTGTTTATTGGTTATATTCCTGGCAACGAATCACTTTATACTAATCTTCAAAAAGCAGGTTATATCATTGTTTTCAAACCAACGCTTGAATATAAAAGGGACGGAGAAAAGTTTATAAAAGGCAATGTTGATGCTGAATTAATCCTTCACTCGATGATTGAATATAGAAATTATGATAAGGCAATTATTGTGGCGGGTGATGGAGATTATCATTGTTTAATTGAGTATTTAGAAAAAAACAAAAAGCTTTTGTATATTATTATTCCCAACGCTTTTAGTTATTCTTCCTTGCTTAAAGAATTTAGAAAATATTTTGTTTATGTGAATAATTTAAAAAATAAGCTAAAAGTAAGAAGGGTTGAAGATTAAAAAAGAGAGGGAGTAACCTTCGGACAAAACCTTAGGTGTGCCCTCTCATCGTGATAAAAGAATATTATCATATTATGTTATTCCTTGTCAAATACTCTACATGAACTATTATGATAAAATTAGGGTGTGGAGAAGGTCTTAAAAATTGTTGGTTTGGTTTTGATTGTTGGGGGTTTATTGCTTGTCGGTTTAATTTATTCTCCGGTGATTAGAGAAGAGGCAAATTACCGGTTAACAACGGTTAAATCTTCCTTTCAAAAAAACCAAGAAATCATCCCCATTGATAAAGAATTTGGACTGATAATCCCTAAAATTGATGTTAATGTTAAGGTTTTTCCTAATGTGGATGCTACCAAGCCCCAGGAATATCTGCCTATTTTAGCTAAGGGGGTGGCTCAAGCCAAGGGAAGTTTACTACCAGGTCAAGAGGGCAATGTTTTTATTTTTGCCCATTCGACCAACACACCTTTGAATGCCAGTCGCTACAATGCGGTTTTTTATCTTTTAAATAAAATGGAAAAAGATGATGAAGTTTTTGTTTATTACCAACAGCAAAAATATGTTTATAAAGTTATGGAGAAAAAAATTGTGGCACCAGAGAAATTGATTGATTACTTGAAGACTTTGAAAGGAGAAACATTAACTTTACAGACTTGTTACCCACCCGGAACAACTTTAAAAAGACTTATTGTGACCGCCCAATTGGTTGAATCTTGATTTTTTAATGTTTAATGTAGTAAACTTCTCCCTAAGAAAGATGAAAAAAGTAGGATTAGGAATTTTAATCGGAATTATTGCTTTAACCTTTTCAGGGGTTATTGTTATCGCAAAGGCTATAGCGCCTCAAGAAAAAGGTAAAGCCAACGCTCCGGATTTAGAAAAAATAGAATTTATTCACTACAAGAAAAATTTTGCCAAACCGGCCGCCGGTAAAGCTCCCAAACAATCTTCTTGCTATAAATTTTTACCAGGGAAAGTACGATGGCAGACTTCAAATATAGGATACTTAATAAATCCGGCAAACTCTAATCTCCCTCAAGATTTTATCTGTAGCGCGATAAAAGCCTCGGCAGAAACTTGGGATAACCCAACTTTTAAAGAACTTTTCCAGGGTTATCCTGCTGGTTGCGGGATCGAGTATACGCCAAAATATGGAGACTCGGATGGCAAAAATGCTATTACTTTTGGAAATTATCCTGACCCAAATGTAATTGCTGTGACTACCGTTTGGTACAATCCAGCTATTAAAGCGATAGTAGAGTTCGATATGAAATTTAATACTGGTTCTGATTGGACTTGGGGAAGTTGTTTGGGGAGCGAAGTAGATTGTCATAATAATAAAGTAATGGATTTGCAAAATATTGCCACTCATGAGTTGGGGCATGGAGTTGGTTTGTCCGATGTTTATGAAACGAATTGTTCTGAGGTGACGATGTATGGTTATTCGACAGAGGGAGAAACTGATAAAAGGATTCTAGAAACCCCAGACATTACCGGTTTACGAATACTTTATCCATAAATTTCAACTCCAAAAAAACAACAAAATTTATTGTTGATAGTAAAAGAATTAGATTGATTTTTAAAGTTCCAGTTGACATTTTCACAGAAACTTGACAATCTGTGTTATAGGGTAGTATAATCTTGGCACCTGCCTAAGATTACTATTGTTATTTATATGACAGGTCTTTTTAGTTTAACGCCTAAACGACAGAAAAAACTGCAAAAGTTTTTTTCAGCCGTGGCAATTTTTTCCCTCTTCCTGCAAATCGGAAGTGGGATTTTTTATTTTAAACCGGTTTTAGCGGAAGACGAAGTTACGCCAACTCCAACCGAACAAGTTACGCCAACTCCGGAACCGCCAGTTGAACCAACTCCAACCTTAGAGGCCACACCAACTCCAACTTTAGAAGTCACACCAACTATTGAACCAACACCGACAGTTGACCCAACACCAGAAATTTCGCCGGAAGCAACCCCAACACCTATTCCAACGGAAGAGATAACGCCTACCCCAACTATTGAAAATAGTCAGCCAAACCAGGAAAATCAGGCTCCACCCAATGAAACCAGCCCGCCAGCACCAAGTTCAAATGATACTTCCAGTGCTACTCCTTCGGAGAATACTCCAACCCCCACCGTGACTGTGGAACAACCAGTAGAAAAAGGTCAAATCGATGCAGTTATCTTGAAAGATGTTAAAGCCGATTCAATCGATCTTGATTTAGTCTCGGAAAATGTGGAAGGTAGTGCGACTTTGGTAACTGATAAGGCTGATTATGCCCCAACCGATACGGCTTTAATTACCGGAAATGGTTTTAACCCAAATGAAACTTATACCTTAATTATTAGCTCAACTGACGAACCACCGGTTAATTTTGAAACCCAAGTGACGGCCTATGAAAACGGAGCTTTTGTTTATGCCTATCAATTAGATGGCAATTATAGACCAAATTATAAGGTAGAGGCAAAAGATAAAGATGGGAAAATTTTAGCAACGATAATATTTACTGATACCGCAAATTTTATTACTCAAATCCTTTCCTGGGATACCATAGGGCTAGACAGTAATAACGTTAATACGGGACCTCATCAATTTGTCGTTCAAGCAAGAATTACCAATAATACGGGTACAACACAAAATAGTCTTTCAAGCGTGTTTACTTTAGGAAGTGGAACTGGATCCCCTTATATATCTACGGTCGGACCTACAACTCAATCCTTGGGTAACCTCGCCAATAATTCTTCGGTTGATGTTTTCTTCCAAGTACTTATTGCCGCAAATAGCTCAGCATACAACACAGCGTTGCCATACACCGTTACGACAACTTCAAGCAACCCCGCCTCAACATCAGCAAGTGGAACATTTTTAGTTGAGCACTTAGTCTCTCAAAATAGAAACCAGATTGTTTCAACGGTCATAAGCCCTTCTACTATCCACATTGGAGACACTTTTACTGTAACCGTTAACAGCCACAGCTCGAGCACTTTTGACAACATCTCGGTTCCTATGTCATATAGCCCAACAGTGGCACGATTAATGAGTGACTTAACAACTTATTCAAGTCCTGCAGGTACGGAAAGTGACTTCTACGCATTAAATGAAGGGCATAACATTACTTCCGTATTTACCTTTAAAGCACTGGCTGCGGGAAGTGCTAATTTTTTCTGGTTGATTTACGACAAATCAGGAAGCAGCTTCCATTATAATAACGATTTCGGAAGCGCAATTGTCATTAGCGTCCAACCACAATTCTCGATAACTAAGACTCCGGCAACACAAACTGTGAACGCTGGGGCAGATACAAGTTATACAGTTACAGTAAATAATACCGGAAATGGCTCTGGTGTTATTTCTTCAATTGTAGATACACTCCCAACCGGATTCTCATATGTAAACGGGTCAACAACGGGAACAACAACAACTTCTAATCCTGACATTGTTGGACAAGTGCTTACATGGAATGGCCCATGGACAGTGAACCCAGGAAATTCAATTGCACTAACATTTCATGCAACAGCCACATCTACTCCAGGAACATATACAAACTCCGTAATTTCAAAAGATGATGGCAATAACACAATCGGACCGGCGACTTCCCAAATTATAGTTCAACAAATTACGGGTACCCTTAAGGTCATAAAAAGTGTTGTTAGTGCTAACGGCGGAAATGCAAGTGCATCAGCTTTTACACTACATGTTAAAAGTGGAGGATCTGATGTTGCTGGAAGTCCAGCCGCTGGATCCGCAACAGGAACAACTTACACCTTAAACGCGGGATCGTACGTAGTAAGTGAAAATTCTCCTAGCACGTTGGGTTATTCCCAAACTGGATTTTCAGGAGATTGTGATTCAAATGGAAACGTAACCGTCGTTGTTGGTCAACTAAAAACATGCACCATTACAAATAATGACATACAGCCGCAACTAACAGTTACTAAAGTTGTAAACAACACCCATGGAGGAACTAAAGTTGTAAGCGACTTTCCACTATTTGTTGATCTGACTAGTGTAACGAGCGGTGTACAGAATGGATTTAATAATGGGACATATACAGTTAGCGAAACAAACCAAACAGGTTATTCTGGGGTAATTTCCGGAGATTGTTTAGCCAACGGATCGATTACCTTAAACTCTGGAGATGTTAAATCTTGTACGATTACAAATAATGATCAGCCGGCGACTCTTATTGTTAAGAAAGTAGTTGTCAATGACAATGGCGGAACTTTAGAAGCTGATGATTTCTCTTTTAGCGTCAATAGTGGTACAACTGTTCCTTTTGAGGCTGATGGCCAAAATGATTTGACGGTTAATGCTGGTACCTATTCCGTAACTGAGCCAGCTGTTAGCGGGTACAGCACCTCTTATGATAATTGTTCTGGTGTGGTTATTGCCAATGGCGGTTCAGCAACTTGTACCATTACCAATAATGATCAACAGGTTTATATTATTGTTAACAAAACAGTTAAAAACGACAATGGTGGCTCAGCCGTTGCCGATGACTTCAAACTGACCGTTGATGGTAATTCTGTTTTAGATGAAGTTGCTTATGCTGTTAATCCAGGTACTCACACTGCCGGTGAAACTAATCTTTCCGGTTACACTCAAGGAACCTGGGGTGGAGATTGTGATGGACAAGCCAGTGTTACCGTTGCTCTAGGCGAAACCAAGATTTGTACCATTACCAATGATGATATCCAGCCTCTATTGACCGTAACTAAAGTGGTCAATGGTGGAGATAAACAGGTTGGTGATTTCCCACTGTTTGTTGATCAAACACAGGTAAACAGTGACATTGAGGCAGGTTTTGATGCCGGCACCTATACAGTCAGTGAAACTAATCAAACAGGTTATACATCAGCAATAACCGGCGATTGTGCTTCAGATGGAACTATAACTTTGGCTATAGGTGATATTAAATCTTGTACGATTACTAATACTCGAGACATGGGCGATATAACCATTCTTAAAAATGTTGATACTGATGGTGATGGAAATGTTGATGTTTATGGCGCGACTGATTGGGCTTGGGATGTTACTAATGGTGAACAAAATATTGCCACTGGTCAGTTAAGAACATTACCAACAGGGCTTTACACCATTACCGAGGATTTAAAGACGGATTACGAGCTAGTTGGATGGTCTTGTGGTAGAGAAAGTGAAGTTTCAGGGACAACCAATTCAATTCCTATTGAACTGACGACTGATGATATTACTTGTACCTTTACCAATAAATATATTCCGTCAGATATTGGATTAACTTTAGATAAAACCCATGACAAAATGGGGTTAACAGCCAGTCGTGGAGATATCCTTAACTTTACTTTGACAGTTAGTAATACCGGAAAAGGGACAGCTTACAATGTGACTGTTCAAGATTCTTTGCCGGATGGATTTAGCTACGTGGCTGGGAGTTCCAAAGTTGAAGGAGTTGCTTCTGAACCAACGCCTGATGGTAATAAACTAACTTGGAATATTGGTGAGATAACTGGCGGCAGTTCAAAAACAATTACTTATCAAGTAAAGATTAGCGATTCGATTGCTGAAGGAAGCCATGCTAATGTCGCTGTTGCCTTTGGTTTCAATCGTAAAGAAGATAAAGTTTATTCTAACTTTGACTATGTTTACACCGCAGTCGGCATTGGTATTTCCTATTCAGTTTCAGTTGGTGGAGCCGTTCTAGGGGCGGCGACCGGTCAGGTTTTGGGAGCGGCTACCGGTTCACCGACAATATTGTTAATTATGGCCATTTTAATGATTTTAGCTGGTTTGGCGATTCTGCTTAAGAAAGGAAAAAAATTCCATGTTTAAATTCTTAAAATCATTATTAATTTCAGTCTTTTTATTATTTGCCTTCGCTGGTGTGGCTCGGGCCGGTAATTTGATGATTCAGGGGATTGATATGCCGTCTTGGGTTAATTGGCAACCTTTGTATATTAGTTATACAGCCCTAGAAGCTGAAGGTAATCCGGTTAACGTTAAAGGTTATATCAAGAAAGACGGCGAGGGCTGGCAAGAAGTCGGTAATTCCGATAAATTAAGCGATACTTTCAAAGTTGACAGAAGTTATTACCCTGGCGATGGGGTTTACAAAATTTACTTTCATGCTGTTAGTAGTTCAGAAACAGTCGATACCCCGGAGGAAAGCTTTAATGTTGATTTTACCGCTCCGAGTGGAGTTTCTGAATATCGTAAGGAAAGAAAAGACGCCAATATTTACAAAATTTGCTGGAAGAATCCGGATAATGATGATTTTGATCGGGTAATTATTTTCCGTTCGGAAAAAACCAATGAAGGTTTTGATAAAGTTGCTGAAGTCAGTGGGTCAAAGAATGAAGAAAAATGCTATGAGAATGGTACACCGGATAATAGAAATTATTACTATGTTCTTCGGGCTATTGATCATACTGGTAATGCTTCT
>Ga0315288_10010854_pt1 | contig 11481 bp, 11 predicted proteins | sample YL17G11_20_MG_FD_203454 | JGI IMG/M metagenome (GOLD analysis project Ga0315288, IMG submission 203454) | Sediment microbial communities from Yellowstone Lake, YNP, Wyoming, USA - YL17G11_20 | ecosystem: Environmental > Aquatic > Freshwater > Lake > Sediment | place: USA: Wyoming | collected... | reverse complement strand
ACAGGATCAAGCAGCTACCGCTAAAGCTAAGGCACAAGCTAATCAGATGAGTGCTGAAGAAGCTGAAAAAGCAGCTAAAGTTGTGGCTGATGCGATCGTTGAACAAAAACAAGTTCTCCAAGCCGGGTACACTCAACAAGGGATGACCGCCAATGAGATTGCTGATCGTTTTACTAATCTTAATATTTAGTTCTTCTGTCTACGCACAAAAGATAGATCGTACCGAAATTACGAAGGCTGTCAAAGACCTAAAACCAATTGTTGTTAAGAATCAGGGGATTGATGGTGTCTGGTTTTCTACCGGTGATGCTGAACGGCTATTGAACCTGGTAGAGAAAAGACTACCACAGGCTCTTGATATTATTGATGCCCAAGATCAACAGATAATCAGTTTAAATTCTGCAATGAATCTCTATAAACTTACCATTCAATCATATAATGAATATGCAAATTACAATAAAGACATGTTGAACACGGCGCTTAAGTATTTTCCAGAACTTAGACCACCAGAACCACCATTCTACAAAGAACCGGTGGTGGTATATATTGGTGGTGTGTTGACTGGTGCCGCGATTATTGTGATTTCAGCCTATACACTAAATAAAATACACGCCAAGTGATATAGCGAAAGTATTAAAGGATATGATTATTTTGTGGTATAATGGCCTAAGGACAATCCATGAGCATAATTGGAGATATTGTACAAGGCGACACCGAACTAGTGTTAGAAAACACTGTTCATAATATTAATGCAACATTCCAAACAGACGCCGACCCACCAGTACCATTAACTCCTCAAGCGTTATCTTTACAGATTACTGATCTTGGTGGAAATACTCTGGTTGACGATATTTATCTACCATTAGCTCAAAGAACTCCTAATCCACCAAGAATTCTAAACCCATCAACCGGTAAATACTCATTCCCATTTGGTCTTGATAACGGTTCTACTGACCCCCTAAAGTACAATAAAACCAGTCAGAATCTCGAATACTTATTTACATGGCGCGGAGCTACCACCGCGTCAGTAAGGGCTGCGGCCACTATTGCCCCATTAGATTGGTCATCGGTAGCGATAGGAACTCCTGGTAATTTCATAACCATTCAATACGTCAATCCGGGGCTACCTAATCAGCCCCTTACATTGGTTCGTGTCGGTTCTACGATTCAAGTAAAATTAGCAACAGACGGCACCAATACAATCATCACAACTGCCGGTGATGTAGTGGCGCTGGCGGCGCTCGACGCGTCTGTATCAGAAATCGTTACAGTAGCCGTTAATTCTGGGTACTTGCCGCCCGATCCCGTGCCAGTCACAGCTGCCACACCATTGATAGGCGGTGTTGATGAAGATGGCAGTAGCACCGTGTGTGTGAGTGTTAAAGTTATCCCACATAAACTATGTGCGCTACTTAATAAATTTAGATTGATGATTGATAAAACCCATAAGATGGTTAATAATAACCCAAATGATCCATGTTTTTTGGGATATTCAAATGGTCAACTGTGGCAATATCTAGCCGGTGGTTTACAAATTATCAATTCATATCAACCATATGTGTCGTTCTCGTTTGGCACATTCCCATATGGAACCTATGACTTCATTTTGTTAGAGACATCCCTGATGGCCGGTTTGCTCAGTCAGCAACTTTATGCTGTTGACACCGACATACCTCAGTGGTCCGACAGTGGGAATGCATTCGTATTATCGCATGGTCCCCAAATAGCTCAATACATTAATTTTATGTCTCAAAGACTGGATCGGCTAATACCTCAGTTCAAATTGCATTTTGTGAATTCTGGTTCAATTCACGTACAGATGGGGCCGAACTATCGCATTCAGCAGCTCATCGACGCCTCTCCTAACGGAAGTCTTTTCCGTAATATGTTTGTAAAATCAACATGAAACGTAAAACCAAAAAATGTATTATATGCGGTAAACGTAAACCAATGAGTAGCTTTCATAAGGTCACTCAAAATACTGATGGTCATAACAATAAATGCAAGAAATGTAGAAGCGAGGAACATAAACCATATTATAAAAAGAACAGAAAGAAAATAATAAATAAGACAATAAAATGGTGTAAAGATAATCCTGACAGATGCAATGCTAATGGTAGACGATCTTATTGGCGACACAGGGACACTCAAATATTAAGGAAGGCGGCATATAGAAAGAAAAATCATAAGAAAATTAGAGCATACAACAAAAAGTATTATCGTAAAAATAAATCAACAATACGACATAAAACTACAATCTGGTGGCACAAGCATCCTGAAAAGGCACATCAACACAATAGAACCAGGCGTGCATTAAAAGCGGGAGTTAAAGAAAAGTTTACTTCTGAAATGAAAGATATAACATTTCAGATATTTGGTAATAGATGTTTTAAATGTGGAAGTAAACATGTGTTGGTGGTTGATCATTTTTTACCTTTGTCTAAAAAGAATGCTTTAACTTTATTAAATGCAATATTGCTCTGTAATAAATGTAACTCCACAAAATGGAATCGTGATCCCGAGGATTTCTTTACTCCACTTCAAATCAAACGTGCTCAACGATTGATGTTACATGCCCAAGAACTGTATACTAAGCAATTGAGATTAAAGAAGGCGGCATAGAATGCCTGTTATTAAATTAATCAATAATACTCTAGAACAGGTGTCGACCACCATTGGTACTGTGGGGCCTGGTATTGGTCATGAACTAATAGTTCAGTATGATACCGTACCAATCCCCCTACAACTGTATGTAGAGCTAGAGGCACTTAGACAATATAATCGTATTGAGTATTATGTTAATGAAGATCCTGGAATGCGGGATGAAATTGAGCTGGCACCATATATTCTTGGGCTGATTCAATTTTTCAATAAAGTGGGTGAACCAACAGACGGTAGCTTTGCTGATGGTTTCTTTAATTATTGGACACAGAATACCCTAATTGCGGATTCTGTGGATCAAATATCAGAACTTCTACTTCAAATTGCTCCCACGAGTGCTGGTCTATTAACTGGTTTACCGTTAAGTATCACAGGGGCCACTCAATATTCTGCTAAAATACCAGTTGGAAATGTTGGGGCGTGGCCAACACCTGGAACCACGATTAATAACCTGATAGTGGTAAACACTTACGGGCTGTATACTCCAGACCCTCTCACACGATTTAAGGCTGGTAAGGCCAACGATCTTACTACCGCTGGTTTGCTTGAGCATCTGGTTAATGGGTCTGTGATAGAAAGTTACGATATTGGGGTACATGGTGCTGGAACCATTGGCAATATCACGATAGACTCCTTAACTGTGTATGGTGTTGTTTGGTTGAAAGCAAATGCCCACGTGGCGGTCATCCAACTCACAGCTGGCCGACAAATTCATGCTTTAAAGCATTCTGAAGCAGGACAATCGGCAAATACAGAGCTTGTATATGATGATGTAAATTCTGCACAATCATTTTTAGGCGTTCCCACTGCTATACTGAATACCAAAGTATCAAAATGGTTATCTGGTATTGAAGCCTGGGGATTTGGTACCACGATTGATATTGCGTATACAGGAGCCGTTGGTATTTTTACTAAGACATACCATCCCGTGGCGGTTGGTTTAGTATCATGTCCCGGCCATGACTCAACCGATAATCCAGCCACCACCCCAAATGTTGGTGATACATTCCCGATAGCAAGAACTGCAACGCTTGATATTGTTGACCGGGCATCAATTGCACCATCCATGCAGTTTACCCTACAGAAACCCGCTAGGGCACCACTGAATAGTTTAATTGCTCTACCACAACCCATTAATACGTGTGGTACACTATCGACACCAAAGAGTGATGTTTTCTTTGATGAGGTACAGCGTGTGGTATTAGGCAGCGGCACCTATTCTGGAAACGCTACACCATTTAATTCAACGATTCCACTGGTTAATGGAAACGCACAACAACGACATAACGGGATTTTACAATATCCAAATCCAGTAGATTATCCAGGTTTTAGCGGCTCACAACAGTATGAGCGATTTATCGCTAAGATCGCGGCGTCCACGGGACAGCTAACATTTGTAAATCTTGTAAATTTGTCACAAATATCACCATATGGAACTGGTAATCTTAATGTTTTGATCCATCTGAGCACTACTGGTCGGTATTTTGATTTAGGAAAACCGGTTGGTGCGATCAACGGTACTGGATCTGGCAATAGTATGGCCAACTCAATTGGTGGCAAAAATCAAACGCTTAGCCATGGCAATGTACTGGCGTGGAGTATTGGAACGTCTTCGACGGCTCTAAACAATAATGAATATAGACTTATTATTATTTTCAGGACCAACATTGTCACACTAACAGGCATTTCCGAGGTATAAATGCCCTGTAAGAAGAACTATCCTAACGGAGCGCCGGGGTATTGGGGTGGAGATATCCACCAGCGAATAATTGCTGATAACACGGCTAATAAAATTGAGGCATTATTAATTGATAAGTTAGAATCACTGGGTAAACAAGTATTTTTGTGGCAACAAGTATATGCTGACACACCAAATGTTTTAGAGTGTTCCTGTTTTAAAGATACTGCAAAACGCCCAGATATCACCTGTAATAGTTGTTATGGCACCAATTTCATGCCTGGGTACATTAAATTCCTGCATGACACAACATCATTTCCATCTATAGCGGCTGGTATCACATTGACCAATATTCGTCTTGACACAACAATCAAGCCACATCGACTATTGTTGGATGACGCAGCTCTTACAGGTACCATTGATTTTGCGCCTGTTTTGTTCTCCAATTTAGGGTATGCCTGGGAATACAAACTAGATGCTCCTATTATCAAGAGCACTAATACGATAACCGTTACATTTTCAACCAACGGAACCACATACTATCCCATTACAAGCATTAATACTTTGGGTATTAAGCCTGTTGGTATTGGTAATCTTTATATTAAGGTTGTTCTCACTAAAGCGATCGTGGATGATCGTGGTCCAGAATTTGAGATCTTTAGACTAAGACATCCTAAAGTGGATGAACCATACATCAAAATCTTACGACCACAAATTACCGAAGTGCCGACCTGGTTACAATATGGTGCAAGATCTGAACAGGTGGGTGAGGCATTTTGGACTGTACCACTTAATTATTTTGACGCCACAATACCAGCAGAAACGCCTGCGGCACGTATCCTAGAAAACTCATTTTATGCCAGGATCAATGGTATTGATATTGGGAATAGATATGTAACCACAAAACTTTCGTATAATGATCAATTTGGCCAGATGACCCAGCAAAGTTTCGTGCCGCGCCGCGTCCAACCTGAAGAAGTATACTCTAGGCTGGTGTTTTAATGTCTGATATAACGACATCCATTAAGGGACCACTCCTTAAACCAGCCCATCAAGCGATGAGCAATGTTGAAGATGTGGCCCGAGATATTCTTAATAATATCATCGACTCCACCGCTGATAAAATGGTGACATATTTCAAAGATATGATTGTTTCCCGAATCAATAGATCCGTAGAAATTGCAGCGTTTGTGGGTACCAATTCTGACCCTGAAATGATTCGATCTATTATTAATAGTATCAAAGTGGAGAAAATTCCCACACAGCCACCCTCGATATCCATTGAATTCAAAAACGATCTAAGCGCCTGGTATGGTGAACCACCACAAGAACTATTGGACATGCTTAAGGGGATCATTGACTCGGCTCTCAGCCAGATGTCTGATCAGGATATGAACAAAATGTGCGAAGACCTGGTGAAAGAATGATTCGAGATAACTTATCTAGGCAGCCGGTACCAACCGTTCCTGATGACTTGACAGATCCTCCACGTTTTGGACAGCCAATCGAGACTACTAAAGATGTGTTGACCATTGAGTTTCGTAAATTCTTCAATCGCGCTAATCACACGGTTAGTACGCTCGAGGAATTACCCACCATCCGAAAATTTGATATATCATTCAACCCCACGGAATCATCTCAAGAAACCGCTGTAAACCTTATCCAGAAATACCCAAATATCAAGGAACATCTACCATTAATAGCGATTCTTGGGGCAACTGGTCGTAATTATCCGATGAGCATGGGATTGGGCGGGTCCTTTGTCGGACAAGTGATAGATTCAGCCACTATAGTTTCCAATAACTCGGAGCCATATTCCTTAATTAACGGACAGACCATCATATATGAGACCACCTCCTTTGACGGCATTATTAACCAGAGCACCATTATCTTACGTGCTTCAAGATTTGCCAACATTGCCCAGGCAACCGCCCAAGAGGTAATAGAAGAGGTCAATTTCCAGGCCTTATATGCTGCTGGATCTGCTCCAACAGGTAAGGTAGAACTATCATATGGCGGACCTGGCACATCTAGTATTAAAGGTGATATCGAAATCGTGGGAGGTACGGCACTAACAGCCCTCGGATTTACTGTGGGTCAGAAGGCACAATACAAGGACTCTATACCATATAATCGATACATACAATCTACCTCGATAGATGTAGCGATAGAAGTAGTGTCTGAGGATGCAAATATTAGAACAGAGTTGGCTGACCTTATTTGGAATTTCTTTACATATCAGATGAATGATCGGGGATATATGTTCCTCGGTAGAAGCATATTTGACCCAGCGATTAAAAATGAAACTTACCAAATTATCCTCAAACCAGATCCTTCGATGACCGGTGAACAAGAAGTACCTAGACCCGGTGATGAATTTGACAAACTGTATGTGAATAGAATTAATGTGTCGATGACCACCATGCAATTTATTGATAAAGCGGTACTAAAACTAGGTACCACCACCCCCATGTACCTTGGTACCCTTGAAGAAGACCACAACATCCCACAGAAAAACTGAATCATTTCTAGAAATCCTTAAACTGCTATTATTTTGGTAGTAGGAAACTATCTGGTGGACGATGTGCTTAAAAGACATCACGACTAATATGAAACAGTTTTTACAGGCGTGCCATTACACCAATCTACAGCCGTTATGGTGTATGGATAATTTGCGTAAAGGAGCACTCTAATGGCACTTGAACTATCAGGTTACCAGGATCCAGGTGTATATCAAGCTGAGGTTATTAACCCGGCCCAAATTTCAATTGCCACTGTCCCCGACGTTTTGGCCATTGTTGCTCATGGTAATCGTAGCAAGCGCTCGAATAACGAGGCTGTAAAACGTGGTCAGGTATTTGATGAGGCGTTGACCGTTTCCGGAACAGCACCATATATCGCCACATTGATGAGTCGTGGTGATCGTCGAATATCAAATACTAAGGTTCGTAGAACCCTGTCTGGTGAAACCATCGATCTCCCGGACTCTGCTCTTAGTTTCGGGGCTGCAGTATTAACCGGTAGTGTGTTGACCACAGTTGATATTAGTACCGCCAAAGCATTTGGCTTTAAGATGGATAACGGACAAGAAGTTACGATCCAGCTTGAGTACAATGCTGCGCCGAGTGTTACGATTACGGGATCATTGATTGTTTCCAAGTATACATTTAGTGGAGCTGGTGGTGCTGCCGCGACTCCAACTCAGATCGCTGCAGCGATCAATGCGGCGCTGGTAGCCGCTACAGCTCTTGGTTACGGGGCATTGTACACCACTGCGGTAACGGTTTCTACCGGTAAACTGGTATTTACTAGCATTCTTACTACCCCATATTCTGACGTATATATTGTTGCACCGTTTGCAAATAGTGGCACAGCAGCGTTGGGGTTTACGGTTCCCGCGTACGCGGCAACAATTCTTACAATTACCAGCGCATTCTACAATGCGTCGGCCACGTACGAAATCGACTATGTGGCGGTTAATACGTCGCTTGATCCATTAGCCAATACGGCGACCAAGATCGTGCGTACCGGATCATTTGCTAACGTAACCAGTTTCTATGAAAACGTTGATTATTTGCTGACAACCGGTGACATCGACTGGTCGCCTGATACCTCAGCATCATTCACCGGATCACCCGTTGAGACTTTTAATTTGGGAACAAATGATACCATTAGAATCGCTTTTGATGGTAAAGCTGCAGTAATTATTGACCTTAATAATGTAGCGCTGGTTGGTGTTGTGCCTGGTTACGCGGTTCCGGTAGCACCAGCAGCCGCTACTGCAGCAGAAGTTGCTATTAACATTAATGCCGTGATGTCTATTGCGGCAAACTATGGGCCTAAGTATCGGGCTTGTGCCGTGGTTTCAAGCACTAAAGTTAAGCTAGTGAGTCCGGTTGAAGGAATTGCGTCTAGTATTGAGCTTTCTGCTCCGTCGTCTGTTGATGCTACGACATTGATCTTTGGGCTCATTACTAGTCAACTTCCCTACACCATTCTTGGTCTTGGTTCTAAGCCTGGTATTGGGGTTATTTATTTCATCACGTATGAATATGCTCGGTTGACGACAGACTACAACAATCCCAAGCGATATTTCAGCGAAGATCAAATGACCGCTGATCTCACCCCTGTATCAATGTCCAATGTCTTGTCAACCTATGGACAGATTGCGTTTGAGAACAGTGCTCCGTCAGTGGTATGCTGCCAGGTCAATGACTTGACACTTCCCGGCTTCCCAACCGTTAATGAGATTAAAGCCGCGATTGACGCGCTGGCTATTTCCTCAGTTACCACTGATGTGGTGGTGGCTGACACTAGACTTAATGTTCAGACCTATCTAATAAACCACATTGAAGTTCAGAGTTCACCAACAGAGAAGAATTACAGGTCTGGCTGGTTCGGGATGCCAGCGGGTACGGTAGTGGGTGATAAAGATACGCCCGATAGTTTCGTTTATCGAGCGGCTGTCACACTACAGGTTGCTCCCGATAGTCCGGCTCGAGGCCGCATGATTCTCATTGCGCCGTCTGGTGTCAAGAGAACCATCAGTCTAGACGATGGCTCATCGCTAGACCTGACCATGAATTCTACGGCACTTGGATGTGCCATTGCGGCCCGACATACTAGTTATACGTCGCCCGCCATTTCGCTTGCCAACAAGACTATTGTTGGTTTTGATTCAGCAACGTTCCCCACCTATTTGAAGGCTGAAAGAGCACAGTTAGCATCTAATGGCACCATGGTAGTAACGATGGACGGTGGGAATCTGCGGATTCTTGATCCGGTCACTACAGAAGGTGGTGGTGGGAAACTGCAGAAATTCATGTTTAGAGAAACGGCATCACAAAAAGATAATGTCACCAGAGCAGTGGATCAGACAATTTCTCGCAATTTACAGGGTATTGTGCCAACTGATCTGGCAGACTTTATCTTCGATATCAAGGTGTTCGTTTCTGGGGTTCTAACCTCACTTATTGAAACTGGTGCCATCGGCCCATTCAAAGACGCTAATGGGGTATCACGAGATATCGATCTTTCCAAGGATGTTCAAGCTGAACAAAGTAAGAACGACCAGACGAAATTTAAATTCCGTTATTGGTATACCTTAAGGTACCCAGCTTTGAGGTTTGAAGGCCAGTTCTCAGTAGACTCGCCTTTCTTTAATGTATAACCCGACATGTCGGAGACCTAAAGAGTTAACAGGAGTTTGATTATGGCAGCTACAAATACACCTCCAGGAACATTAGTTTGCACTTCCCATGCATTAACTATTAGGGTTGGTGGTGTGGTGATTGGTCTAATTAATGGGTGGAATCCTACACAGAGTAGGACCATTACCCCTGTCTATCAGATTGCCACTTATGATCGACAAACCCGAAGTGGTGAGCCAGTAGAGAAGGTACCGGGCAATGTCACGGGTCAAACGATTGGTGTTCAACGTTATGACATTTTCAAAGAGAAAATGGAAAAGGCGTTTGGAACTGAAGACTTGACCATGTTGTCTTCACAGCTTGATCCATTTGTTGTTATCGAGACATGGATATTCCCCAACACACCCTTGAAGCCAATGGGTGGTTCTGAACACATCACGTATAACGGTTGTTGGTTCTCAAATATTGGGAGAAACTTCCGATCTGATGGAGATCGGATTGTTAATGTTAATGCTACCCTCGAATACGTACGCCGTGTGGTGGGATAACACGTAATAACCCTAGAGGTTATCTGTGAGTTATGTTCCCAATACACGAGTACGTACCAGTCACGCTCTCACAATTAAAGCTAACGGTGTAGTGGTTGGTCTAATTAACGGGTGGACCCAAGCGCAGTCTAGAACCATAACACCCATCTATGAGGTTAGTGAAGACGATTCTGGGAATCCAGTAGAGAATGCCCCTGGAAATGTAACGGGCCTTACCATTGCCGTGGGTAGATTTGACTCGTACAAGCGAAGGATGGAAGAGGCGTTTGGTACCCCAGACTTGATCATGTTAACACGACAAAGTCAACCGTTTGAGGTTATGGAAGTATGGGCATCACCACATGCTCAAGAGGACGAACGATATATTTACCAGAAATGTTGGTTTAGTAACCTGGGCAGAACATTGAGGTCAGATGATAATCGAATTGTTAATGTGAGTGCAACCCTGGTATACACCAAGAAATTGAAGGTTGGTGGTATCATGGGTGATGTGCTGGGTAGATTAAGTGGTACTCGAGTAGGAGACATCGCGATATTCTAATGGGCTTTAAAGCAACCATGCAGGGTGCCAGCGATTGGTTAAACGCCCAAGATACGGGTGGGTTTGTAAAAGGCCCACCAATGACCCAGACCGCACTATCGCATGCCATTACTATCAAATCACAACGTGGTCTCAAAATAGGTAGAATCCAGAGTTGGGCACCCAACATGTCGAGAGCCATCGATACTGTGTTTGAAGTACAGGCCGGTAATACCGGGGAGCCCATAGAACGAGTACCACAAAATCAAACGACCAACAGTATATCGGTAGAACGGTATGAACTGTATACAGCCCACATGGGTGAAGCCTTTGGGGTCCTACAACCAGCAAATACCACATTTGTCGACAGATTTAATGGTGGGTCAGATTTAGAAACGTTAATAAAACAGGTTAATTCATTTTACGTAAGAGAAATATGGCGAGACCCATTTGGTGATATTAGGGCATATGTCTATGTCGGATGCTGGTTTTCTTCGTTGGGCCATACCATTAGTGCGACGGACGATCGGGTAATCAAAGCGAGGGCCACTCTCGAGTTCACGCGTAGACTGAGACTTGCCTAATAGGAGACATTGAAATAAGATAAACGTTAGTGTAAAATGTGGTTCACCCTTTATTAAAAGGAGGCCATAATGGCTGACAAAGAAAAGACGTCTAGTGTTTCAGTAGCGAAGCGGCATCAAATTCTAGAAGACATCGCAACACAAACAAAAGGAGTTGAAATCAGTGATGTTGTCACTGTTGCGGGTCGTAAATACCTGCTTCACACCCTTAATGCTGATGAGGAAGTGTGGTCTGATGGATATGTTAGTTCCAGCAGTCCTATGGCGGCAGTAACTTCCATGAAATTACCGATCTTGGCGGCATCCATTAAAGCGATTGATGATGTTCCCACCGATAAAC
>Ga0315288_10010852_pt1 | contig 11482 bp, 14 predicted proteins | sample YL17G11_20_MG_FD_203454 | JGI IMG/M metagenome (GOLD analysis project Ga0315288, IMG submission 203454) | Sediment microbial communities from Yellowstone Lake, YNP, Wyoming, USA - YL17G11_20 | ecosystem: Environmental > Aquatic > Freshwater > Lake > Sediment | place: USA: Wyoming | collected... | reverse complement strand
CTATACCATTTACGTTCAACACGTCTTCCCATCGCACAGTAGCCTTGATGTCTGCTACCGAGATACCACACTCCTGGCGCATTGCCATGTCGTATGGATCCACTGGCCTCGATACGTGAGCAATCAAGGCGGGCGGTTCGTATTCTGGCAGTAAGTCCTTGATGCTGGCAATCGTGGCAATCAACTCAGGTGAACCATAGCCTTGATAAACGTGACCACTAGGATGAACACTTGGCGGACTGAGCACGTAGGAACTTTCGCCTTTCACGTCTACACCCTCACCACGCCAAGTGCTTGTCTTTTCCTCCGTGTATACGTACAGGTGCCAACCTCGCGCAGTTTGGACACGATAGGTGTCTAGCGGATCATGCTCAGTCTGCCACGATTGCCAAGCATCTTGGCTGTCAAAGTCAATTACGGCCAGATTACGCCAACCTAGAATCACGGCAATTGAGTACGGCACTGCAAACCACGCTCTTAGTTTGGCCTCTGATGGTAACTCATGCTGCCAGCGCTCCCACGCCTCTAAAGCCGGCCTCTTGCTACCTGCCAAGATAGGAATAGTGGCTATTCCAAGCGCGCGCCACTGCAATGCAGTATCTAGGCTAGTCATCCTCACCACCATACCAAAGCCACCTCTCCAGCCACCATCCCACCCGACATATCCCGTTAGGACAAGCCTCATAGTCAGCATTGTGCCTCTGATGCTGGTGCCTCTCAAAAGACCACGCAAAAAGCCAAGATAGTCTAGGCCAGATGTTCATTTTGTAGTCTCCTCACTAGGCCAGCCAAACATCTCAGGCGGCATGTAGTGGTCATGGCCTAGTATCTCCTGTGCAAATGGCAAGGTAACTGGCAAGCCTTCAATCTGCCGCCAACATTGCCAAAGATGGGATAGAAACACCTTTACCATCTTGCGTGTGGCCGCTCTGTGCTGGCGCATCTTAGACCAGTCGGGATGAGTAGTTTCGTAGTGGACCTTGGCAGTGTCATAGATAGAGCGATACGGCGAATTGGCCCGCAGGAATGCCGAACCTACTTTAAACATCGTCGTCTTTAGACGCTTGTTGTAATGTAGCTTTTCGCCTTTGATGGGTTTCTCTGCTGTACCTTCCGGTGTCACTCCCTGGCCAGCATAGCGCCACAACGCACTTACAGTATTGGCTCGCCGGATGTCTATCATGGCAATCATCTGCGCTGCCAACGATGGGCCAATGCCTTTGACTGCCGAGATATATTCAAAGATAGGCTCCTCTCGCACTGTTGCCTTGATGTCGCTGTCAAGGTCAGCTTCCAATTCCTCAAAGCGCGTAAACCATCGCTGTAGGATTTCACGTTGGTTCCCATCTGCTGCATCAGTATCAGCTTGCCGATCGAGGGCAGACAGTCGGTTTCCAAACTGAATACGCGCTTTTTGTACCTGCCTGTCTCGCAGGTCTACCAGTGTTCTCAAAAGTTCGTTTGTCATTTCTTATGCTCCTTTTCTTGGGTTAATTAGTAACGCTCCCGTCTAATGGTTTTCTCAAGTCGTATGGCTCGCTCACCACTGCTGGTTTTCTCAAGAATCTTGGCTCGCTCCTCCGTGATGGTTTTCTTATTGTAGATGGCTCGCTTTCCCTTTTCGGTTTTCTCGCTAACGGCGGCTCACTCCACTTTTCCGGTTTCCTCTACCACGTTGGTTCGCTTCTTACTATTGGATTTCTCAATTGGCGTGGCTCGCTCACTGGCAATGGTTTTCTTGTGCTACCTGGCTCGCTCCACTCACCTGGGTTTCTCCATAAACGTGGCTCGCTCTACTCACCTGGGTTTCTTCGCGGTTTAGGCTTTCATGGCCTCCTCGTAAGGGTCTTCTTCGTAGTGGTAAAACTCTATCCCCTGTGACTTGAGAACATCAGCATAGCGAGCATCGGGTGAGACTACTACATAGGGTTTCTCGCAGTACTGCTCATATAGACGAATTTGGCGAACAAGTTCACCTAAAGAGGGAATAGATGACTTGGCTTCTATACAGACAACTTGGCTAAATCGTTTCACTTCCCAAGTTACCTTAGCATTGGGATGCGAGATAGCCCATCCTCCACCAGTATCTATTGTAACCTCATCCCATGACCATTTCAACATTAAGTCTACAAAGCCAACAACGTACTTATCAGACATAATAGGGACTTCCCATTTAACCTTATCCACTGAGATGGGATTCCGTACTGGCAAGTCAGTCATGATAACACGTTCTACAGGCTGATATGCTTCTTCCAAACTTGCGTTTAACTCGCAAATCTGTTCTGGCGTCCACTGTGCTCTTGTTCCCCAAATTGCTGTTACAATGTCAAGAGCATGGCCACTTACCCATAACACAATTTCATCATGCTTAGGCGTCTTTAAGTCGTCGTCCTTGAACCCTAACTTCTGCTGAATTGTTGCCGCTCTTACCTTTTCCATTTTTATTGCTCCTTTTCTGTTTTCTGGACTAGATGGAGGATATGGAGGTATTTTGCCTCATAGTACAGTAGGTAAGAGAATATAGGTAGTACAGCAATAGAACTTGTATTAGAGAGAACTTACCAGTAGTACTAGAAAATGCCTCCATATCCTCCATATCCTCCATATACCACTATATATAGTGCTTTTATGTACCTCTGCCCCCCACATATAGGGGTTTTGACAGTGGAAGCAGTATGGAGAATATGGAGGATTGCGAGCACTCGCTTGGCTGTACATTGCACATATTGGCGATTGTACAAGTGAGATAGTGTGCGTGTCAAGGCGCATTGCCAATTCATCTTGATACCTCCATATCCTCCATACTTTTGGGCCTATCCTCCATACCTACTTGCCATCTTTCTTGCTAACTTGTACCTTCAACTGGACACCTAGATAGACATTGTGGGCTGCCTCTGGTTTGTGATGACACTTTAGGCGCTCCATCTCGTGCTTAAAGTTCCTGCTAGAGTGGGGTTTATAGTTGTTATCATAGCACCACGCCTTGTAAGCATCATAGAGCACCGACGATTGCTCTTTGAGGTCTTTGCCTTCGTAGCATTCATCTTTAATGAATAGTGCCACCGGGTTAGCATCCTGGCGGTACTCTTTTGTGGATTCTGCAACCTGAGAGGGTAGCACAAACCTACCTCTATCTCGCAGGCGTTTTAGACCTTGCATGGCCCAGTTAAAAATGCCGGGCAACTCAGCATCGAGGCGTTCTTTTAGGTCAAGAATTCGCTCGTTTGTGGCGAATTGACGGTTGAACGGGATGACCATAACCCGGCGCCAGAAACCCTCGGAGGTATCTGCTACCGGTGGTAACTCGTTCATGGCCCACCATAACTTGACCATCGGCTTGAGTAAGAAGGGGTCCTTGCGAATCTGCCTCACGTTCATTGTGTCACCCGAGACAAGCATTTTAATGTAGGCGTCTTCTACGAGGTTTTGAGTTGCGCCAGCTTCCGAGCATAGAGCAATTCGCTTGCCTGCGAGGTCCGCCAGTTGGTAAAGTTCACGCTTGAACAAGCCAACGTTGAGAGACATGCAAGCAGTACCGCCTAGTTGCTCTAGGACATGGAACAAAACGCCTTTTCCATTTGCGCCCTCGCCATAGCACCAGAACGTCACATGGTGGCACACTGAGGTTGTTAGCGAATAGCCAACTGCCTCTTGGACAAATTCTGCAAGTTCTTGGTCAAAGTCTACTGAGCGAGGTTTGACAAGTGTACTCATAAGGTACATCTGCCATGTGATGGCTTGTGCTTGCGCATCGTAGGCAAACGGTAGCTGAGTAGTGAGGTACTGGTGTGGATCGTGTGGCATAAGCTCCTGCGTTTCCAAGTTGTAAATGCCGTTTTTGAGGTTGACTAGATTCTCATTCGCATCTAGGCTGTCCTCTGGCACGAATTGCTCACCCCTTACATAGTCCCAGACTGAGTTTTTCATGTCTCGGGTGGGACGTATGCCAGGATGACCATCCTTCGAGACTTCTTTTGTTTTGAGCAAGCGCCAAAGTTCGCGCGCAATGAGCAAGTCGTGAATTGGTTCCCAGACTCCTTCATGGTATCTGTAGAACTGACCGCGCGAGTACATTGTATCTTGGTGAGACATTAGATAGTCCCATCCTAACTGAGTATGTGTCCAAACTGCCTTTTTCGTGTCTTTTTCTACGTCTACTTGCTGCCCCATTTTGTAAAGTCTCCTCTGCTCCCCTTATCCTAATCTTTCCTCACGTCTACGGTTTAACTCTCTAACTGTCCACTCTTTGCGATTAGCCATTTCATGCTTGGCAATTACACAGTTTGATGGGAATGCTGTAAAGTCAGCATATTGAAAGTTGGCTCTAGCATGTCCTTGATTCTCTTGGGCCATCCAGTCTATGTTACCTTTGTTTGTCTCAAGTATCACAGCAGGCCAGTTTAACAGTATCCAACTTTGGAAATCAAATGGCTTCCCACAAGTTGAGCATTCACCAGTCTGTATCTCATGCTCTATTGTGTCTCGTTTTGTTGGGCATTGTATATGTAGACAGTCATACCCAACAAAGTAAAACTGTGCCTTGATGTTGAACCAATCACCATGCTCCTCATTCTGTGGATCTTGCATATATTCCACAGTGGCAGTTGTCCCATGCAGATATTCTAGGTACTTCTCTTGTAGCGTACCAGTCATCCCATTGGCAAAGTGAAAGAATGCATCTATACCTAAATCATGGTCATATCCTCCCAAAAAGTCATCACGCGAACACCGAGTTACTTGATTGCCAGCATCCAGCCTAACTCCCATTTGCTCAAAAATGGAACGGTACAATCTGTTGGCATAAACCCAATGCCTTTTAGCTTGCCAGAAGCGTCCTGCTTCGCCAGTGTAGCCAAGATTAGCAGAAGCAATGTCAATTCGCTCAATTCCTGCCATCTGAAGTTGTCTCCTCGCGACGTTTGATGTTTAGTCGTTGTTCTATAACATCACAATAGTCAGGTGACTTCTCAATAAGTATACATTGCCGCTGGCCCACGTTTTTGCAAGCCTCGCCAGTTGTCCCCCCACCAGCAAACATGTCTAGTACCACATCGCCCGTTTTGCTCCCCACACGTACCAGAAGCTCAATCAGACCAACAGGCTTTGCAGTAGGGTGATGTCGGCCTTCCTTAAAGTTTGACTGAGGCGTTGCATACTCTTGAACCTCAAAGCGTTCTTTGCTCCAGTTCTGTGACCAGTTTAAGGAATGAGTACCACAGTGAAAGCACATCTGCCAGTTAGATATAAACTTGTCTGCCACATCACGGCCCATTGCCAAGTTGCGGTATTCCCAGATGATACGGGACTTTAAGGGCCAATCATTGGCAATCAGCAGTTGCTCAACCCTAGCTTGATACTCTGGCGCACAGAAGACAAAAAGGTGATAATCTGCCTTGAGTTTGGGCCTAGTGGCCTCTAACCAGCACCTTGTGAAATCAAGGTATTCCTCGTCTGTACCAATCTTGTCCCACTCGTTCTCCGTTGTGTTGTAAGGCGGGTCTGTAGCAATCAAGGCTATAGAATCGTCAGCCAAGAGGGGAATTCTTTGCAAAGCATCGTCTTGATAAAGTTTCACACCTAACGCCCGTTCATTTAGTACCGATGCAGCTGATGCAATCCGGTCAAATGGGTTTCCGTCTGACGGCTTCTTGCCAAAGGCGTTACGGTAAATCTCTCTGAGCAAGCCTAGTTTATCGGCCAATGGCACTTCGTCGGCCAAGTGTTCACAGATGTACCTATGAAGATCAGCGTACCAAGCATAACGTTGTGCCTCTTTAGCAATCCATGCCGCTGTAACTTTACCATCGTCGGAAGCAAAGCGGGCAAGGCAGTCACGGATGAGAGAGAGTTGATTGTGTGCACTTATGCCATCGGTACAGGGCAGATGGGCGAGCATTGCACGGAAGTGGGATTCTAACCAAGTAACAATTGTTACTTTTGAAGTAACAACGTCATCATCCTCCATACCTAACAAATGCCCGTTATTTGTTACATTCCTTGCCAAATCCCAGGCAGCAGGACATAGCAATTCCTTAATGTTCTTATGATACGTGACTATTGCCTCTGAACTCCATCCTAATTCGTCTGCAATTTGTGGACGTGACCATTCATCTTTCATCAGCCGCCAGCACAGTTCAGCCAAGTCAAACACGTCGTCTGGCATGGTGTCTGCACCGTCTCTGTTGCAGCGTAACGAGTGTGCTATCCTTGGTGCATTGCTGGTGATGCAAGGCACTTCAGTGATACCTACTATCTTGGCAGCCTCAATCCGATGTCCACCATCAACTAGAACGTTGTTTTTGTCAACAGTGACAGGATAGGATTCGTTGTAACCCTCTTTCCCCATCTTGGCAGCATAGTACTGTACCCTGTCCCATCTTATAACTCTTTGGTATGGATTAGGTTTAATGGCCTCAATTGCTATTCTGTGATTTGTCTGCCCCATTTTCCAAATTGCTCCTTACTCCCCCTACTATCTTGCCAGTGCTGCTACTGCCAAAGCAGCAAACACCACAAAGAACGCAAAAGTTAACGTCCACTTGTCTAAGTTACTCATTTCTCACCTTGCGTTGTATCAAGACCACTTCGTAGTCAATTGCTGTCTCAATTTCTATCTGAGGCATTCCTGCCTCGGTGTAAGCAGTCATCTGCGCAGTATGAATAATGCTATTTCGTGTTGGGCAGGTAGGTTTGTCGCTGATTTCGTCTGGTAGCACTCCGAGACGTTCTGCTAATGCCTCAGCATCCATTTCTATCTGGCCCCATCCATTCAGCAGGATAGATAACAGCACTACGAACCAACGGCACTTGTAATCGTCCCATCGGTCATGCCGTGCTTGCCACAGATAACGCGCCTGATCTGCGCGCGGTACCGATTGCCAATACTTTTGCGCCCGTGCCCGTCTCTCGCTGAGAAGACGAAAGAAGCTTTTCCGCTCAATGCGTCTTTCCTCTAATCCATTCTCTAATGTCCATTGCGCGCCATTATCCTCCACCAGCCACGCGCGGATAACCTCTATCGTCTCGAACCCGCACGACTCACCGAGCGCCTGCCACTGACCAGGGAAGTCTACCAGTGCGCCTTTTCGCACGAACGCTTTGCACACCCATGCCGTGTATCCTCCAGGTGCCAGGACCTGGTACACCTGGCGCATAATCTCGGCGGATGCTTCCCAAAATGTGGTGCCGGATTCGGTGCCGAGTTGACCGTCGGTCTGACCGTAGCCTAATCCCTTTGGCCTGCGTTCTGGCCACTGGCCTGTGCGCCTAAAAGTTGCTACGGCACTGCCATCATGCCCATCATCGGCACGCGGCAAGATATTATCCAGGCTTTTCTCAAAAGGCGGACTCGCCACACTGGCCTGTACCTGTACCGGCTGCCCTTCCGCCATTGCGCCCAACTGGCCTTTACTTGCACCGTAATCAGTAGGGCAAAAAGACCTATCGGTAAATCTCCTGTGATACTTTTCCTCTAACTGTCGCACCACCTTTAAGTCAGCGGCCCCTCTCCCGTCATTATTCAGCGAATTAGCCCAAGGCGGTGAAGCCACAACCGCACTCGGCGGCTCACCCTCCCGCATTGCCCCGATCTGCCCATCGCTCGCGCCATACTCGCCCGTCATGTTCCTGTCCCCGCGCCGCCGAGGGTCACGGAAAAGGCCGCCGCGCTTGTCGGGATCGTCTGAGGCGAGAGAGTTCGTGAATGGCATCGAGGATACCACGGCGGCAAGGTTGCTCTCTGTTGCCCCGCGCATGTTGCCCAGGTTTCCAGAGGTTTGTCCATAACGAGTAGGAATGTTCTCGCCTTTACTCACCACACCATCGCGGGCATCGGGATAGACTGGAGAGGATACTACGGCAGCACAAGGCGGCTCACCGGCGGGCAGGTTGCCGAGGTTGCCTTGTGCTGTACCATAGCCTATACCACTGGCAAGGCTTGCCCGCTCATCTATTGCCAAATCCTGGTGCCTTGCGCCCACGCCAGTACCGCCACGCCTTCCACCTTGCAAGTCGGTTTCCGCATACGGCATACTCGATACCACCGCGCTGGGCACCTGCGGCGCGTCGCCTTCGGGAAGGGAGGCGAGTTGGCCTTGTGTGGTGCCATATTCAGCACATTGAATGGTCCGCCCTGGCCGTGCCGCCGCCTGAAAATTACGATCTTTGCTTTCTAGGCTATTGCCAAAGGGCGGACTCGACACCGCCCCCGCCACTCCCGCCCCCGCCAGCACCTCGCACAGACGGCGGCTGTCACCCTGGAGGATCGTGGCGCGGCCCCAGCCTGGCATGGCACTATATCGCTTGTTCCACAAGTCTATATTCTGCTGGCCCAATGCAACGAAGCGGCTTTCGAGTTCCACGCCAAGCCAAACTAGCCCGTTCTGCATGGCGTGCAATGCCCCCAAGGCTACGCCAGCGAACGGATCGAGAACTACCTGCCCGGCCTGGAGGTACCCCTGCTCCAGCAGGTGGGCGTAGATGCACCGGATGAGGGCGGGGCGAAACTTCGCGGGATGGGCATAGGCAGCGGGAACAATAGTTTTCCCCCAACTCTCGCGGTATAGGCCGTGCCACTCGTGGTACTCAATCATTGCTCTATCACCCGCACTTTACGATTCTCTCTCACTATGCGCAATCCTGGCACAAGTTCAGCCTCGATAACCTCTAAAATGTCGCCCACTCGGTTCACACTCTTGCGCGAATCCCAGGCAAACATTGTGCGAAATCCACCCGGCATGTGGAAGCACTCCATCGCTACGTAATTCCATATTTTGCTAGGTGTAACCTCAGTGCCTTCTAGTTTGGCCTTGTCATAGCCTCGCAGAATAGCGCCTAAGTAGTTCTCGCTCGGTTTGTCACGATGTCGCCAGTTTGTCATTTTGCTCCTTGTTCATACTCAGCAAAGTCTATCTCGATAACTTCTTCTTGCTCCTCTACCGGATACACCGCGGCCCGCCAGCGCTTTTCAAACTCGGCACCTTTTTGCTGGTGGTGTACTACTAAGCGATAGTGCCTTTCCATCCGCAACTTAAGAGCCTCGATAGAGAGAGGTTCAGCGTCGGTCACTTTTGCTCCTCTTGCATCTTGGCGGCATCGTACACGCGCGCCAAAATGCTATCCCCCCAAGCAGCATTTATGAAGCCCGACTTGACTAACATAGCCTGCTTGACCAATAACTTCTCAAGGCGTTCTAATTCACCTGCTGAGATTTCGATTGTCACTTTCACAGTAGCCTCCTCAGTTTACAAAATACAATTCCTGCTTTGCCCTAGTCAGCGCAACGTATTTGATATTGCGCTCTTGCTGGACTTCCCATGGTTTGGACGCTTTCGGGTGGGGCATCAAGCGAGGTTCCAAAATGAACACTCGGTCAGCCTCGGTGCCTTTAGCACGGTGCACCGTTGAAAACGTGATGCCTTGCTGGTCGTCTGAGAACACGCTTGCTATCTTGGCTTCCAGGTCCGCGAAAGACTGGCACCCTTCTGCCAAAGCCTCGATAGTGTCAGCGCGGTCTTGTAGGCTTTGTGCCTTCATTGCCTTGCCAGTTGAATAGAGTTTGGCACTCTCACTAGATACGTATTGCTCAAGTGCCATGAGAGTAGAGAGTAAGTCAAATGTGTTTCGTTGCTTCTGGACCTTGCGCACAAGTGCCATAAGTCCCTGGCCTATATCGCGGCCAAGAATGACTGCCTTGATTCCATTGGCAATGAGCCTCATAGCCGGCCTCACAAGTGGCGCGTTACACCTACAGACTACTAAGTCACCCGGTTTCACTCGCTCGGCAAACTTCCCCTGGTCCATGTCTTCTATGACACCCTCCGGCGCATCTTCCCTAGCCTCGATTTGCGGAACTAACTGCTGAGCAAGCGCCACATGCGAGGATGGGCAACGATAGCAGATGCTTAGAGGTAAAGTGCTGGCGTGTGTAGCCTCTATGATGTTTGGTATTGCATCTGTATCCGCGCCGCGGAAGCCAAAGATGGACTGCCAACGGTCGCCCACAGCAATGATACGCCCGCTAACCTTGACACTCTTGAGTACCATTTTTATCTGCGCTCGGTTCAGGTCTTGCGCTTCGTCTATGAAAAGCACATCGAATTGTTTACAGCCCACTGCGCCAGTTGCGGAAAAGAAAATCTGGTCATCATAGTCAATTACGCTTCTTTGCTCTATGCTTTCCCTGTGGACCGTGGCAGTTAGGCGGTAAATACTTTCGCGCTCTTCCTCTGGTACGTCAATATCCCATCGGTCGCTAATGTAGTCCAGGTTGACAAAAGTAGGTTCTAAGAGATTCGCCTTGCAGAGCGATATAAGGCGCATCGTGGCACCATCATAGCCATTGGTCTGATGACCTGCCAGGAGGTGCAGGAGTTTGTCTTTGTCAAATTGAACATTGCGCCAAGTGTTACGGATATTGGAATTGCCTAGACTGTTAAGAGTAACGACATTGCCAGCAACATGGACAGGCACTTTCTCACGCAATGCCTCAACAATGTGGACACTAAATGCACAGTAACCTATACGGTCAGTTGTGCGCGTCAACTGAGTCGCAGTTATAATTGTTGTGGTCTTTCCGGATCCCGCGACCGCCTCGATAACGCCATGCCCTTGCCCGCTCTGGACAAAAGCGAAAATACTCCACTGGTACTGACTGGGTAGAAAGTTAATGTTCATCTCTTAGGCTATCGGCGCTCTACTTGCGCGGTGAGTTTGTCAGTAAAGTCTTTGGACCATCCAATTTGCTCTAGCATCTCTTTTGGCCCATTATCTTCTACAGCCCTAGATAATGCGGCTGTGATAAATTCAACTGGCACAATATGGTTAATCATCACAACGCAGCAATGCCCCACTTCTAGGGATACACGCCCATCGGGTAATACTTCCATTGTGAGGTAATCCCCTCCACCATTCCCCTCAAGGCAAAGTCTATTAACATTTGTTGCTTGCTTTTTCATACTTCCTCCATATCTGCCACTGGTAGGGAGAGGGTAAAAAGGTGATGTTCATTGCCTATTTCTTACCTTGACTATCTCAGCAAATACCAGACCACCTCTTTCCACGATGCGAAACTCGCGCCAGCTTTCTGTAACTAGGCGCTTTATTGCAGCTGGAGATTGTTCCCAGAGATTAACCAATGCCATAACTTGGCGCGATTCTACACGCTGAGATTTAGTCAGTGAATCCTCATGGCCCTCAAGTGGCAGCCATTTCGCGGCCAAAGTACCGTCAAGAATTCCCTGGCGTAATTCCTCAAAACGGAATCGGGACATGCTAGTTATAATCTTCATCGCGTTTTTGCTCCTCACGGCCATAGAGCCACCGTGCCAACTGCAACCATAGCCAATTGAGCAATTTAGAATCGCTGCGAATCATCCAACCCGTAAGATGCAAAATGTCCATGCTAATCCCCCTCTGTAGTAGGCATAATCACGGCCACCACTTTTACAACACTGGCTGGCGTTCTGGTTGCCAGTTCCAAAGC
>Ga0315288_10010850_pt1 | contig 11483 bp, 9 predicted proteins | sample YL17G11_20_MG_FD_203454 | JGI IMG/M metagenome (GOLD analysis project Ga0315288, IMG submission 203454) | Sediment microbial communities from Yellowstone Lake, YNP, Wyoming, USA - YL17G11_20 | ecosystem: Environmental > Aquatic > Freshwater > Lake > Sediment | place: USA: Wyoming | collected... | reverse complement strand
GTTCGCGCCGAAAGCCAACCCGGAGTATCGCTTTGCCAAAGGCGAAGCGGAACTTATGACCGTCATCGCCACCGACGTTCTGGCCGAAGGTCTTAACCTCCAGGACTGCGACAACATCATCAATTACGATCTGCACTGGAACCCGGTGCGGCTGATTCAACGCTTCGGGCGAATCGACCGTATCGGATCGGAACATGAGGTCATCTTTGCCTTCAACTTCTTGCCGGAAGTGGGAATCGAGAAGAACCTGAGGCTGTACGATAAGTTGCACAACCGTATTCAAGAGATTCACGATACCATCGGGGAGGACTCCAACATCCTTGATGAGACCGAACGGTTGAACCCCGAGGCGATGTATGCCATTTACGAAACACAGGGTAGCGGCCCGGTGCAGTTGGACCTCTGGGAAAAACCGGAAGATGAGTTTCTGGACCTGAACGAAGCCGAGGAAATCCTGCGGCAGTTGCGGAAAGAAGACCCTGCGGAGTTCGAGCGTATTGCCGCTCTGCGCGACGGCATCCGAACGGCACGGCCTTCTCTGCAAAAGGGCTTGTTCGTTTTCTGCCAGGCCGGCCGCTTTCAACAGCTCTTCCTGCTCGACGATAAAAGCGCTGTCGTTTCCCGCGATGTTCCGAGGGTGGTCGGTACAGTCAAATGCGCTCCCGATGCAAAGGCCGCCGACCTGCCGGACGGGTACAACAAGGCGGTCATGGCCGTTCAACGGACATTTGCCGAGGAAGTCAAACACCGGGAAGCCGAGCGCAAGTATACCTTCAATCTCACGCACGGTCAGCTCTATGCTCTTCGTGAACTCAGGATCCTTTTTGAAGCCACGACAGAAGAAGAGATCAAAGGCAATGTCAACATTCTGGAGAAGGCTTTCAGAGGCGCTTTGACCGGAGCGGTCAAGCGCGAGTTGAACCAGTTGCGCCGGAATGCCGTCACTGGCGAGGCGCTCTACAAGATTCTGATCCGAATCTACGACCAGCACAACCTGAAAGACGTGACGGCCCGGCGAAGCCTGGAATTCGAGGACAAGTCCATTCCCCGTATCGTTTGTAGCGAAGCATTTGTCTAAATACCGCTGCTTTTTCGATTGCGCCCCGTTTTCCAGCAGATTGGTAGTTTATAGGGTCGGACCAAGCGAAGTGATTGATTTTTAATGGGAATGGTGGAGAAAACGGGCCCCTTTGGGGGCTTAGAGCCGCATTTTTAAGGGTAAAATTGCCCAATTTGGAATTAGAGGACGGCTCGGGCAAATCGACATTTTCTCCCTGGATATATTTGGCATATTACTCATCGGTGCCATAAGCGGGAGTTTTTGCTGAAATTTGCCCGGGATCGCCAGCGGTGGTTGGAGTGGCTTTTGGAGGCGAAGAAGCGATACGGGGTTTCCATTCTGAATTATTCGGTCACCTCAAACCACATTCATTTAATTGTGAGAGACCATAAGGGGGAAGGGGCCATTGAATACTGATTAATTCAGGACTGGTTGTCAAGAGCGCAAAAAGATGCGAACCCGCAATTATGGAATGAGGCGAGTCAGTTTATCGAGATCCAGCCTCTTGCTGACCACCTGAACCGAAACATCATAAACGGGAGCGAGTTTAGAAGCGAGTTACTCTAAAGCATAACGGAGATATTCTTTTCTGGTGAATTTCCAGCCCTTGGCGGCTTGAATTGAGGGGTTGAGCTGGTCTATGATTTCCTGGGTGCGCTTTTTTAAATCAGATCTGGGCACCAAGACTAAACCGGCGAAATTATAGCCTTGCAACTCCCACGCATTCCGTGCCCAATCATCCATTCCATCATAAAATTCTATCCAGGATTTAATTGAGGAAACCCGCGCTTTTTCAAAGATTTGGCGATGAAGAACGATGTGACCTAATTCATGGGCCAACGTGAATCGATAACGGGTGCGGAAGCGCATAAAGACATCTTCATCGACATGGATTTCTTTTAAATTACTGGAAGTGTAGCCATCGACTTCAAAATCACGCTGAAGATTGGGAATAGGAATGATATCCACTCTAAAGCCAAACTCGGCAATTTCTTCGATGGGGACCGGAATCTCTCTTTTGGGTTGAAGCTGGTAAGGACCTCTTCAGCTTTTTGTGCAATGAGATCATATGAGAGAAACCGGACTCCTGCTTTGTTCATCAGGACCTCCTGATTACCTCTGCAAGTTTTCTGAGTTGCTCTTTTGAGATTTTTTGTCCTCTGATTGTCCGAAAGACCAGAGGAAGTCTTTTGACAAGGTGGGCATCATTTAGAATATCCTGGGGAATTTTGCCGGATTCCGCTGCAGCCAAATCGAAAAATTCCCACCAGTCATCGCTGCCCTTCTGGATCTGCAGGTAGGAGGCATATTCCTCAAGCTTTTCCCTCGACTGAGGGGGCGGAATAAGACCTCTCTCCAATTTACTGATATTTCCAGGATCCACATTGTTTTCCAGGCAAAATCGCCTTAAAGAAATCCCCTTTTTGCTGCGCATTTTCTTGAAAAATTCACCAAAAGACTTTTCTCCCGCCATGGCCCACCTCCCCTCCTAGGTGTTGTATGAGTATAACAACACCCCGGGTTTTTTGTCAACAGAAAAAACTTCTCGAGGGTGTACAGATTTGCGGACGCGGATTTGCGGGACGGGGTTGACAAGATTGACTAAGTCGCTACCTTTCTACTCAAAATATGCATTTTGTCCCCCTCCCCAAAACTCACTGATCCATCCGCCTCATGTATCTTTTCTGATTCAGGTCATCAGAAAAGTGGGAGGCAGCCTTAGAGGGCTGCCTCGCCCACCCTATTTCCCGGTCGAGAGAGAAGAAGGCGTCGGTTGGCACGCATGACCTTCATTTCTGGTTTTTTCACATCCTTTAAAAAATAGCTTCATTTAAAGCGGCAAGGCGACCTCCCGTTGAATACCCCCTTCAAATAGGGTAAAGTAAACCTAATGAATAAAGAGGATGACTATATTTTCCGTTACCCCCTGGAGGAGCAAGAGACCGGCGGCCGCCGCGACTCTCTTCTGGAAATGATCCGGACCCAGCTGGAGAGCCTCTTGGGCTTAGCTTCTCTATATCAAGGGGGGGAAGATGTGAAAGTGGACGGCTTCCGGCTGATGAATGAAGGGGAAACCATCCACTCGATCCTTTCTTCCCCGGCCCCCCCGGACCGGCCTTCTCCTTCTCTTCCACCTCCCTTCGAAAAGGAGGGAGAGGCGGCATTGCAGAGCATCCGGAGTGCGGAGCTCTACGAACCCCGGATCCCGCATATTAAGCGTATTCTTGAGAACCTCCTCTCGGTGATCACTCTGGAGTCAAACGGGAAACCCGTAAAAGTCGACGGGTTCCGTCTGAAAGACCTGAAGCAATGGCTGGTTCCATCCGCAGGTGACCCGGCGGAGGTCTTCGACCACCTTGCCACGCGCTGCGATTGCCATTGCAGCTTCTGCTACCTGAGGGGGAATCCCCCCTCGCTGGCCCTGGATCAGCCCAGGAGGAAGAGCGAGGAAGAGTGGCAGGAGGCTCGAACCCGTCTGAAGTATTTTTCCCCCCGGGGGAGGAGATCGCTCTTCCCCGCCCTGGGAAGCCCTTACGAAGTCCTCTCCCATCCCCGGGCGCTCGAACTTCTCCGGGAGCTCCGCCGGAAGACGGACCGCCCTTTTCGCCTCTCCACGAACGGGAATCGGCTTACCGCCGAATTCATCCGGGAACTCTCGGCCCTGAAGCCCCTGTACCTTTACCTCTCTTTGAACTCTTCTTCGCCGGCCCGGCGCATAGAGATCATGGGGACCAAGAACCCGGAGGCGGCCATCCACTCCCTTCCAGTGCTCAAAGAACAGGGAATTCCTTTTGCCGTGATCATCGTCCCCTGGCCCTTTCCCTCGAAAGAGGAGATGCTCTCCGATCTGGGGGAAACGGTGGCTTATGCCGACCGGCACGATGCCCATCTGGTGGAGGCGAGCCTTCCCGGGTTCAGCCGGTATTTTTCTCCGGAGCCGCTTTTTGACCGGGAAAACGTCTGGTCATCGGTCGTCTCCGAGATCCGGGAGCTGCGGCGAAAGATTGAATGTCCCTTGCTGGTCAAGCCCAGCCTGTATGAAGAAACCCGCCAGGAAGGAAAGTTCAACCTGCCCACGGTGATCGGAGTGGTGAAAAATTCTCCGGCCGCCATTTCCGGCCTGAAAACCGGGGATCTCCTCCTCGCCGTCGCCGGGCTGAAGGTTTCCTCGAGACCCCAAGCCCGGGACCTCCTCCATCTCCGTCACCAGAATCGCACTCCCTCCCTTTCCCTCTCTGTCCAGAGAGGCCGGGAAATTCTCGAGATGAATCTTCTCCCCGGGCAGCATGGTTATCCGTATGCCCGGGAGACCGATCATCACTGGGGGATGATCTTCATGGGGTCCGGGTTCCGCCCCAGTCTCCTGGAGGACCTGAAGTTCTTGATCGTCCATCACCAGGCCAAGAAAGTCCTCCTCTTCTCCTCCGCCCTGGTGAAACCCGTCTTCTTCCAACTCCTGCAAGAGTCCGCCCTCTTCGGCGGAATTCAGATTCAGGTAGAAGTCCCCGAGAACCGCTATTTCGGGGGAAACATTATAATGGGCGATCTTCTCGTGGTTCAGGATTTCATCGAGGCCATCCGGGAGTATCTGCAAAAGAATGCGCCTCCGGACCTGATCGTGATTCCCTCATCGCCATTTTCTCTAGGCCAGTGGAGAAGAGATTTGGAAGGAAGGGTTTATTTGGATATTGAAAGAGCGGTGGGCCTCCCCGTAGGCCTCTTGGATTGCGAACCCATTTATGATTGATTCATTTCCTTTTCACTTCTCTTTCCAAATAATGAGGGAAGAGATTTATTCCGGTAAGACACCTTTGGGGCTTTCAGGAAAAACAATTCCAGAGCTAACTGGAACAACCTTTATGATGTATGATGAAGAACATTTATGTTTGACAAAATTCGAAATATGTTTTAGTCATGAGTAAACTCGCGGCGACGTGACCTTCGGCCACATCGCACGCTCGAATTCTCCTACGGGGCATTTACCCCGCAGGAGACCAAGGGGCGCTACACGCCCCCTTGGAACCCCAGTACAAGGATCCCCCCAGCAAGCTGGGGGGTATATTTGACCAAAATCAAATTAGTTTTCTAACCCGCTGGTCTAAAGCGCAACGAAATGATAAGAATGAGGATGAAAACCAATCAGGGGTAAAGATAAGAAAGGGAACCAGAAGATGAGCACGGAGATTAAGGGTCCTCAGGACCTGGAAAAAGAAGTCATCAAGGCCGACCTGTGCACCCTCTGCGGGGCCTGCGTGGGCCTCTGTCCGTACTTCCAGGCTTACAAGGGCAAAGTGGTTTTGATGGACAATTGCAACCTTTCCCAGGGAAGGTGCTATTCTTTCTGCCCCCGGACGCCCTCGGACTTGGAGGCGGTCAATCAATTCACCTTTGGGACTTCTTATCCGGGCGATGCCCTGGGAACTCATCGGCAAGTGGTCATGGCTAAGTCCTTGGACAAAAACATCCTTTCCAAAGGCCAATATGGAGGGGTGACTTCCACGTTGATGGCCTTGGCTTTGAAAAAAGGGATGATCGATGCCGCCATTCTCACCAAAAGAGAAAAAGAGCTCCTTTCCAGCGGGACATTGGCCCGGAATAAAAGGCAAGTCCTGGCCTGCGCCGGTTCCAATTACATTGCCTCCCCCACCCTGGAAGCCTTCAACAAAGGGGCTCAGGATTCCTATAAAAAGTTGGCGGCGGTGGGTATTCCCTGTCAGGTCCTGGCCCTGGGGAAAATGCGCATCAACCCCCTGGAGAATAAAAACAATATCGAGAAGCTCGGCCTGATCATCGGCCTCTTCTGCACCTGGGCGCTCTCTTACAAAGACCTTTTAAACTTTCTCAAGAAAGAATTTCCAGTTCATAAGATCGGCAAAATGGACATCCCCCCGCCCCCGGCCAATATCTTCCAGGTTGGATTACCGGATGGTTTGAAATCCATCTCCCTGGACCATATCCGCAAGTTTATCCGGCCCACCTGCACGGTCTGCCTGGACATGACTGCGGAATTTTCGGACCTTTCCGTGGGGGCGGTGGAAGGCATCTCCGGTTGGAACACGGTCATCGTGCGCACACCCAAAGGTGCAGAACTCTTGGAAGAGGCCCGCCGGGCCAAGGCCATCGAAGTGGCCGAAATGCCGCGGGCGAACCTCAAACATCTGAAAGAGGCTGCCCTGCTGAAGAAGAAACGCGCTCTGGAAAATATCGTCAAACGCACGGGAAGCAAGGAGAACCTGCTCTATTTGCGGGGCGTGGATTCTCTCCGTTCCCTTTTGCCAAGTTGAAAAAAGCAAAGTCGATTTGGTCTATTCGGTCTATTTGGTCGTTTCCTCTGTTTGCTACCAAACGACAAAATAAACCAAAAAGACCAGATAGACAGTCTTCGGGAGGAAAAGATGTCTGTAATTAAAAAGAATGCTCCGGGGTCCAATGAGCTTCTGATGGGCAATGAAGCCATCGCTCGGGGGGCGCTGGAAGCCGGGGTCCAGTTTGCCGCCGCCTATCCCGGGAATCCATCGTCCGAGATCATCGGCTCGCTCTCCCAGGTGGCCGAAGAAATGGGAATCTACGTGGAGTGGTCGGTGAACGAAAAAGTATCTCTCGAAGCCGCCGCCTCCGCTTCCTTCTCCGGCCTGCGGGCGATCAGCGCCATGAAGCAAAACGGGGTGAACGTGGCTTCCGATTTCATTCTCAACCTCAACCTTTCCGGGGTGGGCAGCGGGGGGTTGGTTCTGGTGGCCGCCGATGACCCGGGCGCTCTTTCCTCCACAAACGAGGAAGACTCCCGCTTCATCGCTAAAATCGGAGACCTCCCCTTGCTGGAGCCGGCCACTTTTCAGGAAGCCAAGGACATGACCAAATATGCCTTTGAGCTCTCCGAGGCCATCAACAGCCTGGTGGTCGTCCGCAGCGTATCGCGCATCTCCCATGCCCGGGGGAACGTCATCCTGGGCGAGCTGCCCCAGGAGAAGAAGACAGCCCGGTACGACACCTCGAAAATCTTCATCCCCGTGTCCGCTCCCCTGCGCCACCTGGCGCTGCACATGAAGCTCAACAAGGTGCGGGAGATGTACGAATCCTCCCCCTTCAACTGGTACACCGGGCCGGAGAAGCCCGAGCTTTTAATGATCACCTCGGGCAGCGGCTGGTTCTATTCTCTGGAAGCGGTCAGAACTTTAAAATTAAAAGAACATGTGGGCATCCTCAAGATCGGGACCACCTGGCCCCTGCCTTCCAAGCTTCTGGCCAAGCACATGGCCAATGCGAAGCGGTTGCTTTTCGTAGAGGAAGTGGACCCATTTTTGGAAAATAACGTCAAAGAGCTGGCCGCAGAGTGGTCCCCGGAGGTCGGCTCCTGGTCCTTCTACGGAAAGAGTTCGGGCCACGTCCATCCCTTCGGCGAGATCAACCCGGACCTGATCATCAACGCCGTATCGAAAGTGATGGACAAGCCTTATGCGCCGAGAGAAGCAGGGTACGGGCAGAAAGCGTTGGAGATGACCAAGGCTTTGGTGCCGAACCGGGACCTGAGCTTCTGCGCCGGCTGCCCCCACCGGGCCACTTTCTGGGCCATCAAGGGGGCGCTCAAGCTGGACGGACGTGGAGGATTCGTTACGGGGGACATTGGCTGCTACTCCCTCGCTCTGGGTCCGGCTGGATTTTTCCAGGTTAAAACCATGCACTCCATGGGATCGGGCACAGGGTTGGCCACGGGCTTCGGCCAGTTGCACAAGTTCGGTTTCGACCAGCCCGTGCTTTCGGTCTGCGGCGATTCCACCTTTTTTCACGCCGCCATCCCCGCCTTGATTAACGGTATCTACAACAAATCCAACTTCGTCATGGTCGTCTTAGACAACAGTGCCACGGCCATGACCGGCTTCCAGCCCCATGCCGGGACCGGCGAGACCGCCACCGGTTCCCCGGCTCCCATCGTAGACATTGAGAAGCTCTGCCAGGCTCTGGGCATACGCGTGGAGACCTGCGACCCCTTCAACCTCCAGGATACAACAGAAAAGGTCCTGGATTTGATCAACGAAGAAGGTGGGGTCCGGGTGCTTATCTCCCGCCAGAAGTGTGCTCTGGTCAAGGCCAAAGAGGAGAAGGCGAAATATCAAGTTCATGTGGACCCGGAAAAATGTCTGGGCGAGTCCTGCGGTTGCGCCCGGCTGTGCACCCGCATTTTCAAGTGCCCGGGTTTGATCTGGGATAAAGACAAAGGCAAATCCCGCGTCGATGAAGTACTCTGCACAGGCTGCGGGGTTTGCGCGGACATTTGTCCCCCATCGGCCATTATCAGAGAGGAAAATTGAGATGAACCTTTCTAAAGACCCCTTGAATCTGATTATTACCGGAGTGGGCGGCCAGGGAAATGTCCTGGCTTCGCAACTGATCGGCCGCGCGCTGGTGAGGGAAAACTTTTACGTGACCATCGGGGAAACCTACGGCGCCTCCCAGAGGGGCGGGGCAGTGATGAGCCACCTGCGGATATCCAAAGAAACTCAGTACAGCCCGCTCATCCCCGAAGGACAGGCGGACATCGTGGTGGCCCTGGAACCCGTGGAAGCCCTACGCGTCATCGGCCAATACGGGAACGCCTCCGTGTCTGCTGTGGTCAACTCCCGGCCCATCTATCCCACCGCCGTGACCGTCGGAGAAGCAGAATATCCTTCTCTGGAGAAAATTAAGCAAACCCTCCGTGATCTGACCAGTAAATCGTGGTTTGTGGATGCCACGGAGATCGCCCTTTCCTTCGGCGCACCCATTCTCACCAACATCATCATGGTCGGCGCCCTGGCGGGGACAAACCTCCTTCCCCTGGCCCGTAAGACCTTTGAAGAGGCCATCCAGGAGAGCTTTCCCGGAGCCCATCTCTCTGACAACCTCAAGGCCTTCGATCGGGGAGTGGAATTGACCAAAGGAAGGTGAACAGAGGATTTGCCGGGGCAAATTTAGGGGAAATTAGCCAGCGGAAATAAAAAGGGGCTTTTCAACTCTCTAGGATGAAAAGCCCCTTTTTTTATCGAAAATAAATCGTCAAACTTCTTCGAGCATGGTGGTGAATAGATCGTGATGTTCTTCTTCGTCTTCGAGGATTTCTTTGAACATAAAGGCCGTCGTGACATCCCCTTCTTTTTGGGCCAGCTCAATGATCCCCTTATACATCGTGATGGCTTCTTCCTCCGCCTTCGTGTCCAGTTCCAAAAACTCTTTCAGGTTGTTCCCCACACTGATGGGCACGGGCTTAGTGGTGGGAGTTCCTTCGAGATACCACAGCCTCTCGGCAATTTTTTCAGCATGCTTCATCTCGGCGATGGCGGTCTGCTTGAATTGATCCTGCACGGCGACTCCTTTAACCCCGACTACCTGCACATGCTGCCACATATACTGGATGCTCACCTGGATCTCTCTGGCAATGGCATCGTTCAGCATCTGTCTTAACTTGTCGCTCACCTTGGTCACGGGTTTCAATGAAACTGCCATATTTTCCACCTCCTGATAGAATTTTGGCTAAATGGCCTATAAATCTAATTATCATGCCGAAAAAATTAAAAAACAACATAATTTTTTTAAACTCCCACTCATCCCCCCCCTTCGAAGGGGGAGGGTCCGGGCGGGACTCGGTAAGTTTCGTTCCCCTCCCTTTGATTCCTTGGGAAGAGGAAAAGTATGGTCATTGCAGAAAAGTTTCGCCGGAAGATGTTACAATCTCATGAAATCTTTAAAAAATGATGCCTATTCCTTTCGCAATGACAAAAAGGTCGAAAAAGGGGAAGTCTTATATTTTAATCTCTTTCCAGATTAAGGACAGAAGGGTAAGTTCGCATCATTCAACATTCCTTTAAATTCCCTTCGATGGAAATTGTTGGGGGCCTATCCCTCAATTTGCATTGTCAATGGCCGAACCCTGAAGTTCTCTCCTTTCGACAGGTCGCCGATAGTTTTTGCACCTGCCGCCAAGAAAGGCCTAATGCCTTCCCTACTCTCAAGACCAAGCCCCCTGTTGAAAAATTAATTCTTTCATAATATTATTTTATTTATAAATTAATTTTGATGAATTCGTAAGAAGTCTGAAAATGCAGTTTTCTGTCATTCCGGCGAAGCTTGTCCCAGCGAAAGCGGGGAGCCGGAATCCAGTTTTTTCAAATAGTTATAAATTCTCTGGACTCCGGAGCCTGCCCCGGACCCGATCCGGGGTTCACCGGAGTGACGACTTTTTACGAGATTATCAATTTTGAGACCAGGAGTTTTAATCCAAAAATTCATGAATGGAATGTGAGGAGGATATGAAAAGATTCTTTCAAACCGATGCCAGTTGGCGCGGGTTGATCCTGCGAGTGTTTTTAGGGGGGGTGATGTTTCCCCACGGCGCGCAGAAGCTCTTCGGCTGGTTCGGCGGACACGGTTTTACCGCTACGCTGACCACATTTACGGATAAGATGCACATCCCTGCTTTTCTGGCTTTCATCGTGATCATCTTGGAATCACTGGGATCGCTGGGCCTCATCGTCGGCTTCATGACCCGCCTGATTGCGCTGGGCTTTTTTATTTTTATGATTGTCGCCATCCGGATGGTCCACTGGCCCCACGGCTTTTTCATCAACTGGTTCGGCCAGCAAAAGGGAGAGGGTTTCGAGTACCACCTTCTGGTGATTGCCATCAGCCTCGCCCTCCTCATCGGGGGCGGCGGCAAAGCTTCCATCGACGCCGTAATTGCCGGCAAGGAAGAGTAAGAGGCATAAAACTTAGTTCGGGAGATCTCCCTAAAAACCCATCCAAAAGTGCCCGGTTAAGTCATTCCTCAAATCCATTCGTTTGATCCCGGGCTGCTTGATTCTTCCGATCTCCGATTTCTTTAAGCCCCAGAAAGATCTGCTAACGATTGGTCATCCCTCCACCGCTATTCCCCCGGCCGTTGTCCTTGTGGAAATTCTCCATCTTCAGCCCCTGAGATTCACGGAAGGGCAATACCCAGTCATCGAGCACATCCTTTGTATATTATTGAGGTGAATCGAGGTGCCGAAGCAGGGATAAGTCTCCAAAATCTTTTAAGATCAAATAAAGATCGGACGATAAATAATGCATCTCAAAGGGAAATATTCTGCAATAAGCTTTCAGGGACTCTTTAAATTTTCAGGGAGCTAAGATGATGGGCATTCGACCTGGTATGCCGATTATCCTCTGCACAGGGTTTAGTGAGCACCTTGCGGAGGAAAAAGTCAAAAAAATGGGGATTCGCGAGTTTGTCATGAAACCTCTGGTGATAAGTGATCTCTCTAAGACCATCCGGCGGGTACAAGATCAAAAGTAGAGAAGGGAAGTTGAATACCACGCGGAACCTTGTCGTTGCCGAATAGGTAAAGATATCTCCCAAGCTCCCTCCATTTATGTCCAATCTAAACAGCAGAATTTGTTTCTTGACATT
>Ga0315288_10010849_pt1 | contig 11483 bp, 13 predicted proteins | sample YL17G11_20_MG_FD_203454 | JGI IMG/M metagenome (GOLD analysis project Ga0315288, IMG submission 203454) | Sediment microbial communities from Yellowstone Lake, YNP, Wyoming, USA - YL17G11_20 | ecosystem: Environmental > Aquatic > Freshwater > Lake > Sediment | place: USA: Wyoming | collected... | reverse complement strand
TGGATCCGCTGCCCCCCGTAACTGAGGTATTACGATCTTCCGTAAGGGGACAGTTATGGGGGGTAGCCGCAGATTTACGCGGATGAACGCTGATACACCTATATAAAATCAGCGTGTATCTGCGTGTATCCGCGGCAAGAAACCTTGACCACTCAAACAATCCTTTTTATTTGCGGCAATTCATTGCTGGATTCACCCTGTAAGTGACGCATTACGATCTTCCTGTTTTTCAATTAGCCAGTGAGCAAAAAGAAGAGTAAAATAAACTCCGGTCGGCATTATGCGCCGTTTTTATAACAAGAGCAGGGAGGGCTTTTAGTCAATAGACGAGGTCCGGCCCTGATCTTTCCTAGTTCAGTGGTGCGTTTGCGCGGGTCAAGGCGGATGGGTTTAGTCTTTGATGTATTTTTCCCGCCGCGATTATTCGCCCTGAAATTTACGCCGATTTCATTTCCCACCGCGTGTAAATAGGAGTAAAATAAATTCCCGGTCGGCAGTCATTATGCGCCGTTTTTATAAGAAGAGCAGGGAGGGCTTGTAGTCAATAGACGAGGTTTGACCCTGAATATTTCTCTAGTCAATAGACGAGGTTTGACCCTGAATATTTCTCTTCTTGCGCATAAATTGACGGCGCTCGAAACCAGAATTGAAAAGCACGACAGTTAAATACGCTCAATTTTCGATGCGATTCGCCAATTGATGGAACTGCCGGATAAGCCCACGCGGCGAATCGGATTCTTTGCAGAGCCATGATGATATCGTGATTTTTTTCCTGCATCCGTGACGCCCGTGAAAAAAATCGAACGGGACAAGCGGGAAGAGCGGAAATTCTTGAGCCATTATTTCCGATCTCCCGGGCGAACCCCTCCGCCATCTGGCTGCGGCAGGAGTTCTCGACGCAGACAAAAGTATTTTTTTCATAACGATTTCTTTCCTCTTATAAAATTGTGCCAATCCGTGCAATCCGTGGCTAGAAAACGATGAAGGCGGGTAGGCACAATACCAGCAGTTGGTGAATAAATCAGGCTGAAAGCAATTTGTTCACACCTTCTGACCCATTACCTATTCGTCTAACGCTATTCGTCTAACGACGGAATTGAGCGGCAATCCCGCTGAGCGGGACGCGGGGAGGAGCGAAGGCACGAGCGTTCGCGCAGCCGCGCCGGAAAAGCCCAATTGTCAAGGATAAAGATTTGACCCTGCGCCATATGGTTATCATTGCGTCCACTCGCTCCTTCACTTATACGAAAACGAAGACGGAGATCCGTCAGTCCCCTCCAATGTCGGTAATAAGCGCGGCAACTTTCTCCCCGATTTCGTCTTGAAAGAGGCGAAACTCCTCGTCCGTCAGTCCCTTCGGATCGCGGATATCCCATGCGATGTGTCGTGCGCCCGGCACAAAGGGGCAGATATCCTGGCATCCCATCGACACCGCGTAATCAAATTCGGTGATGGGCAGGTCGTTGAATCCCTTGGACCTTTGTCCCGAAATGTCGATTCCTTTTTCCATCATGAACTCGATAGCGCGGAGGTTGATCACTCCCGAAGGTTTCGAGCCCGCGCTGTAGGCTTCAAGCATACCCCCGCCCAGCGCATGGGCGAACCCTTCAGCCATCTGGCTGCGGCAGGAATTTTCAATGCAGGTAAAAAGCACGCAGGGTTTTCGTTTCATACCCGCGCAGCTTCTCTGCGAAACCAGTGCGCCGTCTTCTTACAGATCCACACGAGCCACAGCATGGTCGGCACCTCGATAAGAACCCCCACGACGGTGGCAAGGGCCGCTCCCGAGGATAGGCCGAAGAGGAGCGTCGCCGTGGCGATGGCGACCTCGAAATGGTTGGAAGCGCCGATCATGGCGCTCGGTGCGGCGTCCTCATATGTTAACCGGAGCACCTTTGCGAGGCCGTAGGTAATCCAGAAGATCAACATGGTCTGCAGGAATAGGGGGATCGCGAGCCAGAGGATGGTCAGCGGTTTTGATGTGATAATCTCCCCCTTGAAGGAGAAGAGCAGGACGAGGGTGAGGAGGAGGGCGATGATCGTGATGGGCGTGAGGACATGGAGGAACTTCTCCCTGAACCACGTGTCCCCCTTCGCGCGGATAACCCATTTCCGCGAGTAGTAGCCGGCCACAAGGGGCAGCGCCACGTAGATCGCGATGGAGAGGACGAGCGCCTGCCACGGCACGGGGATCCGCCCGACGCCGAGGAGAAAGCCGCCGAGGGGACCGTAGAGGAAGAGCATGGAGAGGGAGTTGATCGCCACCATGACGAGCGTGTGGCCGTCGTTCCCCCGCGCGAGATACCCCCACACGAGCACCATCGCCGTGCAGGGGGCGATCCCGAGGAGGATGCAGCCGGCGAGGTAGCTCCGCCAGAGCGGCACTTCCAGCATTTTCACTCCGCCGTGCATGACGACCTTCCCCGCGCCGTATACCGCGCCCAGGGGAAGGTTGAGCCCGAACGGCATCTTGACGTAGTCCATCACATCTGCGCCGATAAACTTGATGAAGAGCGTCCCGAGGAAAAAGACGGCGATCGCGTACATGGTGAACGGCTTTATCGCCCAGTTGGCGAAGAGCGTAAGGGCAACAGGCTTTGGGGTCTTGCCTGCGCTCACCACTTCGGCGAAATCTATCTTGACCATAATCGGGTACATCATAAAAAAGAGGCATATGGCGATCGGGATAGAAACGACGGGGGCTCCTCCCACGTAGATGGCGAGACCATCAAGGAAGGTAGCCACCCCTGGGGCGATCCGCCCAAGCCCTATTCCCGCGAGGATACAGAGGATGACCCATACCGTGAGGTATTTCTCGAATACCCCCAACCCGCGCTCGACCGGTTTAACTTCCACCCTCATATGAAAGCCCTCCTTTCCATCAGCAGTGAGAATATCCAAACGCCCGCTATGAGGTTTTAACTGCTTTGACCTTGATGATTGCGACAGAATCTTCAAGATTCCGTATTTTCTCCGGGCTTGTCCCATACGCCTCCACGACCGCCTGCACCGTCACATCATGAGCCATATCGCCTATGGGGAATCTTTGCTCATCGATAATATCGATCTCCTGGAACCCCGCTGCCGACAGGGCACCGAGATACTCGTTTTTGAAGACCGCTCCCGAGATGCATCCGACATACGCTGAGACGGAATCCCTGATCGCCGCCGGCAGTTCCCTGCGCAGCACAATGTCGGACACCATGAGCCTTCCCCCAGGCTTCAAGACGCGGAATGCTTCCTTGAACACCTTCCGCTTGTCCGGAGATAGATTGATGACGCAATTCGAGATTATGACGTCCACGGACTCGTCCTCGACAGGAAGTTTCTCGATCTCCCCGAGCCTGAACTCCACATTCGCAAATCCCCCTTTTCTCGCGTTCCCCCGCGCTTTCTCGATCATCTCGGGCGTCATATCCACGCCGATCACCCTTCCCGCCTTGCCCACCCTGCGAGAAGCGATAAAGCAATCAAATCCTGCGCCTGAGCCAAGGTCGAGGACGGTCTCTCCCTCTTTCAGCGATGCGTGCGCGAGCGGGTTGCCGCACCCGAGGCCGAGGTTCGCCCCCTCGGGAGCCGCCCTGAGCTCCTCTTCCGAGTAACCGATGTGCGTGCTTATGGACTCAGCCGTGCTGCCCGAACAGCACGAAGACGAAGGGCCGCAGCAAGAATCTTGTCCCTTCGCCACCTTTGCATATCCTTCCCGCACGATCTTCTTGATCTCTTTCCCCTTCATTGCGACGTTCCTCCCGCACCCCTGACGCTCCGCTTATTCTCCTCAACTCTTTTCTTCACCCACGCAACCATCGCTTTCCCTTTGTCCCGCTGGGCGCGCTCCTCCTCCGTCCTCGGCTCTTTCTCAGGATGCGTCACGCGCCAGGTGATCTTCCCGCTGAGCGGCGGTTTCTTGATCGCGCCCGGATCAAAGAGCTTGTATCCCCTGAACATCGTTGGCTCCTCCTGGTAACATGCGCTGACGACTTCCCGTACCAGATCAACCGATCCCTCATTCAGAAGATCGATCAGGGTAATCTGCTCACGGAAGCGATTAATGTGCTCCATGGAGATATTGAAAAGATACGGCGTGGGTGCGCGCGTGCCGATGATCCTCTTCCTCCCGTCCACTCCATTTTTAAGCAGCGCCGCCACCGCCTCACCCGTAAGGTGCCCGGGGGATTCGGGCCCCATCTGGACGAGGTAGCGGATATTTGGGTTTGCGGTGATGTTGAGGATCACCTTCTCCAGGCCGATATTCTCCGTCTGGAGTGTGCCCCCGAGGGCCGCCCCCGTCTCCACTGCCACCCTCACCAGGTTTTCATAATCGGGCGGCGTCTCCTCCCTCCGGCGGTTGAGAATGACACAGACGGCTATAGGGGAATAGTCATTCCCCCTGATGTAGCACCCCTCTTCCGGCGGATATTCCGGCGACGGCTCGGCTTTATAAATAGTGCTCACAAGAACTGTCTTTCGCTCAACTCATCCGGTCCTGACGAGGTATATGCCCGCGAGGAGGATGAGAACTCCGCACACCCTCTTCAATATGAGCGCCCCCCGGGAACGCTCATTCCAGTTGAGATAGTGCTGGACGGCCTCCGTGAATGTCCCCGCGAGCACGATGACGGAGCAGTGCCCCACTCCATAAGCGAGGAGGAGCAGCACCCCGTACCACAGCTTTGTAGCCGCCAGCCTGAAGGTCACGCCCAGCATCGGCGCCATATAGGCAAAGGTGCACGGTCCCAATGCCACGCCGAAGATAAGCCCCAGAACAAATGCCGCCAGCGGTCCCTTCCTTTTCATACCCACCTGCCCCGGGCCTGACCACGGCGCGGGGACAAGTCCCACCAGGTGCAGGCCCACAATGAAAAATACGGCGGCCACGATATAATTTCCCCATGCCCCAAGGTCGCCCATCATCCTCCCGGCGGCTGCCGTCACCGCGCCGATAATCCCTATAGTGAAGAGAATCCCTACGGCGAACAGCGTGGATATCCAGAACGCCCGTCGCGTCGAGATTCGCCCCTGCTCGTCGATAAACCCGACAATAAGGGGAATACTCGCGAGATGGCAGGGACTCAGGAGTATGCTCAGAACCCCCCACGCAAACGACGCACCCAGTGCGACGAGGGGCGCGCCTTCCACTGCGTGCGTCAGGAATGTGACCAGCCTTTCCATCTCCTGATCCTTTCTCTATTTCGCGTGCTTCACAGCTAAATCAACACCGAACTCCTTCCACTTTTTCAGGATGTCCTCTTTTGAAAAGAACCCCACATGCCGGTAGAGCTCCTTCCCTGAGGCGTCCATAAAGACCTGCGTGGGGATCATGCGGATACCGTATTTTCTTGCCGCCTGGGGGTTATCTCCGACATCGATGAACTCCACATGCATCCGGCCCGCGTACTCCTTCTTCAGTTCCTCGAGGATCGGCGCCATCATCTTGCACGGGATGCAGAAGGTGCGGCCGAGATCGATAAGGCTCGGTATCCCCGGGGCGGTCTGGCTCTTTGCCTCAGGGGCTTTTCCTCCGCCTGGAGCGTCACCCCCGTCAGAGCAACCGATAACCAATACGAGAAATATACAGGTCACTACCGCTGTAGCCATGCGTGGCAACAACTTCTTCTCCCTGAGATTCATAGGTATATCCAATCCTTTCATGCGAACATTCCGAAAATCATGCCTACGATTGTGGACATCATCACGACAAGAATGACGAACACCGCCGTCTTCTTCACCCCCAGGATGCTCCGTATAACGAGAATGCTCGGGATGGAGAGCGCCGGCCCCGCAAGAAGGAGCGCCAGCGAGGGCCCCTTAGCCATTCCCAGCTTCTGGAGCGCCTGGACGATGGGGATCTCCGTGAGCGTCGCGAAATACCAGCACGCCCCGATGAATGAGGCGACGAAGTTGGAGACGAATCCGTTGTCGCCGACGAGACCGGCGACCGCCCGCTCCGGAATGAGCGCGGAGACGAAACCCGTGACGAAGACGCCGCCGAAAAGGAGCGGGACGATCATCTTGGCGAAGCTCCAGGTCTGGGACATCCATGCGTCGAACTCCCCGCGCGTGAACCAGAGCACGCACATTGCGGCGACGGCGAGCCCCATCACGCCCGCGAGGTGCCAGCGGACGCGGTGGATCTTCACGGTGAGACTCTCCTCCTGCGAGATCGAGCGGATATCCTCCCTCCGGATCTCCACCTGCTCGCCCGCCTCGCCGTTTTTGATCACCTGAAAGTTCACGATGTCGCGCGTGTCGTACCGCACACTTCCCCGGAGCTCGCGGCCGTCGTTCAGGACGACGGTGAAATTGCCGGGGGTGGACCAGTCGGAGAATACCAGGAAAAGCACGAGGCAGAGGAAGAAGAGCGACGTCTTCCAGAGGGGGCGGGCGGGGGGCGGTTCGTCGAGGGCGAACCCCTCCGCCCTGCGCGTCTCGCCCCTTCGGAATATGCCCGCCATGAGGAGGCCGATGACGACGGCGAAGACGACAGACCCGGCGGCCCGCCAGAGACCGATGTCGAAGCCCAGCACGCGCGCCGTGAGGAATATCGCCATCACGTTGATCGCCGGTCCCGAATACAGGAACGCGCACGCCGGGCCGAGCCCCGCCCCCATCGTGTAGATGCCGGCGAACATTGGGAGCACGCTGCACGAGCAGACCGCGAGGACGCAGCCGGAGACGGAGGCAACGCCGTAGGCGACGACCTTGTTCGATCGGGGGCCGAGGTGATTCATGACGGAGGCCTGCGACAGGAACGTCGCGATCGCTCCCGCAATGAACATCGCCGGGACGACGCAGGGGAGCGTGTGGTTCCTCGCGTACCATTGGAGGAGGCGGAATGCCTCGAAGATCGCCCCCTGCACCTTCTCATTCCCCAGCGGGATAAAATAGGCAAACAGGAATATCGCAACGAGCGCCGCAAATTTCTGCAGTTCTTTTTTATTCATCGTGGCATTTCTGCCGCTCATGCGGCAGGAAGGCCCTGATCTCTTCCGGAGCAGGAACCCTCCCTGCGCTCTTGATCACGCCATCGATAACAAGCGCGGGGGTCATCATTACCCCCCTTTTCATGATCTCGCGTATGTCAGTGACCTTCACGATCTCCGCCTGAACGCCCGCCTCGCGCACAGCCTGCGCGGCATTCTCAGCAAGCTTCATGCACTTCGGGCAGCCGGTACCGAGAATCTCTATTTTCATTATTGCCCTCCCCTCCCTATATAGCGATATATCTATTTATCTATCAATCCAAGAAAAATAATTATCCACTCATCGCGTTTTCGGGCACAGCTGTTCTCTGTTGACCTGCCTCGTCTTCTGCCTGTCGCCCTTCACCTGAGGATCATCGGAAAGCCAGCGCCTGATACCCGCGATAATGCTCCGTGTCGCATCATCGCTGCTGCGCGCCAGGGAGTAGATCATCCACTGCCCTTCTTTTTTATCATCCACAAGACCCGCCTCCCTGAGGATGCCCAGGTGTCGCGAAACACTGGATTGCGCAATCCCCAGGACATCCGTGATCTCGCACACGCAAAGCGGCCTTGTCTCGAGCATCTTCAGAATGCGCAGCCTGTTGCGGTCCGCGATCGCCTTAAAGATTTTCTCGATGCGTCTCATAAATAGCCATATCGATATATTGCTATATGTTATATCTTTCCCCTATCTGTGTCAAGAGCTAATTTCCCGGAGCTAATTTCCCGGAGTTTCCCTATTTCCGCTGCGAACCTTCAATATTTCACCACTGAGGACACCGCGCGGCCTTTGGCCGCAACCAAATTTTACCACTGAAGACACTGAGTTCACTGAACACAGCATTCTACGGTACAGTAAGTTACGAATATAAAGGGGGAAACTTAGCTAATTTTATCTGGGAGTTTACTCATTTTTATGAAAAGTACTATTGCTTCATCTCCCTATTCAGAAACAGGTCATTCCCGCGGAAGCCTACCTATGCCGAAGCGGCTTCGCGCAGGCAGGCGGGAATCCAGTCCTGTGCAGCATGTTGTGTATTTCAATGCGGGATGCCTGTTTCCGCAGGCATGACACGATCACGTCTCAGGAGCAGAAAGTACATATCCAGTTGATAATATCAGTATCGTATTTGATGTCAGCGCATTGGGTATTTCAGGCCGGAAATATCGGGGAAATCCCCTGTCATTTTATTCCGGTTTGGGGATATACCCATCTGTGCGCTGGCCACTTCAGTGCAGGATGTGTTCGCAGAGGATTTTTATGCCGATCAGAATCAGCACGAGACCGCCTGCCGCCTCCACCCATTTCCCGAAAAGCCTCCCCACGAGCGGCCCGATCTTCATCCCGACACAGGTGAGCGCGAACGATACAAGAGCGATTACCACGGCCGGAAAAATAATTTCCACCCCGAGCACACTGAGACTCACACCAACCCCCAGCGCATCGATACTCGTCGCCAGGGAGAGCATGATGAGCGATATGCCCCGTGTCGGATCTGAGTCACCTTCCCCCTCCTCATGGCCGATTGCCGTGGATTCATAGATCATCTTGCCGCCGATGAATGCCAACAACCCAAAGGCCAGCCAGTGGTCATAGCCCTGTATGTATCCCAGCAGGCCACGCCCGGCGAACCACCCCACGACAGGCATAAAGAACTGGTACAGTCCAAAGTTAAACGCGAGCCTGAATGTCTGCTGTTTTGATGGTGCTCCCAACGAGAGGGCTGTCGCAAGGGAGACGGCGAAGCAGTCCATCGCGAGCGCAACTGCCATAATGAATAGGACAACGAAGCTCATACGGTCCTCAATACCCCTGGAATCTTTCGGTGACAATCCTGCCTTCAGGCACGTCAAGCTCCTCACCCAGCAATCTTTTCATCGACTCCACCATTGCAGGAGGGCCGCAGACATAAAATTTCCTCACGGCATAATCGGGAACCTCGTTCTTGAGAATCTGGCTGTTGATCAACCCAACGGTGCATTTGAAACCGGGGGCAGACTCGCAGAGCACATGGGCCACCCTCAAGGCGGAATGCTGTTTCTGCATGAGATCAAAATCCTCTCTGAAGACGATATCCCTGATCGAACGGTTTGCGTACAGCAGGACCATGTCAATATCCATCTTCGTATCCACCGCGTACCTGCACATGCTCCGTATCGGCGTGATCCCGATGCCGCCGGAGAGGAAGGCGATCTTCGTGGGTGTGCTGTCCAGGGTGAACTTTCCGAAGGGGTACTGTATTTGCACCATGTCGCCAGGTTTTAACGAATCGAGCGCTCTGGAAAAATCACTCTGGGTCAGCTTCTTCGTGAACTCAATATAGTCTCTCTCGGTCGGAGAACTGGAGATCGAGAGGTACCTTTTGCACTCCTTCTCTGTATTCAGCGCGACACAGAGAAACTGCCCCGCGGTATAATCCTTACCCGGGTTTTCCACGCGGACGCTCTTCACATTATATGTCCGCAGGACTACCTCCTTGATCTTGACCCTCATGGAGGATGCATTCTTCATAATTATCTCCTGTGAACAGCCTCCCCTCTATTTGCTTTCGAGCCTGAATGGCGGAACCTGCCTGCCATCAATGTCGGTAAAACCATACTCCCGCGCGAGGTCGCCGACCGTCAGGATCTTACCCGACTTTTCCATCACGTCCGGATCGGCTGCGAGAGCAACCGCCGCCCGTCCGATGTACTCGGGCGATTCAGTCACGCCAAGGTCAAAGGGATGGGCGGCATGCGCCGCCATCACCCGCTCGGAGCGGACGAACCCGGGGGCGAGCGCCACGACGGCGATGTTGTGTCCGCGGAGTTCATGCGCCATCCCGAAGGCCATCCGGTTGACCGCCGCCTTGGCCACATCATAAAAAAGGTTGCCGAGATATTTGTCTCGGTCACAGAACGTCGTATTGATGATGAGTCCTCTTTTATGGGGTAGCATCAGCGGCGCGGCTAAGCGACTGGTGACAAAATGCGCTCTGACGCCCGCACCAAACATCCGCTCCCAGTGCCGAAGCGGCTGTTCCCAGAATGGGGCACCGAATGTCGCGAGGTCGAGCCGCTCATAGCCGCCCCATACATTGTTGACCAACAGATCCAGGCGGCCCCGTTCACGTTTCACGCGTGCGAACAGCACCTCAACATCCGCGTCCGCCGTGTGGTCACACCGGACGGGTATCCCCACCCCGCCGCGCGCCGTGACCTCCCCCGCTGTCTCGTTAATAGTGCTCGGCAGATTCTCGGTTGACGGTTGCCCCTTGACGCTGCGCCCGGTCACATAGACCGTCGCCCCCGCCTCGCCGAGCGCCAGGGCGATCCCCCGACCCACACCGCGGCTCGCCCCTGTGACAATCGCAACTTTATTTTTTAAATCATGCATCACCAACCCCCTTCCCTTACAATTCCCATGATTTTTTGAGCCAGCTCGTTTGGATGCGTGACCATTATATCATGAGGCCCGGCTATTATCTGGCGGGACCAATGCGCTCCCTGCGCCCTCTCGAACGCACTGCCGTGAGATCGTTTCAATTCGTCACCCGACTGCGCGCTGCAAAGCAGGTATGTCCTGGGAATGCGCGCTGCCCCTGCGCTGCCGATTTTCATCGGCTCTGCATAACACCTCCAGGGCATCGGCGTAAGCCTGGATTTCATCCATGCGATATCCGCCGGATCGGTTACCCCGAAGGCACGAGGATCAGGGGGCGTGATGACTTTCACCGTCCGGCCTGAGACGGTGATCTCGCTACCTCTTGATTTTGTGCCGAGCAGGATGTCGAAGACACACTGTCCATCGAGCGGAACCATGGCATCGAGATATATCAGGCGAGCGATACGTTCCGGCACGACCTCGGCAACTCCTGATATCACCATCCCGCCATAACTGTGACCGACCAACACGGCGCGCTGCAGGTTTTCAAAGTTGAGGAGCTGCACGATATCAGTCACATGAGTCGAGCAATCGGTTTCCGGCGACAACAGATGGCTCCGATCGCCCAGCCCCGTGAGCGTGGGAGTGATCACCTCGCACCCGCCGCGGCGGAGAAGCGGCGCGACCTTCTGCCAGCACCATCCCCCCTGATATGCGCCGTGCACTAAAATGAGATCGTTCATGTAGATATCCACGGATATGCCCGTGGCACCCTGCCCCTTCGGGGCTTGTTGGATTTGACTATCCCAAACTGCGTCGGAATCGCAGGGCGCGGATTCCCCAGACGTTTTCCCTGTCTCTCTTATCCGCAGCATATTACGATGAGGAATGTCCTTCCCCTATCCTGACCGCAGCATTCGTCCCACACACCGGTTGCATAAATCTTTTGCTGTACTCTCCCACAACCATCTGTTGCGCATATTCTGCCCATCATCCCCAACCTACCTCCTGATCCACAATCGAGCACTGTCTCCCTGAAAAAGTGCGTAGTCCATGGAATAAAATCATCGCTCATCTCGTCTAATATAGTAAAAGGAGAATCCCATGCCAAGCTATCCGAGAAAGCACCAGCTCACCGGTTCTCTCATGTACCA
>Ga0315288_10010846_pt1 | contig 11487 bp, 16 predicted proteins | sample YL17G11_20_MG_FD_203454 | JGI IMG/M metagenome (GOLD analysis project Ga0315288, IMG submission 203454) | Sediment microbial communities from Yellowstone Lake, YNP, Wyoming, USA - YL17G11_20 | ecosystem: Environmental > Aquatic > Freshwater > Lake > Sediment | place: USA: Wyoming | collected... | reverse complement strand
GTTAAGGATACCCCCAGCAGCACCCAACAAGCCAGCCGTGCGCGCGCGCAGTCCAGCAGCGGATTCCCCCTCGGCGGCGCCCCAGGTCCCAGGTCTCCAGCCTCCAGCCTCCCGCCAATCGCTTCTTCGTCAGCAAAGGGATTCCCCGTGTCGACATCGAGACCACCTGCCTGCTGATCGCTTATGAGTCTCAATCGCTTCTTCGTCAGCGAAGGGATTCCCGCGCATAGAGCGCTACCTGATGCGGAAGTGGGGACTGTGAGTCTCAATCGCTTCTTCGTCAGCGAAGGGATTCCCACGATCTACGACGGAACGGCATGGCAAGTGATTTAAAGGTCTCAATCGCTTCTTCGTCAGCGAAAGCATTCCCACCAACCTCGGCGGCCACTGCGCCAGATGCGAGGAAGTGCAGTCTCAATCGCTTCTTCACCAGCGAACGGATTCCCACGACATAGCCGTCAACACCGACAAATTCACCGTCGCGTTTCAATCGCTTTTTCGTCAGCGAACGCGCAGCGGAAGAGGGTGAGGTAAGTGTCACCACGGAATCATGCGGAGTCGGCCGGCGCGCCGATTGGCCGTTCCTGCCACATCAGTTGGAAGACGAATCCGAGATACAGCGCCGCAGCGGCGCACAAGAGGGCGAACCGCCCATCCCATCTCAAGCCGAGAGTCCAGCGCAGGAACGAGTGGCAACTGAATACCAGCGCCCCATGTATCAGGCCTATCGCGAACAGCACGGTGGACTTTCCCAAGAGCCGGCGGGTAGACTCGTGACCCACGCGCTGTTCCACCTTGAGTCCTCCCACGACGAACGCAAACACCAGGAAGACCGCGGTGTACGCGGGCCAACACTGGGTGGCCAGGAGCTTCAGGAGCCGCAGCAGATCGGACGAACCCAGCTCAACGAAGCACCCGACCTGAATCGCAATCGCCAGCCGAGGATAGAGGTAGCCCAATCCGCGCACCAGCCTTTGAACCCAACGCTCGTGCTTCAGCGCCAGGACCTTCCCGAGGCGCCAAGCCTGCCCCAAGGCAAAATTCTGAATTAGAAACTCCCAGATCTTCCGCAGTGAGAAGCGGCACTCTTCCTCGTATATCCCAGCCTTCTTTCCGTTCGTGGCGATCCAGTTGGCGATCTCGGCCAGGTCGGCGTCCACGTCAATCGCATTGCCCTTAGAATCCAGGGGATAGTACCGATAGTATTCCGCAAGGGGGCCTCGCACGGAGTTGGAGACCCATGAGTGTACGCGCGCGCCGAACTCCTTCCAGGGGAAGCCCTCGCCGCCTCCGTCTCGAAGTTGTTTCAAGAACGCGGTGCGCTCCTTGACGAAGGTGTTCGGATCAATCACGACCATACTCTTCCAAAGGGCTTGGGTTCGGACCGAAGCTTGCCGTCTTCGAATTGCAGGTAAACACCGTAGCCAGCGTCCTCGTGCTGGCAGTACAGCAGCCAGCCCTTGTCCCGGGCCAAGGCAGTGATGCACGGAATAGCGCCCTTGTAGCCGCCGGTGACATTAAACACTACGCGGTCAGCGCCGCTCTCCTGATGCTCGTTCACGAGACCTTCGATGGACCTGGTAAAGTCTGCGAATTTGACGTTCAGATTCTTCACGCGGCTTACCGCAAACGTCATCCAGGGATGCAAAGTCCGGAACACAGCCTCGTTCACCTTCGCCGCCAGTTCTCCCTCCTCGGTGTCGGAGGCGAGAAGCACGAGCTTGTCGGGGGGCCGGAATCCATGCTCCGTTGCGTCCCGCAACAGCGACATGGTGCTGGTCAGCTCCGCAGAGGTCTGTTTTCGATTCTCCCAGTTCAAGATGTAGAACTGCGCCTGCTCCCAATAGCGCTTGTGCGCCTGAACCACATCACCGAGTAGCTTCGACCAGCGCTCCAGCGACTTGTCGGCGCTCCTGCGATAGCGGTCCAGATCCCCACGGAGAGTCTTGTTGTCACGGCGGTCGGGCGCCTGGCCCACCTCGGGGTTATCCAGCGCCGAGGTTCCCACCGTCACAAACAACAGGTTCATCGGTATCTCCTGTGTGTTGCGAACACGGTGAAGGCCGGGGTCTTTAGATAAGGATCGATTTCGGCGCCGATCTCGGGGGACTTGTCCTTGGTAATGGAAATCGTGCACGATCCCAGGCCCAGCGCCTTAGCGAAGCCAAGCTTGTGGCACAGGTCGATGGGACGGCCGGTCGCGGCATCGAGCGACGTGTGTTTCAGAGTCAGTGCAAACTTGAACAGTGCATACTCTTCGGCGTCAAGGTTCAGATACTCGATACGAAAGGGAAACGACTGGCCCTCCGGAATGCAGCGTGCTCCGCGAGGATCCTGTCGGAGCGCCGGTTTCGTGTGCGGAAAGAGAATCCAGCCGCTGCCGTGGGACTCGTTCTGCGGCGGACGGCCTTCCACCGGGGCGGCGTAACGAACCCACGCGATCTTGACCGGCGCTGTGTCGCTAAACCGTACCTTGCCCGCCCACCCGTAGTCGCCGTCTACAAAGCCGAACACGCGGCACGCGAGGCATGCTGCCTCCGCATTGCATTGCTGAAGGTGTTCTGGGCAGTGCGCCTGGTAAAAGCGTGCGCAGCCAGCGCCGAGCATCTCCATCATGTTCCGCACCATGCCGCGTATTGAACTGGCCGGGACAAAGGCGGGATCCTTGTCGGTGAGTTTCGAGTAGTGCGACTGGATACAGAGCGGCGTCACTGTGGTCAGCGTGCACGACCACAAGCCCGACCGCTGTCGTTCGCGGCGGTCGTGGCCTTCTTCGAGAGCGCACGGCCGCAGAGGAGGCTGCTTGGTTGCAAACGGAACCGTCTCGCTCATTGGCGTCCTTTCCAGGGCTGCAGGGACACGCACCGGAAGATGCGGCGGCCTTGAAACTCGTAGTGACGGAGGGTCACCGACATGCGCCCGGAGCGGCGCCCGCTGCCGCGCGGATACTCCGGTGCCATTGGAATGCGCCCGTCTTCTTCGCTCCATAGCAAAAGCCGCTCGGGGATGGCATCACTGACTGACGTTAGCGGCGATTGGCGCATCGCACCAGGAAGTTCCTTCCCGTCGTCGCTGATGTAGACGAGGTGGTACAGTCCCCCTCTCCGCTTCAGCCAGCGCAGTTCGGCGTGCGGGCCGAACGCCACGACGCGCATGTAGCGCGAGGCCTCCGCCTGAAGATCGCTGCGGTTGAGGAACCATACTTCCGCGGGCGACTCCACCATGCCGTAGTCGAACTCACTCCAAGGTATATTCCCTGGAAGTTCGGCTACTCCCCACAGCGATGAGATGCGCGGATTCATCGGACCTCCGAAACGGTGCGGGCAGAAAGCGGTCGGAAGCCGTCCCAGGGAAGGCTGATTTGCTTCCAAAGGCCCTCAAACTGGGGCCAGTCAAGCGAACGCTCAAAGCGCCAGGGACTGACGGGATCCCATTGGCCCTGCGGTAACTCCGGCAACTGTGCCGCGGGTCGAAGGCCATAACGCTGCTGATACCATTCCGCACGGGCGGGATCGGGATTCTCAGCCACGCCACGCAACCGGTTGTCGGGCGCTTTGGTTCCAAACCAAATCACCCGAATGTCCTCTACGGTTCCCTGAACCCGTCCATAGCCTTTGTTTTTCCCCGACCCCAAGGGCAGCAGCGAAATGTCCTTCAGGACGGACCCGACCAACGCCAGGTGCCAAAGCTCGAAGTTCTGAATGGAGACATCCACCTGGAAAGTGGCGCCCAGCAAGCCGAAAAACTTATACAGCGCGCCTTTAGCTACCTGCCCGGACCGCCGGTCTATGAGGACGTGCTGGCGCTCGACAATACGGCCCTGGGTTGGATTGATCCGGACGCCATCTTCGATCCTGATGCGGCCCGCCTGCATGGTGCTTCCGAACAGCTTACACACCGGGCAAGATATGGAATACGGAATCAACCTCGGTTTTCGCTTTTCCGGCGCGACCTCCATCTCCTCAAGCTCGTCTCGCAGCCCGGCCAAGCGGCTGGAGCAGGATTGGTACGGTTCCGCTTTGTCCTCCAGAAAAGGGTCACACACGACGGGCGTTTCCGGCGGATTCAGCGAGCGCAGTGTGCGTTCCAGGTGAGACCGCCAAGTGCCGCGCAGAGAACTGCCCGGGATATAGAACTCCAGCCCCTGCACCTTCTCGACGGCCCGGGGATCGCAAACGGCTGCCTTGATCTCGGCCTCCGGGTTGCGAGAGATCGGGATCGCGTGTGGCATCCGCTTTCGGTCCTCCGGGGTCCTGGCCCAGTCCTTCCGGATTTCCTCGCTATAGCGTCCCTCGCGAATGAGCAGGGGAGAGACCGATGTTAGAAGTAGACGCACCCGGAACTCATTGACTGTTTGCATCAGCATGGTGCTTTCCTTTCCCTACCGTGCCTCCATCAACCTCGTGAATCCCTCCTTGAGCCAGCCTTCGAACTTGGATTTGTCCGCTGATGCCATCCCTCTATCCAGGAAGGCCCGTAGATCATGCCCGCGCTCCGGCACCTGATCGAAGAACTGGACCGTGTATCCCGTGAGCTTCACTCTCCCCAAGCCTCGGGACCGCTTGCCGCCCACGTCAAAACCCTGCTCCATCTCTTTCACGGCAATGTAGAGCAGCCCGAAGTCGTTCGGCTCCGCGTTCTCCAACTGGATGCTGAACTCGAACTGGCAACCGCGCTCGAGCACCTCAAAGTCGTACTTGATTTTTTCTTTCGCGGCCCCGGTATCGCGGTCGATGCCCACGCCATCGCGGCGGCTCGGCGTGCGCGAACTGCCCTTGGGGAAGACGGCGTCGGTGACCTTCAAGCGAGACGCCAGCAGAGTCGAGCCGAACAGCCCGCACACGGGACAAAAGTGAAGCGTGCCTTTGCGCTCGTCCAACTCGCGCGACGTTAATCCTTCCAACTCCTTGCGCCGTTCTTGGTTGCCGGCGTCGCAGCCCGGCACTCCCGGCTGAAACAAGGTGCAGCACTTGCCCACGGCCAGCGTGTTCATGATGCGCTCTACGGTGGAACGCATGACGCCCCGGAGCGAGGATCCTGGGATGAACGGCGAGCCGTTCTGCCTGAGAAAGGGGGCGTCGCTGTCAACCGACGCCACGCCAGTTCCCACATGCAGCCCCGCGTCGCTCTCCAGTTTGCACTGCAACACGTAGCGGCTCTCCAGCTTGAGATGATTCATAGCTCCTTACCCTCCAACGCCCGTCCGGCCCGGATTCTGGTCACCAGCGCCTGCACGAACGCTCTTGCTCCGCGGACGCGGTCCAACTCGCGGAGCCGCGCGCCTTCACTACCTGTAAGCGCCCCGAGGTGCCGCTGAAATTCCCGCATCCGGGCGCCGTTATCCGGAACAGCCGCCCTGGCCAATTCCGCAACGAGAAGTTCCGCCAGTTCCGGCGGCTTCCATCGTCTTTCAGGAGACTCCTGGTTTGGCTCGGCCTGTTTGCCCTTCTTGTTCAATCCACGATCCACGGCCTCGCGGTATTCCTCGAAAGTCGTGGCCGTCTCTCCCATGCGCCGTATCCACTCCCACTGGTTCGTTTTGATTTTCCTGATTGCTTTGCGGTGCCGCTCATACCAGGCGTCGGCGTTCTCCGCCGAAGCGTCCGGGTCCCGCCATTGGAGTGATTCCAAAAGCCTGCTCGCCCGCTCCTCGGGTTTCATGCTCCCTCCGCCCTTTCGTAGTGGAACGGCAGGCAGAAGCTCGCCTCGCCAAAACCTTCCTGCCACCGTTCGCCCAGCCCTTGCTCTCCGGCGCGAACCAGTACCTGGGCCAGGCTCTGATACGCCGCCGCCCGGTCTTCGCCCGGCGCGGCATCCCTGTGGAACAGGAAACACGATCCCGCGGCCAGCGCCCCCGCGTCCGCCTTCGGTAGCCGCGCCTTGGCGTGCCAGCCGGCGATGTCGGTTGGGCGCGTCATGGCAATCGGCTTATAGGGTTCGAGCTCGGGGGCGATGTCTGTGGCTTCGAGAGCCGGCTTGGACAAAAGCCATTCGTCCAGCAGGATCGTGGCGGACGCCAGCGTGCAGGTGAAGACAATCTTGTCTTGCAGCGCGGCGAACCGCTCGGCTGCGACCCGATTGAGCGCCTCAATCCGACCGGCCACTTGCTGAACGGCGTCACCCACCTCGGGCGTCAAAGAGAGTACGATACGGCCTTGCCCGCGAGAGCCTCCCCGCCCGACGTAGAGCGTCCTGCCTTCTCCAATGAAGCGTTGCAGCGCGGCTTCGCCACCTCCACTGGCCTGAACGAAGCCTTCGAATGTCTGACCGGCGTGAATCACTCGCGAGGAATGGAACTCGCCTCCTCGGGTGCGCAGCAGGTCGGGATCGACGGCGGCGTGGGCCACACGGCGAGTTCCAACTTCCACGTTCTCGTACTGCTTGGTCGCGGCGTTGTAAGAGAAGAATCCGTTTGGCAGGCCAACCTTTGCGCGACAGAGGTTGCCAGCAACCATCTGTTGGCATTCATGCTCGATCGGCAGGTCTGTGTCAAACTGACGAGCGGCCCGGCCAAGCAACACGTCGAGCACGGGGTGATCGTCCCGCTCCTGGCATTGCCGCGCTGAGAGGGGCCAAGGGACGGCCCCGCCCTTGCACAGGTCGCTGAAGCGAACCAGTTCCCGTAAAAACATGGCCTGAAAGTCGGAGTCCCCGGCTGTTCCGGATTCCAGGTATGCCGCCGCGAGAGCGCCGCGAACGGTGGACCCCGGAAGAAAGGGCTGCGTGGCAAGATCGTTACCCGTGGCGCGTCGCGCCGAGACGGCAACGGGTGATTCAATGGTTGCGATGGCCCGGAATCTCATACGGCCACCTCGGAGACCTGACAGCGGCAGATTCCCAACCCCCGTGAGGAATCCGCCCCAAAATGGGCGATCAACGTAGCCGAACTGACAAGCACCTGCTTTTCCTCTTCGGAGAGGTTGCCGCGAATCGTTGCCTCAAAACGCACCATGGGAGAAATCGTCTCGGTGGAGAAGAGATGTTCCGGGCGGGCTCTGCGATAGTAACGGTCAATGGCTGTAGAGGCCCGCACATCCGAACCGCCGCCAAAAACCTTCGAGACGCTGGAATCGTGGTGGCTTCGCAGGATCGCCTGCTCGGGCATCGCCGGGTAGGCGTCCTCGAAGAGCGCCTTGCCCGCGCGCCGCGGCGAGCCAAAGATTTCGCACAACAGGCAGGATTCCGGCGGGACACACCAGGGTAGGTCACGGCCGCTCCAGGGACCGCACACCTCTCGGCCCGTCCCAAGCAGCAACCGCGCGGCGGCATACCGGAACTTCCCCTTGACCGCTGAACCGGCCAGGTACGGCATGCCTCGCTCGTCCCGTAGCACCGCGCGATCCACGATACCGGCCAGTCCGAACCCACTGCCGTGGTGCAACGGAGTTTCGAACTCAATCGTCAGTCTCAGAGGCATCAATAAACTCCCACAGCTCCACGAGGTCCGCGGCCGTTGTAAAGGCCCGGCCGTCTTGCTGTTTCCACAGGCGTGGTCCGACGGCGCGCAGCAGTTTACGGCGCACCTCCGGCTCGACACGGGACAGCAGATCCAAGTATTCAAGTTCACTCTGCATTACGCCTTTGTAGGCTATCTGGTAGAGCGCCTTGACCTGCGAAAGCGGAGCACCAGACTGCTTCAGCCCCCTCACGGCCGCCACCAGTTCGAGAAAACTCTCGACGTCGCGGCCCTTTTCGTGCTCCCTAGGCTGCGGCACATCACCCAAGACATACGGCCGGCCAGTGCGCTCCCGTCCGTCCGCGGTTTCCCGCTGTTTGACCACGTGGCCAGTCATCGAAGTCGTTACAATCTCGAAGTCGACCGCATCCGCGTCCTTCAGACGCTTGGCCGACTTCAGCAAGTCGTCCGCGATCCGGACGAACTCCGCAATAGGATAGTGGCTGTGCGCAATGACCAGGCCTGCCGAAAAAGTGGGGCGCGCTGGAGCCGGCGAGAAGTCGGCGGCACGGAAGTGCTTGGCGAACCGCCTCAGGAAGCCGATGGCGTATTGCGCGGGTACGGCGACGATCGCGTCGTCGCCTCCCACCAGCAACTCCTCGCGCTTGGGTACTCCCCCGAATCCTCTCTCAACGGACTGGCGGACGGCGTTTTTGATTTTTTCGCTTAGGGTTCGATAGACGGGCTTTGTCGTCGCGTACCGCTGGAGGAAATTCCCGAGGCGGTCAACGTCAATGTAGACAATCGCCAGGTAATTCTCGGGTTGCGCCTCTTGTCCAATCTCCTGGAAGTCAGCGGCTGATCCCCTCTCGCGCTGTCCGCTCTCTTCGCGCAGCCGGCATGCTTCGCAGATACGTTTTTTATCGGTTGGCGCCAAACCGGATGCAGGGCGCCGTCCACAAGCTTCACAGCTTACCCAAAACGGGCTGCCGCCGTCGGACCCGCTTCCGGGTCGCGTCTGTTTCTTGCGTTCCAGCTCGTTTCGCAGTTCCGCGTGCACGCGGGCGAATTCGTCCCGATTTGGGTACGCGATGGTGGCTGCTGAAATCGTCGCAGCGACAGTCTTCTTCCGGTACAACTCCGCCACTTCCCGGCAAAAAGCATCCGCCTGGGTTTTATTCGGGAACTCTGCCAAGACAGTCCCACCGCCGGCGAAGATCGTCTCTCCATCGAAGCGGCCGGCCAGAGCGCCCGCCTCGTCGTTGAGCTGTCTCTGCAACCGGCTTCCGCCGCGAACCAGGCGCAGTTCGTGCGGCGAAAATACGTACTCGTGAATCGCATCGGCGTCGGTAATCGCCAAGTGCGGCACGTTGTTCTTCATTGTCTAGCTCCCGCACTCCATGCAGTATCTGCCCATGCCCATGCTTGTCCCCGATCCTACGTTCAACCACTCACCCGCCTGGAAGTACGGCGCGAGCGCGGTCAGATCGCCGCTGGCAACCAGCGAGCCGAGAACGCCGTCCATCTGGACGCGGCGTTGCTGGCGGCCGCTCATGCGGTCCCACGCAAATAGCCGGAACGACGACTGCTCCGTGACCGCCGCGTCGGCAGCCGCGAGAAGTGGGCGGAGCCAGGCATCGTCGCTGTCGGCGCCCGCGTATAGCGCCGTCAACAGGTGGATGCGCCGGAGCAATGCGTGCGTGACGGCAACGAAATCGGGCGAAGCATTGTAATGGCCATTCGTCCGCATTCGCAGCGGCGTGGCAAACTCCAGGCGGATTCGCCGAATGGGAATGCCAGCGGTACACCCGTGTTCCGGAGCACCGGTCCAAGGCACGGGCGCGGCGAGAAAGCGGTGAGAGGCGCCGTCATAGACCAGGCCGGGAATCTCGGATTGCGGATTGCGGATTGCGGATTGCAAACTACTTGCTTGAAGTCCGCAATCCTCGGAACGAACGGCGCTCAGGCGGAAAGCGCCTCCATAGCGGCCCGAGCGGCCCATCTCCTCGAAAACGCACACGAAATGCGGCAGGTAATCGATCCCCGGCCCGATCAGCACCACCGAAACCGCCATTTGTTCGCCGGCCGGGAGAAGCGGGCGGGGATCAAGCGGCGGCACGAGCACGAATGGATGCGGGGCGTTGGGGTACTTCCGGAGAACGGGAAATCGATCGGCCTGTACCGGCGTCTCGAAAACCAGCGAGTAAGGGCAAGTGCTCAGGTGCGCGCAAGCGAGGCAATTGGGCGCCCGCGTCGAGCAGACCAAGTCGCGAAAGAACTGGCCGAAACCTCCGCGAAACAGCGCGCCTTTGAATTCCGGAGCGCGAAAAGGACCGAGCGTTTCGAAGTCGAAGCGCAGGGGGAAGAAACGAAGGCCCAGCGACCGCTCCAAAGCAGCCTCCGGGCACAAGGGTATAGCAGATGGGCGGTCAATCAGGCAAGAATAATCGACCGGCTGTTGTCGCCCAGGCGTCAGACCGGGAATCCGCGGCAGTGAGAACAGAGTTGGCAGAGAATCCGAGATCTTACTGAAACGGCGCCTGTTAGAGGGCTAGAGACATGGGCTTTGCGCAGGAGTCTCACAAAGCGGGGGGCGTCCCGGGGCGGTGTCAGCCATCGGAAAAACCCCCGGGGTCGGCGGGACGCCCGATGCCACGTACTTTTGTAAGTCGCGAGGCGACGATTGAGCGTAGCCCGGTCCCGCCCCGCGGGACCGGGGAGAGTCGGTTTTAGGGCATCCCGTCGCGAAGCGACGGGATGAAGGCGACCTCAGCCGTCGCTTCGCGACTTGTTGACCTATCTACCCCCAAACGGTCGCCCTGCATGGGTGTAAGGTTGGCACCCCGCTGGGTGATGTGGCAAGGAATCCCTGGGCTCAAAGAACCAGTTCCACGAAATCGCCGTAGGCCGCGACACGTTCATCGACCGTCAGCAGCGTCAGGTGCTCGACACGCGACTGGGCCACGAGCATCCGGTCGAAAGGGTCGCGATGATGCCAGGGCAGCAGTGCTACCTCACGGGTTTGGGCGCCCGTCAGTGGCAGGCTCTCGAACGATTCCCGCGCGAGCTTCTGCTCAAAGTCTGCGGGCAAGCGCAGTTTGCCCAAACTCTCCTTGAGCCAAATCTCCCACAGGCTGACAGCACTGACGAAAACCGTGTTCTCCGGATCGCTGATCAACGCCCGCGCTTCCTCCGAAAGTGACGGGTCTCCGGCCAGCCACCATAAGAGCAGGTGCGTGTCAATGAGAAGTCTCAACGCTGTGGCTCCCTCATCCCGAAGCTCTCGGCCATGTCATCCGGAAGCTCATCGAAATCCGGAGCGATCCAGAGCTGTCCGGCCATCGAACCGGGCCTGCGAGGAGCGGACGGGCCGCGATACGCGACGAGTTTGGCGACGGGCTTGCCACCCTTGGCGAGGATGATCTCGTTGCCCTTCTGCACCTGCTCGATCAGCGCCGATAGCTCAGCCTTAGCCTGAGTGATGCTGCGAACCACCATACGCCAATCATACCATAAGCCAGACCAGACCAGATCTGGTCTGCTTCGACTGCTGGCTCGCTGTGCTCCCGGACCATTCGAACGCCCACCTGGGAGGAATCGTATCTGGCTCGGCGGCCAACACCTGATGCTGCCGCTTCGCGGCGCGTGTTCCCCACACGGTGACCCGCCGTTCAAACGGCGGGCTAAGTTCGTTCCGTCGCTTCGCGACGTTGCGCCCCCAGCCCGTGTTGCTGCCTTTTCCCCCTATCGATCAACACCTTACACTTCTGGGACAGGAGCCATAAAAAAAGCTTGACAAACATATGTCTGCGTGAAATCATGGACGCTGTGATTGATAGCCAGTTGGCGGGGGCGGTGGGGAATGCGGAAGGCAGAAGGCGGAAAGCGGAATGCGGGCGTCCGCTGCGGCGGACAGGGCCGGCCGGCGGGACCCACGGCAAGCCGGGGCAGGCGCCAGCGGTACAAGAAATCGGGAGCAGATTGGCTTCTTCTCTCCCCTGTACAGCCATTTGTTTAATGGTAATTGGCCGCCAGGGAGCATGTTCTTGCGAATCAGCGGGTTGCAGAAAAAGAGACCCCGACCGGACTGA
>Ga0315288_10010845_pt1 | contig 11487 bp, 11 predicted proteins | sample YL17G11_20_MG_FD_203454 | JGI IMG/M metagenome (GOLD analysis project Ga0315288, IMG submission 203454) | Sediment microbial communities from Yellowstone Lake, YNP, Wyoming, USA - YL17G11_20 | ecosystem: Environmental > Aquatic > Freshwater > Lake > Sediment | place: USA: Wyoming | collected... | reverse complement strand
CGCTGTGGCCCCTGGTGACATCACCAGGCTGTTGGACACCAGCGTCAAGGTGGAAAGGCTCGCTCGCGGCGAATCGACCGACATTCAAGAATCAGTAGGCCGGGGAGGTGGTCCTGTCCAACTCAGCATTCAAAACGTCGCAGACAAAGCGCGTGAGGCCATCGAGCAATCCCTCGGCATCGCGGATCGAAGTGCAGCCGAGCGAACGGAAGCTAACCCAGAAGCCGATCTTCCGCCCGTACCAGGTCCGCTGGGCGACGGACACGAGCCGACTGGCTCTGGCGGTTAAGTCCACGCAGATTGGTCTCTCCACGGCGACCGGTGCTTGGGCAGTGTTCAAACGCTGCTTGAGACGGCCTGAACATACCGTTATCTTTCTTTCCCGGTCCGAGCGCCAATCCCTGGAGCTTGCGCGGAAGACAAAAGCCTTAATCGACGCCTATGAGGGGATTGCGGCCCAGCTTTCCGAAAACCGGAACTTCTTGCTCACTGAGAAGCGACAACACCAAATCAGCTTCTCGAATGGGTCTCGCATTATCGTTCTCGCGGCCAATCCCGACACGGCGCGCGGCTACACGGGCGACATCGTGCTCGATGAATTCGGCTTCCACCAGGACGCGAACGAAATCTTTAAGTCCGCCTACGGGCGCCTAACGCAACCCGGTCTCTGCCTCCGAGTGCTCTCGACTCCGAACGGCGCTCAGGGTAAGTTTTTCGACCTCGCCCGGCGGCTCGGTTTGGACAGCGGGTTTCGTCCCCACCGTCAACCTACAAACAGCCCTGACAGCGAGTGGAGCGGGCACTGGTGCGACGTCCATTTAGCGGTTGAGGAAGGCTTCCCTATCGACGTCGCGCAAGTCCGCGCGGGCTGCGATGAGGACACGTGGCTCCAAGAATACTGCTGTAACTTTCTCGCCGGTGGCTCGCAGTGGATTCCGTGGGACTTGTTCTCTGCCAACGTTGAGCCCGGCCTCGTGGTGGACGACAACCCGCAGGGAAGCAGCCTATTTGCGGGCTGGGACGTTGGCCGTGGCCGCCGCGACCTATCGCTGGTCTGGTTCGATGACCTTGTGGGCGATGTGACGATAACGCGCGGCGTGCTGGTGATGCGAAGCATGCCCACGCCAGACCAGACGGAGGTCGTGAGCCGCATCATGCCGCGCGTCCATCGGCTGTGCATCGACAAGACCGGGATGGGCCTCCCAATCTTCGAGGCCATGGACACAGCCTTCTACGGCAAGGTTGAGGGGATCACGTTCACCCAGCAGACGAAAGAGACGATGGCCACGCACACGAAGCGGCGACTGGAAGAGCGCAAGTGCCGGTTGCCGGAAACGGTCATCATCGACGGCAAGCCCGACGACCAGATCGTATGGCAAAACTTCCGCAGTGTAAGGAAGACCACCACCGCCCTTGGCCAGGTCCGCTTTGACGCGGCGCATGACGACAGATTCGGGCACGCAGATTTTTATTGGGCCAAGTGCCTGGCTGAAGCTGCGGCCCAGCAGCCGAAGATTTTCCCTGCCATCGTAACGCCTGGCATCACGGAGTACACTCCAATCGGAGTTCGCGAATGTACCTGCGAGAAATGCGGCCATTCCTGGGCTGCCGAGCCAGCACGCGCGCCAAAACTCTGCCCTCGATGTGGAAGCGCTCGATGGGATAGCGAGCGGCTATTCGAGCGGGCATTGCTCGGGGAGGCATTGAACGAAGAGGAGCTCGATAGAATGTGAGATTCCCACGCATCTAGCTCGCGGGGCGGCTTTTCTATGTATGGATTCGCCTGTGGAGCCTCAGTAGGGAAGAACGTGGCTCTTGATTTTGCCAAAGGGATACTGGGGGAATCGCGTCTCACCTCGCCCCTTTGCTTCCACTCTTCCTTCGCATATCCCGGCCTGACTCACCTGCGAACCGTGGAGTCCATCGAAATCAACAACTGATGACAGGTCGTTTGAGATTCAGATGGAATCAGGCTCCTGGAATCCGACCCCAATTCTGATTGAACCCAATGCCTCCAGACCTTAATTGACTCGCACTTCGGCACTAGGCTCACCCTCCTCTTCTCTTTCTTCATGCGCGAAAGCCATAATCTCGTCGCTGTACTCGCCCTCGGGAATCCATACGTTAATGTAAACTTCCAGGTCCTTTCCCGCCTGCTGCAACGAACGTCCAAGTTCCCCGAAGTCTCGCAGTTCCCGAAGGCTGTGGTTCAGGAAGAACCTATGGTCCTCAGTGAAAGACTTCGTCTCAGCCTCCGAACCCGGCGGTATGTAAGGTGTTGTCTGGGGTAGCAATACGGGTATCCTCTGACCTTGCGTCAGCATACTCGCTGGCTCCTCCAAGGTGGCAAGCCGATTGAGAAAATGCTCTGCCAGAAAGGGCCTAATGGTGATATTGGGTACCCAGGCTTGGTTGAACAAAAAACCGATTATGTCCACGCCGAAGACTTCATAAAGAATCGAAAACGCGCAATTACTGTAACTGCCCACATACCCGTTCTTGCCGACTGCTGAGTCTTGCCCGGCACGATTCCAAAGCAAATCGAGAAAAGCACGCTCTTCCGACCACTCTTCGTATACCTTGCGTTTTTCGCGAAGTTCGCATAGGGATTTGTTGGCTTCATCCCTGATTTTGTCAAAGACCCCTTCCATCACGATCTCGATGACCTGTTGAAATACGACTTTCACGGGACCTCCGATCTCGCGTCCAAACTGCCACCGCTGGACGGCATGCTCCCAAGATAGTGTTCCCTGTTCAATAGAACTTGGCCCAGGACCTCATAGTCCAAATGAGCTAGATGATCCGATGCGCAGTAACTGTTCTACCGTTTTGGCATCGGGGTGCAACAAGTTCAGAGAGCGAGCCGCCCCTCCTTAATCACCTCGGCACGGATGAAATCCCCGTCCTCTGTCCTTTCCCGCCAGATCCAAACTCGACTTTCCTGTTTCTCAGATTCGATGAACGTTGAATTGTTTTCTAGAAAACAGTGAACCATGCGGTAAGTGAACCGGACGTCCACCACCTCGGCTGCATCCAGCCGTTCCAGAATCTGAGAGAATCGAAAATGTTGAGGCCGGACATTCTCCACGTGATAGGTGTGTACAGTCTTCGGTTCATCTCCAATAATCGGACTTGGAACCAGCCGCTTTAGCCCTCGGCTAACAGCCTCCTTGACCTCCTGCTCCCTTACCTGCCATCCGGCCTGCCTGGGCGCACCCCGAGCTTTCCAAGAATCCACCAGGTGTTGGATGAAGTTAATGGGAACTCTGATTGGACCTGCCCTTCGCAAGGGTAGCTGTATTTCCCCGAGTAGACTAAACCAGGCGCAGCTTTCGCCTAAGTCGTACTCGAGTGCTCCGATGCCCCCTCGTGCCAGAACCTGGTCCTCCGGGTAGAAGCGATACTCTCGCGACTCGTTCTCGACCTTGGTGACGTAGACAAGAACAGGAACTCTTTTCATTTCGACTCCCTACCCATCAGCAAGACGTCATCCACCGATTTCGAGCATTTGTCCGACGGATTTGCAAACGCCACCTTCGATCTAGTTCTGAGAGAAACTCCCTCTTCTTCCCCCCGAAGCCGGCCACCTGGCGCAGCAGGGAGTCACGTGACTCTAAGTCGTTATCGTGGTTTTCCACACAGGCCAGAAGTCGGTCCATCTCTACTTCCGCTTCTGTAAGCTTCCTCATGCCATACGGGTCGAAGTCCGCAAGCTCAATCTGACATCGGGGCATCGTGCCATCCCAGCAGAGTCGGTTATAGTGGTCGAACAACTTTTCGAAACGCTTGGTCGTCCATCTTTCTGGATGAAAACTCATCGTCTCCTCCTTTCTTCGATATGTGCTCCAACTACCAGCCCTGAGCCCCTTCCGCGCCGATTCCAGCATTGCCCGACGGCGCTGCGAGCCGCCCTGGAGAGGCATTCCCTCCAAACGATTTTGAGTCTCCTTCCGGTGCCCCCGAACCTTGTTGGGCCGGTAAAACCAATTTCCCTTCAGAGAACTACAGCGCTGGGTCCTGCGACCGAGTGGGCTGCGCTACCCTCCCCAGACGGTTACTTAATATGTCGCTCCGACCACTCTCGGATTTCCTCATTTGAAATGACAATCGTGTGCTTCCGACCTCCGGCGTCGAAAAGGGTATACGTCAGAGGATATCGCCCGGGCCCGTCAGACTGATCGATCACCTCTTCGATGACCCGAGCGCCTCTTGCGAATATCTTCGTCACACGCATGATGCGGCCTTCACTGTCCTCTTTCATTTCAATCCTGAACGGTGGCGTAAATCCGTTTGCCAACGCGTACTGGAGCAATCGATACGTGGCGTCGTCGACGGCAGAGCCCTCCGGGTCGAGCCAATCGATCGGCGACAACTCCTCGCATGACTTGCCGTGGGATTTGGTGCGTCTTGCTGACCACCTTCTCATGCTCATCCTAACCTCCTTAATACGATTGAAACTCTTAGAAGAAATCCGATCTAGCACCTCCCCGCGTGCGACAGTAGAGCACGGCGGCGCAGTTCACGGCTCGAAAGGGAACAAGGAATGTTCACCGGTAAGACATACGGCACAAGTTGCTGTTGCCGTTCAGTTTTCACGGAAGGGGAGGTAACAGGGAACAGGTGAGGGGTAAGTCCCAGTTACGCTTCTCGCGCTTCCAATGAGAAGCAAATCGTTCTGTCGCGCGGGAAGCTACGAACTGATAAAGCTGCAAAAACGACCCCCGGGACGGGCACTGCGCCCCCTAAAGTCTGGAAAAACCAGAGCGGGTTGGTATCGGGCTGGTGGTGGATCAGGTGTTGGCAGGGAAGGAAAGCAGCGGAAGTCACACTGCTCGTGGCTTGTCTATGCTAATCTTTCGCGCAAGCAGACCGCTTTTCGACTCTAGGTTAGGGCTCCGCCAGTTGTTCACTCCCTACTTATTCCATGCGGTTGACTGGCGAGGTAAGATATGATCCGAACTGGATAGCTGCTGGTAGGCCACCGGCTGCGAAAAGGCGGGATGCCTTCCCGCTCCCGCCTTCCATCCTCACCTTCAAGCGGGAAGGGTCATACGGGAAGGTGACCTTTGTCCGACAACGATATTCTTTCGCGACTTGATCAAACCCTTGTCCAAACTCGCATGTCCCGCTTCCTTGTTGACCACGTAAACGAGATTAATATGTCGGTTGCTGAGGTGGCGCAACGTCACCAAAATGAATCGGACTGCTCATCCATAAAGTCGGAAGTTCTGGTCATCCTGGTCACCATGACGGGGAAGCGATTGGAGATGCTTTACAAAACACACAATGATGTCTGGAAAGAGCAGCCGATGGAACTCACGCCGGAGTTCCCTCGGGCTGTGTATACGGAGAAGATTCTCCCGGAAATCGAAAAGGCGAGAGATTTCGGAAACGCAATCCTTAGGAAGATTCCATTCAAATATGCCGCCTCGTTTGACCTGCTATTAGACTACACGGAAGCAGATTGGAAGGAAGCTCAAGACTGGCTGCGGTCGACTTGGAGACAGAAGGTCGAAGCCGATGCAGAGGAAATTCGGCATTTGCGTGCTACGCGAAGGTCAAAATCGCGTCGTGTCAGGCGGCCGGGAAAACGGCGCTGGGAAACCATGACTCTCAACAAGCGCAAGAAGCCGGGAGGCGCGCGGAACAGGGCCGGTACAGGCTTGAACGCTCACCCCTTGAACAGCCGCCCGAATATAGTCAAGCGGCGCGCCATCGTTCACCAGAATCTAAAACGCTCCAGCAAAGACCTGTGCGGGATTTTCGACCTTGAAAGCGTTCCTCCTCCGGACGGCTGGGGTGACCGGTTCAATGTGCAAGACTGGCGGCATGCCTACCAAAATGAGAAATGCCGTCGGCTCATACACAGGATCATCTGTGGGGACAAGCGAAAATCGCGCTAAGTTACCTCCTTACCTGTTACCTCCCATTTGTTACCTTGCCTTGCCTGGAAGTTGCTGAATGACGCCAAGTTAAGAGTGGCGGATTACCTCCAGAAATTCCCCCTTCCTTTCTAATTGAGATTTTCATCGCGCATGGTATGGAGGAGGCTTCCAAGCTGGCCCCGCGTTTCGATCTTCGGGCCAGCGCGAGAATGATCGGCGCTCCGTCCTTGAACGCCACCGTGGGCGGCACGGATGAACGCATGGACCGGGGCGCAAGGTGCCGCTGGGGTCGATTCCAATATGGTCACTAAGCAGCTGAGGGATTTGATTGAAGCAATTCGAGAGAAGGTCGACATCTCCGCGGTCATTGGTCGATGTGTGCAGCTTGATAGGCACGGTCGCGGCCTTTGCCCGTTTCATCAAGAAAAGACGCCCAGTTTTTTCGTGCATTGCAATGGACGCTATTTTCATTGCTTTGGATGCGGAGTAGGGGGAGATGTTTTCAGGTTCCTTGAACTCTACGAGCATAAGTCGTTCTGGGAAGCGCTCTCTGAGCTTGCTGGCGAAGCCGGAGTCTCTCTTTGCCCGTTCACCAGCGATCACCGAGGTCAGATTGAGGAAGAACGACTCATTGAGGACGTTCTCACGGCCACCGCGGATTTCTACCACCGGCCCCTTACTGCGGAGGCCAGGAGATACCTCACCGAAGAGCGCGGCTTCACCGATGACACGATCCGTCGCTTCAAGATTGGGTACGCCGGCGGTGGACTGAAGGAGCACCTAATCCAGGACCTCAAGTTCTCCGAAGAGATTTGCCTCACGGCAGGGGTATTGAAACAGGGAGAGGGCAAACCAGCGCGCGACTTCTTTTCCAGGAGGATCATATTCCCCAATATCAGACACGGGCGCGTTGTGCATCTCTCAGGCAGAAGCCTCGACGGGCGTGAGCCAAAGTATCTGCACCTTCCAGGAGAGATTCGTTACCTCTTCAATGAAGACGCCCTTTTCGCCGACGAGGTATTGATCACTGAAAGCCCGACAGACTGCATCTTCGCCGAGCAACAAGGATACAGGGCTGTCGCGCTATTAGGCAAATCACTTAAGGCCGAACACGCAGCGAAGTTCTCCCGTTGCCGGGTGATCTACCTGTGCTTGGATGGAGACGATGCCGGAATTGCCGGTGCTCGGAAAGTCGGCAAAATTATCGGTGAGCGGGCGAAGGTCATTCACCTACCCGACGGTCTTGATCTCGATGAATATTTGAGGAAGCACGGGAAGACCGCCTTCGATGCCCTCAAGAAGGACGCTCCAGATATCTTCAAATTCGAGTTGAGACTCATCCCTGCCGACACGCCAAAGACTGAATTGCCCCGGGTGCTGGAACCCTTGCTTAAGAGCCTAGCTCAACTTGAAGGAGTGCACGCCGAAGCTTATCTGACTCACGAGATCAAGCCGCGCTTCAGCCTGACCAATCGGGAGATCAATGGTTACCGGAAGTCAATCAGTAAATTCCGGGGAACTGGCGCTCCTGCTTCCGGCTCTGACACGGCCCATGCGAACAACGGTCCAGGAAGGAGCGGACCTTACCGGATAGAGGCTGGACGGATCTGTGTCGAACGCATGACTCGACTCGGGGCCGTCACTGTCCCGCTCTGCAACTTCATTGCGCGAGTGACCGAAGAGCTTGTCCTCGACGACGGTGTTGAGACAACTCGGTCGTTCGCCATCGAGGGAGAACTCGAGGATGGGACACGACTGCCTTTGGTCCGAGTCCCGACAGCCCAATTCAACGGCATGGCCTGGGTCACCCAAAACTGGGGCCGCAGCGCCATTGTGAACGCTGGGTCCCCTGTTCGTGACCAGGTACGCGAAGCGATTCAACGGCTATCGCCATCGGCGCAACAACGCCGGGTCTTCACACATACTGGCTGGCGAGAGGTTGACGGCAAGTGGCTCTACTTGGCGGCAAACGGCGCACTAGGGTGCGAGGAGATTGAAGTCGACCTTGGTTCAGGCCTGTCTTGTTATCGCCTACCGAAGAAGCCCGAGGACGTGGTGGGTGCCGTGCGTGCCAGCCTGCAACTCCTGGAGTTGGGGCCACTGACCGTGACAGTGCCACTGTTTGCGGGCGTCTACCGTGCTCCGCTGGCGGCCGCTTTTCCCCTGGACTTTTCGCTCTGGCTGGAAGGCATCACCGGCTCGTTGAAGTCAACACTGGCGGCCCTCTTCCTCTGCCACTTCGGCGAGTTCGACCGTATCCACTTGCCTGGAACTTGGGCTTCCACAGCAAACTGCCTTGAACATCGTGCCTTTACCTTGAAAGATGTCCCGTTTGTGGTTGACGACTATGCCCCGTGCGGTTTGGACGCAAGGGAACTGGAAATCAAGGCAGCCCGGTTGCTTCGTGCTCAGGGGAACCTTCAAGGCCGCGGCCGGCTCCGCGCTGATTTGACCGAACGGCCTGATTACACACCCCGGGGCCTCATCATTTCCACCGGTGAACAGCATCCGACCGGGCAGAGCATTCTAGCCCGTACCCCTATCATCGAAGTACAGCGGTCGAGCATTCGTCTCGCTGCACTGTCCGAAGCGCAAAAGAATGCCGGACGTCTCGCGCACGCCATGAGCGGGTACATTGGATGGCTGGCACCTCAGATGCGCAGTCTTTCTGCCCTGCTGCGAGAAACCTTCGAGGGAACGCGGCAGCGGGCTACCAAAGAGGGCGAGCATCTCCGCATTCCGGAGGCGTTGGCGCACCTCTGGTTGGGCGCGCATTGTGGTCTAAGCTACGCGGAAGAAGTTGGGGCCTGCGCACACGCCGAGGCAGAGGACTACCGTGCGCAGGTTTGGGAGGCGTTGCTTTCGTTGGGGGGTACTGAGGGGCATCTGATCGAGAGTGAGCGACCGTCCCGCCGCTTCCTGGGTGTGCTTCACACTTTACTGACCCAGGGTCGAGTCAGGTTGCTTCCCAGAGGCGAAGGAGCCAGAGACGCCCAAAGCGAGACCCCGTTTATCGGCTGGGTTGACAGCGAGAGTCTCTGCCTGGTCCCGGATGCGGCCTTCCAAGCTGTCGCGCGGTTCTGTCGGGATACCGGCGAGTGGTTTCCTGTCCGCCAAGTTCGCCTTATGAAGGACTTGGCCGAGGAGGGATTGAGCGAGTGCGACCCCGGCCGGCACACTACCACTGTGAACATAGGCGGACGCACTCACCGTGTGGTCCGTCTCCGAAGGAAGGCAGTCGAGGCCCTGCTGGGGATGGAATTCCCAGGCGGAGTCACCCAAGTCACCGGAGTCACCGGTTTTGAGGACTAGAGAGAGATGGCTTATCGCGTGAAGTTACCACCACAAGACGATGGTCGTGGCGATTTATGCGGGATCTCCTATCCCCCAAAAAGTGGTGACTGTGGTGACGCTGGTGACCGGATTGACAAAACTGCGCACTTGGAAGCCCTGGGTGTGCCTGCTCCGCCGGTTTGCCCACCCCTGCCGAAGGGTGTCCGGCTAGTTCGGTACGAACCGAAAGCCCCACCCGTCGCCATTCAACCTGTGTCTGTCGTTACCGACGTCGATAAGTTCATCCGACACTGCCTTGGGGAACTTGACGCGCGGCTCCACAGCCCTGTGCAAATTCGCGCTGGAGGTTCGGTGTTTGAGATTCTCAGCAAACTGGCGGAGGTCGGGTTGGAACTCGCGATTGAGGGGCCCCAGCGGGACGATCCTAAAAGGGACCCTGCATGATGACGAAACACCGTGGAGGAATGCAATGTAGCCAGAGCAACGAAAACAGTGTTGTTTGCCCGCTCCGTCTACCGGGCTGCTCAACGTATTGACTGGAGTCTTCTGTCTTGGCTGGCAACGGAATCAGTTCAGATTGTCCGGATCTAGCGCCACAAGCGCGCTTTCAGGAGCGCCATTACGCTGTGGCCGAAGTGGCTGAGTTGTGGAATTTGAGCCCGGATGTCGTTCGAAAACTCTTCGAACGTGAGCCAGGAGTGCTGGTGTTGGGTGATCACGGCTCACGAAGCAAGCGCCGGTATACCACGTTGCGGATTCCTCAGTCCGTGGTCGAGCGCGTGCACCGACGCCTATGTAATCCCGACTTGACAGGGGTGCGAGCGCAGGGGTAGTGTTCAGGAAGTCGGGACCACCAGTTGCAGCTAACAACTGATGGTCCCTGACCATTTCAGCCTGACTGAGAGGCCGAGAATGGCTACCGCTTTTCTACCCGACCTACCCATTTTTGGCAACTCCCCGGGAAAAGAAAGTCAAGGAGACTAACATGCTCACCATATATCGCAGGCACACTCATAAATGTGACCATCGTCCACAAGGAAGAAAGTACCGGCGCTGCCGTTGCCCGATCTGGGTTGACGGATTCATAGGGGCCGAGGAGATCCGCGAATCTCTGAAGCTGCGCAATTGGGAAGAGGCGCAGGAAAAAGTTCGTAAGTGGGAGGCCGAACGCTCGAAACCCCAAGAACCCATCGACAATCGCCTCACTGTCGAAGCGGCTGTCGAGAAGTACCTGGGCGATGCCAAATCCCGCCAGCTTGGAACAGCGGCCATCTACAAGTACAACCTACTCGCAAGGCAAATAAAGTCATTCGCCGCTGACCGGGGTATCCGATTTCTGGAGGAATTCAATCTCAGCCTTGTCCGGGACTTTAGAGCCACTTGGCCCAACCGGAATCTCTCGGCTAAGAAGAAGCTCGAACAACTGCGCAAATTCTTCGGTCTTTTCGTCAAGGATGGCATGCTCAAAGCGAATCCGGCGTCGGGCCTGGACGCTCCAGTTGTGAAGCAGCCGCCGACACTGCCCTTCGAGAGAAATGAGATGGCGCGAATCCTTTACGCTTGCGACCATCTGTACACCGATAATTACGGTCGCGTCGGGCGGCCCAATTCCAGGCGGACTAAAGCTCTAGTTTTGGTTCTGCGGTATAGCGGCCTGCGGATCGGCGACGCTGTAACGCTGCCCGTTAGTCGCATCGTAGACGGCAAGGTGTTTCTCCGAACTGCCAAGACTGGTACGCACGTGACATGTCCGCTACCACCGCTCGCGTTGGAAGCTCTGAGTGAGTCCCCCCGCGCGAATCCGCTCTACTTCTTCTGGACAGGGCACTGCTCGCGTGGAACCGTGGCCCGCGATTGGCACAGCAAGCTCGCGAAGCTCTTCGCGCTTGCAGGGGTTCCCAATGGACACCCGCACCGTTTTCGCGACACCTTTGCCGTGGAGCAATTACTCTCGGGCACACCAATTGACCAAGTCTCCGCACTTCTCGGTCACAGTTCGATCAAAGTCACCGAACGGCATTACGCGCCGTGGGTCAAAGCCCGCCAGGATCAGATGGAGGCGAACGTGATCAAGTCATGGGAGCATGATTCGCTGGTAGCTCAGCAGCCGCAGAGTTTGATGAAGGGGACACCAAAGGTACACGCGAACCAACCTGTCATGTAAGTACTTTAGCTACTCAGAAGTTAGGCTGGTGGACCTGGAGGGGTTCGAACCCTCGACCTCATGACTGCCAGTCATGCGCGCTCCCAACTGCGCCACAGGCCCAAGAAAAACAGTTGTCAGTGATCAGTTGCCAGTTGTCAGCAA
>Ga0315288_10010842_pt1 | contig 11489 bp, 11 predicted proteins | sample YL17G11_20_MG_FD_203454 | JGI IMG/M metagenome (GOLD analysis project Ga0315288, IMG submission 203454) | Sediment microbial communities from Yellowstone Lake, YNP, Wyoming, USA - YL17G11_20 | ecosystem: Environmental > Aquatic > Freshwater > Lake > Sediment | place: USA: Wyoming | collected... | reverse complement strand
CGCGAACTCGCAACTACCGGCTATGGGTGCCTGGGACACCGCGAGTCCCCCGGCCGCTCTCGTCACGCGCGCGATGCTCAACGCCGCCACCACCTACTACTGGTGGAACAGGCAGGTATGGTTCTGCGTGGCCACCGGTGACGCCGGATACCAGACCCCGGTGCTGACGGAGTTCACCAACAACGGAAGTTTCACGATCCCGGCGTGGGCCACCCAGATCGACTACGCCATCCTCGGCGGCGGTGGGGGTGGGCGCAACGGCGACACCTGGCTGGGGTTCGGCGGCGGCGGTGCCGGTGGCGGGTGGGCGACGGGAACCCTGGTGCGCGGCACGGACTTCCACACCACGGCCACATCCATGTCGGTGACCATCGGCGGCGGCGGGGCGGGCGGTCAGCAGCAGCAGTTCACGGGTCAGGACGGGTTCGCGGGCGGCGGAACGGTGGTGGCGTTCACCAACCCGTCGAACGGCACGTCGAACGTCACCGGGGCCGCAGGGGCGGGCGGCACAGGAAACTATCCCGGTCCCGACCCGTGGAACTTCGGGCGTTCACCCGGCAACGTCTCCACGATGGGCAGAACCTTCTACGGCGGTGCCGAGCAGACGGCGACGTCCGGCGGCGGTGTGTTCGCGGGCGGCGGCGGTGCCGGGGGTGGGCTGGTCATGGGCCAGTACCCTCCCGGCGGCAACGGAGCAGCAGGGCTGGCGTGGCTACAGGCGAGACAATGATCGAAGGAGGTTGGCAATGGCGGTAATCGGTCAGGCCGTTCTGCAGACGAAAGCCACAATGAACTCGGGGACACCCGACACCGGATACATCAACGCCTACAACGCGACAGCAGGGCAGATCAACGCGAACCTGCGGGCGCTGAGCCTGTGCAACGTCGGCGCGAACCTGATGGTGCAGAAGGTCGACTCCAGCGGCAACAGTGTGGTGTTCACCTGCGCCGGGTCCGACGAGTTCGACAACGGCACCACCACGGTGGCGCTGACGGCACCCGGCGAGGCCAGGACGTTGCAGGTCGTATCCCTCGACAACGGTGCCACGAAGTTCTGGAAAGTCGTCAATTCAATGGTGGCGCAGGCGATCCCGACGGGCACCCGGTCGGTCACCAACTACGTCGCCGAATACCACGCGGGCGTGTCGGTTCCGGCCGGTGCGACGGGTGCCACTGTCACGGTGATCGGCGGCGGCGGCGGTGGCGGCTCGGGTAGGCGCGGTGCGTCGAGCACTGTTCGCAACGGTGGGTCCGGTGGTGGCGGCGGCGGGTTCTGTGAACGTTACGTTCCCGCAGCACAGATGGGTGCCACCTACACGGTGGACGCCGGGGCGCGGGGCACCGGGGGCGGCGCTATGGGCACCAACGGCACCAACGGCAACAACGGGGGCGACGGCGGGCCAAGCTACGTGGTCTTCGCGGGCGGGTTCGCCATCGCGGAAGCCGGTGGTGCCGCCGGGATGGGGGGGACCGCCGCCGCCACGTCCGACGTGGGGGGCGGGCGTGGTCGGGGTGCCATGATCGCCGGTGGCACAGGGGGAATGGGCTGCGACAGCTTCCAGGGCCCCGGCACCGCCTGGGATTCGAGCGCCTCATCGTGGGTGTACGACTCCATCGACACCGGCTTCCGTGGGCACAGCATCGGCCCCGGCGGTGGGGGCGGCGGGTCCGGTATCACCACGGGTAACGCCGCCGCCAAGGGCGGTAACGGTGCCGACTGCTCCTTCTCCGCTCAGTACGGCGGTGCCGGGGGTGTCGTCGGCGGTGCCGCACCGACAAGCGGTGATGCCGCCAAGTCGGGGACACCCGGCGGCGGTGCCGGGGGTGGTGCCGGGAAGGTAAGCGGCAGTGGCAATCCCGGTGCCAACGCCACCGGGTACGGCGGTGGCGGTGGGGGTGGCGGGGCCAGTGTGGACGGGTCTTTGTCAGGTTCCGGTGGCAACGGTGGACCCGGCCATGTTCGCATCGTGTGGGAGTTCTGATGGTGTCAGCCCAGGCCGTTCTGCAGACGAAAGCCGTTACAACACAGGCGACCACACCCGACACCGGCTTCATCAACACCTACGATGCCACGGCCGGGCAGATCAGCGCCACCCTTCCGGCCCTGTCCGACTGCGGCGTCGGCGCGAACCTGATGGTGCAGAAGACCGACACCGGTGCGAACCCGGTGGTGTTCACCCGCTCCGGTTCCGACGTATTCGATGACGGCACAACACAACTCACGCTGACCAGGCATGGGGAGGCCCGCACCCTGCAGGTGGTGTCCCTCGATGAGGGTGTCACCAAGATGTGGAAGGTCGTCAATAGGATGACGGCGCAGGCGATTCCGACCGGCACCAGGATCACCGAGAACTTCGCCGACTTCGACGACCCGGTCTACCCGGTGCCGCCGGGAGTGCTCGGCGCGACGGTCACGGTGATCGGCGGCGGTGCCGGTGGAGGCTCGGGGAGGCGCGGTGCCCTCGGAACGTACCGCAACGGCGGCGGTGGTGGTGGTGGTGGGGGCTTCGAGGAACGCTCCGTTCCCGCATCCATGATGGGGGCCACCGTCACCATCCACGCTGGGGCACCATGTTCCGGCGGGGACTCGCAAACCACCGACGACTCCGACGGCCACGGCGGGAATGACGGCAACACCAGTTGGGTGGTGTTCGCGGGCGGGTTCGCCATGTCCGCGCCGGGCGGGTCCTCCGGTGTGGGGGGGACGGGTGACGACTCCTCGACGGCGTGGGGTGGGCGCGGCCTGGGCGGTGCGATCTCCGGTGGCACCGGAGGGCGCGGCAACGACGCCAACACCGGCGGTTCGGGGTGCCAACCCACAGACGCCCAAGGCTGGGTGTACGACACCTTCGAGGAGGGGTTCCGCGCCCACGCCGTCGCGGGCGGCGGCGGCGGCGGTGGGGCCGGGGTCTCCTGGCTGGGTGTTCCCGGCAACGGCGGTGCCGGTGCCAGTTGTGACTGGTGCATGCAAGCCGGTGGTGCCGCAGGGGTTTACGGCGGGGCAGCACCGACCAGCGGCAGTCGTCCCGCACCCGGCCTGTGCGGCGGCGGGGGCGGCGGCGGGTGCGGCATTCCCGCCGGGTCAGGCCAACCCGGTGCCACCGCAACAGGATTCGGCGGCGGCGGCGGCGGCGGCGGCGGGGCCACGAACGGGTACGCATCGGGCGCTGGCGGCGGCGGCGGACCCGGCCATATCCGCATCGTGTGGGAGTATTAGGTCATGGCTGCACCCTCGAAAAGCGCGGACGGCAAGTGGTTGATCGGAACGCTGCGGCTCTCCACCAACGGCGGGCCCAGTGCCACGCAGACGGCGGCGGTGCCGGGGATGCCCGATGACACCATGGTCGGTGCCGTCGCCATCGACAAGATCGCCATGATTACCGACCTCGTCACCCTTGACGCCGACGGTCTGCGGGTCAGGGACGGGGTCAGCATCATGCTCACCACGGGGGCGTGGATCATGCTGCACGGCACCCGCAACCAGGTCGCCACCCTGCTGGGCATCGCATGACGATCGGGACGGTGATCACACTGGCCGGCCGCGGCCAAACCGGCACACCGGTGATGCGCGACTGGTACAAAGGCTTCGCCACCGCCTCCGGGCGTAAGTGGGTGAACCTCACCTACGGCGAGCCGGCCGACGGGGTGTGGGCCGACGCGGTGGCCGCCCTCGACGCCGCCATCAACGACTCCGGCAACCCGCACGACATCGTTGTCCTCGGCCACAGTATGGGCTCCCAGATTGCGGGGCAGTGGATACGCACCCACATGGCCGACCCCACCAACAAGGCGGCGTGGCTGTCGTTCATCCTGACCGGCAACCCCGACCGGCGCATCGGACGTATATGGGGCTGGAATGTGAACAGGCCCACGCTGTCCGCCGAGGGTCGCACGATCTACGTGCCCGAGGATTCTCCGTACACCATCAGGGATGTGACCCGTGTCAACGACGGGTGGGCCAACTGGCCCGGCAAGGACAACCCGTGGAACTACATGGTCACCACCGATCTGGGAAAAATCATCGAAGCCCTGGTGAACTGGTTCACGGGGCACGGGGACTACTCCCAGGTCGACCTCGACACTTTGGCCGCCGACTGCATCGACTCCCCCATCACGGCCGGGAACACCACCTACTACACGGTTACGGGAAGTTGAGGTCGCGATGACCACGGTGCTGCTGTGCTACCCACCCGGGCAGTCCGGGGGCGGCATGTACCTGGGGTGGTGTAAAGGATGGGCGAACACCCGAGGCCAACTGGTTGATGTGCCCTACACCGCAAGCCTGGACGCGAACTCGATCACCGATGGGGTGACCGCCCTGGACGCGGCCCTGAAGAACACGCCGGGGGATGTGGTGGTGATGGGCCACAGCCAGGGCGCGCAGGTCATCTCCCGGTGGCTGCGCGACCACGCCGACGACGCGGACGCACCCGACCCGAGCCGGGTGAGTTTCCTGCTCACCGGGAACCCGCTGCGGCCGGGAACCGGAAGGATCGTCGGCGGAGTTGAGGTGGGCGGAACGACTGGCCAGCCCACCCGTGAGGACACCCGGTACTCGGTCACCGATGTGGCCCGCCAGCACGACGGGTGGGCCATCAAAGGCCCGCTGTGGGGGAGAAACGGCTGGTGGGGGATGTTCGTCGATCATATGCGCTACAACGGGGTTGATTTGAACAACGCAATCAGCCGCACCGTCGTCGGGAACACCATCTACTTGACCGTGGGCTGAAGGGAACGGGCATGCGCGAGATACGGGTATCCCCTGACGGCAACGCCGTTGCGATCCGCAGCGACAATCCAGTTGACGCCCAGCTGGCCTGGGGTGTTTTGGACATGACCAGGACGGGGAGCCGGGTGGTCGGCGGCCGGTGGGCCGCCTCAGCTCAGGTCGCAGACTGGACCCCGCTTTCCCGTGAAAATGAGGGATAGAATGACAACCGCCAGAAGGAGGAGCAAGTTATATGAACGCTGAATTGGAAAAGATCGCCGACGCCTGGGACAAGAATACCGGCGACGGCCGTGACGACAAGGGCACCCGCGCCCTGTGCGACGCCTACGTCGCCGCCCACCCCGACGAGTTCACCGAACTGCGGGAGCTGTCCATTGAGGAGTGCGTGCAGGCGGTGAGTACATTCCGCAACGCCAACCTGGAGGAATCCCAGTGGCGGGTCGAGGTGTGGTTGCTGGCCAAGTTCGCGCCTCAGATGATCGGCGGGGAGTACACCGCCCAGGTGCGGAACCCGAACCTGTGACAGACGCCGTCACCCCCGACACACCACCAGCACGGCTGCTGGTGGCTATTCCGATGTACCTGACCGTGCCTGCCCTCTGGTTCTGCAATTGGGAGGCCATGGACAAGCGGAACGTCGTCGGGGTGATGGCCACGAGAAAGTTGTATTTGGCGTCGGCGATGCGGAACATGGTGGGCGGCGCGTTGGAGCGCGACGACTGGGACCGCATGGTGGTGCTCGAAGCCGACATGCTCCCCCCGGCCGACGCGTTCCTGCGGATCGCCCAGTACCCGGACAGCCTCGACGTTGTGGGCAGCCTGTACCACCAGCACCCCGAGCCGCACCACCCCGTGGTGTACGAGCAGGTCACCGACACCGGGTTTCGGCCCCTGCACTACACGCAGATCGAGCCGATGGTGGAAGCCCCCGGCCTGTACGAGGTGGGGGCGGTGGGCATGGGATTCACGTCGATTCACCGCAGGGTGCTGGAGAAGTGGGACCCGGAAACCCCGATGTGGGACTCAGCGGACATCGGGCATGACCTGTACTTCTGCCGGGAAGCCCGCAGGCAGGGGTTCTCCGTGCGGGTGGACACCGCCATCCAGTGCGGCCACTTAACGGAAATCGCGGTCGGGTTGACCACCGTCCGGGATCACCGGCAGAAACTCATTTCACAGGAAAGTAGGTAACTCTCATGGCCCTCGCGTTTTTCGTGACGAATGCCGTCGCGCAGTCGATGCAAGCCGCGTTGGCGACCGCCACCGACGTGGGCACCGCCGCTGTCATCAACATCTACGACGGGTCTATGCCCGCCACGGCGGACGCGGCGATCACCGGTAACGTGCTGGCGCAGCTGACCTGCGCCACCACCATGTTCACGGCGACCACCGCAGCGAACCCGTCGGTGTTGACGGCCGGGGCGATCAGCTCCGACACCAGTGCCGACTCCACCGGGACGGCTTCGCATTTCCGCATCCTCACCCAGTCCGGAGGCACCGTCATCGCCCAGGGCTCTGTGGGGACGGCGACGTGCGACCTGATCCTGAATACGGTCGCTGTGACCTCTGGCTCAACCGTCGCGATCACTGCTGCCACCATCTCATTACCTACGGGTTAGTAGGGTTGGCGCTATGGCTGTCCAGCTCAGCCCCAACGGCAAGTGGCTGTACGGGGACGCGCCCTGGGGCACGTCGGGATGTTTGGCGAACACCGTCATCGCGGTGCGTGAAGAATCTGAAGGCACCTGGGTGTCCACTAGTCAGGGTGTGGCGGTGCTGTTCACCGGCAAGCAGACAATGGCCGTCTACAACATCATCAAGGACATGACGATCACGGTGGTGTAGCGGCATGGCCACTTACAGCGACAGTTTCAACCGGGCCGATTCGGCGACCACGCTGGGCACCAACTGGGTGAACACCAGCCAGTTGATGGGCATCAGCAGCAGCAAAGCGTACGGCGTCACCGGGACCGCGCAGAACAGCGCCTATTTGGTCGCGCCGATGGCGACCAACGATATGAGTGTGCAGGCCACCGTCACCCCCGACGCGGCGTCGGCGATACACCTGTACCTCGGGGTCGGAACCCAGGGTTCCGCCGTGGAGGTACTCTCGACCGCGCTGAACATCATCAGCTTCAACGCGTGGACGGTGCGGGCCACCTACACGGGCACCATCAGCACCGGCGACGTCATCAAGCTCACCCGCGTCGGCAACGTGTACACGGTCTACCAGAACGACACGTCACGCGCCTCGTGGACTGACAGCGGGGACATCGTCACCCGCAACAGCTCGCACCGCGATGTCGGTGTGGGTGTGTATCACAGCTCCGGCACCAACAATGCCCGCATCGACGACTGGTCGGCGTGGGACAGCGCGGCGGCAGCCCCGTGCGTGGTCGCCGCCGCGAGTAATGTGCTCACCGCGTCCCAGTCCCCATCGGTGACGTTCGGGGCTAACTGGACTCCCAACGAGAACGACGTGGTCATCTTGTGGCCGTCGTCCACCGTCACCGGCGTCACCCCGACCGCCCCTGTCGGGTGGGTGAACCCGTTGGGTGGCACCACCGACGTGGAGTCCGACGCCCACGAGATCTGCTGCGTCTACCACCTCGTCACCGCCGCGGAAGCGACAGCGGTGACCCGCACCTATTCCCCCACTAACCTGTATGGGGCCACCACCACCGGCAACGTCGCCGGGTGTGTGGTGCGCGGTGTGAATCCGACCACCCCCATCGACTCGGCCAACTCGACGTTCGGCTCCGCCAACACTGCCACCCCGCACGTCCTGGCGTCGCTGACCGGAACCAACCTGTCCAATAACAGCCTGGTTGTGTCGGGTGTCGCCAAGGACGGCACCGGTACCTGGACCAGTCCCGCCGGGTGGAAATCCCTGACCACCCACAACACCAACCAGGGTAAAGCGGTCCTGGTCCGTGCCGACCTCACCACGGGCAACGTGGATGTGGCGGCCACCAACATCACCCCGAGCGCCGGGGATGAGTACGCCTCCATCACGCTGGCGTTGACGGCCGCGCCGGTGACGGGCACCATCGCGGCGGCGGTCAAGAAACCGACCGCCGCACTGACGGGTTCGCAGTCGGGGACGGGTCACTTAAAAGCTGAAACCTTGGCCGACGATTTCGCGTCGAAGGACATCACCAAGTGGACGTGGGGTGGGGCCGCCGGCGTGTCGGGTGGGCAGCTGAGCCTCCCGTGTAACTACAACACCTCCGGCGATGTTCACGAACTCACCCTGCCGCCGGACTACATCAGGTCGGCCGCCGTTTACACCCTGGCCGACTCTGCGGTGTGGATCAAAACGGTGTCGTTCCCAGACGCCGCCTACAACACGATAGGTGCGCTGCGCGTCATCAGCGACACAGATTCCACCGACGTATGGAGTATGCATCGTTTCAACGCGGGTGCCTTCGGCGCTGTCGAATACATCAACGGCAGCGCCAACGAAACCTCTCTCACGTACACCGCTGACACGGTGTGGTGGCGCATCAGGAACGCCGGGGGAATCACCTACTGGGACACCGCACCGGATGTTTCCGGTGCGCCGGGGACGTGGACGAACAAAAAGTCTGTCAGTCAAGGGTTTAACCCTGCGGGTATCCGTGTCGTTGTCCTGTCCGGCTATTCGTCTCCTGACGGCCCGCAGCATGGAACATTCGTCGCTGACAGTTTGAATTATGTGCCCGCGATAGGGATGACGGGCACCGTCGCGGCGGCAGTCAAGAAGGCCGTCGCCACCCTGACCGGGGCGATGCAACCCAGGGGAGCCCTCGCCGCGTCGGGGAAGAAAGCCACCGCCTCGCTGGCGGGCACACACCCCTACACCGGCACCGTCGCCGCGGCGAAGAAGAAGGCCACTGCCGCGCTCACCGGCAAGCAGACCCAGACCGGCACCGTCGCGGCTGCGGCGAAGAAGCCCACCGCCGCGCTGGCGGGCCGGATGCAACCGAAGGGCACCCTCGCCGCCCAGTTGCAGAAGGCGCTGTTCGGGGCGACGGGCACACAGGTCCAGACGGGTACCGCAGCCGCGCTGCTGAAGAAAGCTGCGGCATCCCTGAGCGGGGTCGAGCACCCTCGGGGTGCGGCGGCGGCGACGCTCCCGAAGGCCACCGCGTCGTTCACCGGCCGGCAGATCCAGACCGGGACTGTCACTGCGACGCTGCGAAAGCCCACCGCCTCTGCGGCGGGGGCGATGCAACCGACGGGCACCGTCACGGCGTCAGAGAAGAAAGCCGCCGCGTCCTTGGCGGGGGCGCAGATCCAGACTGGTGCCGTCGCCGCGTCGGTGAAGAAGGCGACGGCTGCCCTGGTCGGGGCGCAGACCCACACCGGGGTTATTGCCGCCGCACCCAAGGCTGTTGCCGCCGCACTGGTCGGGACTGGTCCACAGTCGTTCACCGGAACCATCAGCGCCCAGACCAAGCCGCTGACCGCGACCGTGACCGGGACGCAGGTCTACACGGGAACGATGGCCCCGACGGCGAAGAAGGCAACGGCGACTCTGGCCGGGGTCATGCAGCCCACCGGCACCCTGTCCGCGTCGGCGAAGAAGCCGACCGCCGCCTACGTGGGCAGGCAGACGCACACCGGGGTTGTCGCGGCGGCGGTGAAGAAGCTGACGGCGACCCTGACCGGGGCGATGCAGCCCCGAGGCGCAGTCACGGCTACCGCAGCGAAGGCGACGGCGAACCTGGCGGGCACCCAGACCCAGACCGGAACCGTCACTGTGACGGTGAAGAAGGTCACCGCCGCATTGACGGGGGCCATGCAGCCCCGGGGTGCCATCGCAGCGGCCTGTAGGAAAGCCACGGCCGCCCTGTCCGGCACCCAGTCTTACATCGGCGTGGTCGGGTCGACGGGGAGGAAGGTCACCGCCGCCCTCAACGGGTACATGCGACCCTCCGGGACCGTGGGTGCCACCGCCAGGAAGGCCACCGCAACCCTGTCCGGCATACAGCGGCAGACCGGGGTGCTGGCGGCGGTGGGCAGGAAGGCTGTCGCCTCACTAGCCGGTGTCGAGCACGCGCGCGGGACGATCGCAGCGACCGCCAGGAAGGCCGCAACGGCACTGGCGGGCACCCAGACCCAGACCGGCACTATCGCCTCGACGGGAAAGAAGGCCACCGCATCCCTTGCTGGCATCGAGCACGCGCGCGGGGCAATCGCAGCGACCGCCAGGAAGGCCGCCGCCGCCCTGGCGGGCACCCAACTCCAGACCGGCGTGCTGGCGTCACTGCTCACACGGGCAACCGCCTCACTGACCGGTGTCGAGCACGCACGGGGCGCGATCACCGCGACCACCCGGACGGCCACCGCCGCCCTGGCCGGCCTCACCCAGGGCGTAGCGACGATCAGCTCGGCGCTCAAGAAGGCCACCGCATCACTGACGGCGGTGATGGTCCCATCCGGCTCGATGGGTGCGACGGGTGCCAAGCCCACGGCGGCGCTGACCGCCACCCAGGCTCAAGCCGGAATCCTCGCAGGCACCGGGAGTAAGGTCACCGCCGCCCTCAACGGGTACATGCGACCCTCCGGGGCCGTAGGTGCCACGGCCAGGAAGGCCACCGCAACCCTGGCCGGCACCCACCTTCAGACCGGGGTGCTGGCGGCGGTGGGCAGGAAGGCTGTCGCAGCCCTGGCCGGTGTCGAACACGCGCGGGGGGCCATCGGCGCGACCGCCAGGAAGGCCGCCGCAGCCCTGGCGGGCACCCAGACCCAGACCGGCACTATCGCCTCGACAGCCAAGCGAGCCGTCGCATCCCTTGCTGGTGTCGAACACGCGCGGGGAGCCATCGGCGCGACCGCCAGGAAGGCCGCCGCAGCCCTGGCGGGCACCCAACTCCAGACCGGCATGCTGGCGTCACTGCTCACACGGGCAACCGCCTCACTGGCCGGTGTCGAGCATGCACGCGGCGCGATCAGCGCGACCACACGGACGGCCACCGCCGCCCTGGCCGGCCTCACCCAGGGTATAGCGACGATCAGTGCGGTGCTCAAGAAGGCCACCGCCTCCCTGTCCGGCTTCATGCGACCCACCGGGGTTATCGGTTCGGTGGCCAGGAAGGCCGCCGCCGCCCTGTCCGGAACGCAGCGGCAGACCGGTGTGGTGGCCGCCAACGAGAAGAAAGCCACCGCCGCCCTGTTCGGTGTCATCCCTGCGTCCGGTGCCATCGGGGCGACACTCAACGGGGAGGGGGCCGCCCTGACCGGGCTGCAGCGGCAGACCGGGATCATCGACTCGACGGGCAGGAAGGCCACCGCATCGCTGTCCGGGGCGCAACGTCAGATCGGGACGATTACCGCCGCAGGAACGACACTCACCTTCACCGGGGCGGGGCAGCAGAAACAGACCGGGGTGATGACCGGGACGCTGCGCCGGGGAAGCATCATCGTTGTCGGCCAGCAGTCCCAGGTGGGGTCCCTCGACGCCACCCTGATGCCGCCGGTGAGCTTCATGGAGGGGTCGGGCGAAGCAACCCTGGTCGGACTGCTGGGCCCCGTAGTTTTCCGTGCCCGGGCCGCGACGTGGAGGCGGGCCGGATCGCTGGCACTGGCCAGCACCCCCGCCTCCGGTGCGAGATTGGGCAGCACCTCCGCCGCTGGTGCGGCACTGGCTACGGTGGGGGCGGGATTAACATTGTCCGACACGGCGGCAGGTGGCCTCCACTCGGCAAGCAGAGGTGCAACACTGGAGTTGGAGGATTCACCCTGATGGACGTGTACGACGTTGGCGACCGGCGCA
>Ga0315288_10010841_pt1 | contig 11489 bp, 9 predicted proteins | sample YL17G11_20_MG_FD_203454 | JGI IMG/M metagenome (GOLD analysis project Ga0315288, IMG submission 203454) | Sediment microbial communities from Yellowstone Lake, YNP, Wyoming, USA - YL17G11_20 | ecosystem: Environmental > Aquatic > Freshwater > Lake > Sediment | place: USA: Wyoming | collected... | reverse complement strand
GGGCGGGTGTCCCCCCCCCCCCCCAGCCGGGGTTTTTCGGGTTGGTCTGTCCCGGCTTTCCCCCCCGCCCCTTCGGGTGGGGTCGGGGGGGGGGCCCCCGGGGCGGGGCCCCCCCCCCCACCACTGCTTTCCGCCCCTTCTGTTCCCCGCCGCGCCCTCGGCAGGCGTCCGCGTCCGGCCGTCGAACACCACACAGGTACTCGTCGTCAGCGAGCGTCACGCCTCCCCAATAGAAACTGGTTGGAACCTGCCATGAAATGCGTCGCCAAGGTCGCCGCCGGCGTCTGCGGCTTCACCACTGAGATCACAGCGGATTCGCCCGATGACCAGATGCTCACCCTCTCCCTGGCGACCGACTGCCAGAAGATCGCCGGGCTCGCGCAGGCGCTGGAGGGCAGAGAGATCGACGGCTACGACGAAATCGGCGCCGTGCTCTCCGGCATCTTCAAGGCCGTGCAGGTCGCGGCGCGCGTCGCCCTCCCCAGGGACATCTCCATTACCATGTCGGCCGGGTGAGCGCCAGTGGTCAGGCAGACGCTCCCGGCCCAGTTGCTGGCGGTGCTCCACGCCTGCGCGCCTACTGCATTTCGCCGGACGAAGTAACGGCGAAATGCAGACAGACCGCGTCCCATTTAGGCGTAGGACCCCCTGCCGCCGTTGCTCCTATACTAGTGTATCGTCTCGGAAATAGGTTTACAGTCAGCTATCCAACCCTCGTAGGGGCGGCATTCTGCTGCCGCCCGGAAAATGGCAACGGAAGCCAGCAGAGTGGCTCCCCTACGAGATGGGGAGGGCATCGGAATTGTAAAGGTTTTTCTGAGACACAACACTAGCATCATCGGCCCGCTGTATCTCGCGGCCCGGTATGTAGTATAATGACCATCGTTGCCGGTAGGTGTCGGGCGGCGGGCCCACCCAAAGCGATGACGATCAGGGCCTGGATCGGGCAGCGCCCAGGCCGGAGGGGTTGAACGTGCAAGCTACTCGATGTGGGGACAACATGACGACCAAGAAGGATGGTCAAGCGCCTGGTCGGCCGCGCGTGCTGATTGTCGAGGACGAATTCGTCATCCTCCTCAGCCTCAAAGTCCAGCTCGCCGCCATCGGGTGTGAGGTGGTGGGCACGGCGAGAGAGGCCGACGCCGCCGTGGACCTCGCCAGAACGTTGCGGCCGGACATCGTGCTCATGGACCTGGGCCTTCCCGGGAAGGACGGCGCAGAGGCCACCAGTGCCATCATGTCGGAGGCGCCCACCCAGATCATACTCGTCACGGCCTACGGCGACGACAGGGTGGACCGCGCCCTGGAAGCCGGAGCGCGCGTGGTGCTCACCAAGCCGATAGTCCAGGAGCAGTTGGCCAAGGCGATAGCCGAGGTGACTGGCGCGGCCGCCGGACAGTAGCATGCCCGGCATGAAGGCAATGGTCCTGGCAGCCGGCCTCGGGGACCGCATGGGGCCCGTCACCGATCAGGTCCCCAAGCCCCTCCTGCCCATCGCCAATCGGCCCGTCATGGCCTACATCCTCGAGCACCTCGCCCGCCATGGCTTCACCCAGGTCATTGCCAACCTCCACTACCGCGGCCAGCAGATCCAGGATTTCTTCGGCGATGGTTCCGACTTCGGCATCGACCTGACCTACACCCACGAGGACCGCCTGTGGGGGATAGCCGGCGGCGTCAGGCGATGCCGTGACTTCTTCGGCGACGACACCTTCCTCGTTATCGGCGCCGATGACCTCACCGACATGGACCTCTCCAAGTTCCTCGCGCTCCACCGCTCGAGAGGAGCCGTCGCCAGCATCGGGCTCGCCGAGGTGGAGGAGACCTCCCAGTTCGGCATTGTCGTCACCGACGCCGACGGCCGCATCGAGCGCTTCGTCGAGAAGCCCCAGGGCGAAGCCCCCAGCAACACCGCCAACACCCAGATCTATCTCTTCGAGCCCGCGGTCTTCGACTTCATCCCGCCGGACCGGAAACACGACTTCGGCTTCCAGACGTTCCCGGCCATGGTGGACGCCCGCGTCCCCTTCTACGGCTTCCGCCTCTCCGGCTACTGGCGCGATATTGGCGGCATCAGGGACTACCTCGGCGCGCAGAGCGACGTGCTGGAGCGCCGGCTCTCCGCGCATATCCCGGCCTGCGAGCTTCGCCCGGGCATCTGGGTCGAGGGCGACTGCGAGATCGCCGAGACCGCCCGGCTCGAGCCTGCTCTCATGCTCAGCCGCGGCTCTCGCGTGGGAGAGCGGGCCAGGCTCGGCGGCGGGACTGTCATCGGCGGCGGGGTCGAGGTCCCCGATGGCGCAGACCTCTGGAACACCGTCGTCTGGGCAGGGGCTAGTTTGCCCAGGGGCATATCGCTGTGCAGGTCGGTGGTCACTGCCGACCGCATATGTCGAGAGATGGCCCTCTAGCACAATTCTCGCGAAAAAGCACTGCCGGTTGGTTGCTCGACGACTGAGGACCGCCTATAATCCAAGTGGGAGGCACTCGCGGCGACATCGCAGCGAGGGGCCTAACAAGGGGTGCGGGTGGCGCGAACGGCGCCGCCCGGGCAGGGGTCTGGGCTGTGCAGTCTGTCGCTGACCCCAGGAGACCCGTCGGAAGGCTGGTCTTCTCGCCGGCAGCCGGCGTGCCTGGTCCCGACCCACCGACGCAGGCAGCGCGCTCCTGGGCGCGCAGTATTCCGTTCGCGGGAGGTAACTGGAAATGGCCGAGAAGGGAGCGATGACGGTCCGTGAAGCCGGCCGCAAGGGCGGCCGCGCGACCAAAGCCCGGCACGGGCCCGAGTTCTATGAATCCATCGGGCGCAAGGGTGGAGAGACCACCAAGAAGCGACACGGCCCGCAGTTCTATGAGCGCATCGGGCGCAAGGGGGGACAGAGAGTGCGCCAGCTCGTAACGCAGGCCAAACGAGCGCAAGCTCGCTGATCCGCGCGGACGTAAGCCCATGACGCGCGGGCGACCAGAAGCTCGACGCCCGTCGCGGGCCATCCCAGCATAGGGGATAGGGGAGACCGGGAAGCTCGATCAGAGCCGGACGAGCAACCGGGGCTCCTCCCGCTGCGGCTCTGGTACAGCCTCCGCGGGGGGTTCTGCCAACGACTTCAGAGCAGGCTGCTATCCGCAGCCTGCTTCGCGTCTGTGCCGCTCCGGTTCCGTCCCGGCGACGTGCCGCGCGTCACCCGCCCCGTGCTGAGTGCGGAAGAAGGTCGCGCCGTCGCCTTCTCGCCGGCCCTCACTTCACCGTCGTCGGCACCCCGAACCGCTCCCGTATCTGCTGCTCCTCCGCATCCCCAAGCCGGCCTTCGGGCGAGAGGATGTGGGGCGTGATGAACACCACCAGGTCGGAGTTGACCATCGCCCGGTTCCGGCTGCGAAACAGGCCCCCGATCAACGGCAGATCGCCCAGGATGGGGATCTTCGTGATGCGGTCCTCTGTCTGCCGCTGGCTCAACCCCCCGATCATCACCGTCTCGTGGTCCTTCACTCGCACCGTCGTCCCCGCCTGGCGAGTGCTCAGCACCGGCAGTCCGGTCTGAGGGTCGATCTCGGAGATGTTGCTCACCTCGGTGCCGCGGTCGTCGATCTTGAGCGTGATCTCGCCCCCGCCGCCCGTGAGCGGCGTCACCCGCAGCTTCACTCCTACGTCGATTCCCTGGATCTTCTCCGTGCTCTGGCCGAAGGTGACCAGCAGCACCTTGATGAAGCGCCGCGTGCCGATGAAGATGTCGGCCTGATGGCCGTTGATCACCGCCATCCGCGGCGCCGCGCGCACGCGCGCGCGATGCTCGGTCTCCAGCGCCCGCAGGCGGGCCTCGAAGTCGTTCGGCAGAAGACCCAGGCTGCTGTAGGAGATGGTCCCGCTGCGCGAGTCCAGCGTGCCCGAGAACTCTGGCACGCCTCCCGCGTCGTTGCTCGTGTCATCGTCCTCCAGGTCGGTCGTCGCCTTCCCGATCACGTCGCCGCGGAATGCCCGCAGCGCCTTATCCAGGTCCGCCGTGTCCGTGAACTCGACCGCCAGCGCCTCGATCAGGATCTGCGGCGGGGCGATGTCCACCGCCCGCAGGTCGGCCCCGATCTTGTCCAGCATCTGCTGCGGCGCGGTCACAACCACCGCGTTCTGGCCCTCGTTCACGTGAAGATAGCTGTAGAGGAAGGTGGGCAGCAGCCCCGACGCCGCCTTCGCCGTAGTGTACCGCAGCGGGAACGACGCGGTGCCGCTCAGCCGGTACGCGGCCAGGTCCTGCGGCACCCCCCAGCTGAACATGAACACCCCGTCGCGCTCGCTCAGCGCCAGCCCGTATGCGCTCGCGATCCCTCGCAGCAGGTCGCCGACGGGCAGGTCCCGCAGGTTGAGGTTGACCTCTTTCACCTGCTGCCCGATCGCGTCATCCACCGTGATATTGGCGTTCGTCTTCTGCGCGATTTTCCCCAGGACCTGGTACAGGTCGGCCTTCACCGCCATCACGGACACGCGGCCGTCAACCGCCTCTACTCGGATATCGGCCGTCTGCTCGCCGCTCTTCGCCGACGCGCCCTTCTTCCGCTGCTCCAGCGTCCGGCTGCTCCTCACCGTGACGATGTAGCTCTGGCGATCGCTGCTCTCCGCCGCATTCACCTGGGAGGGCTCGTACATCACCAGGGACAGCAGGACCCCCGTCCCCTCCTTCGCCCAGGAGGGCGTCGAGATCTCGATGTGGCTCACCGGGAACTCGCTCACATCAACGAAGTTCTTGCCGGTCTGGTTGCGCGCGTTGAAGAAACCGATGTCCATGCGCGAGACTTCGCCCCCATGCTCGTGCGGCACCTCCCACGAGCGCTCGAGGATCCCGTCGGCCTTCACCGTGATCTGAACGCCATTGCTGAGCTGTTCCACTCGGATGTCGGTGATGTTGCAGTACACCAGCGCGTAGCACGGGGCGGTCGCGACCCCAAGCAACACCAGACCGAGGATAATGAGCCTGCTAACCATGGCTGAGCGCTCCTTCCGCCACTGCCTTCGTCGCTCCGGCGGCGTGCTGCCGAAGCCCAACCCGCGCTGGCGGGCGCGGGCCTGTCCCTTCCGCCGCCACCTGCGGGCGCACAATGTGCGGCGTGAGGAACACACACAGGTAGGTCTCGGACTGCGACCGGCTGGGCGCCCGGAAAAGACCGCCGACCAGGGGAAGTGCGCCCAGAATCGGGATGCGTCTCTCCTCCCGGCTCTTCCCCGCCAGCTCCAGACCGGCGATCGCGATCGTCTCGCCGTCTCTCGCCATCACGCTCGCGCCCACGCTTCGCTGCGAGACCACCGGCAGCCCGGAGCGCGGGTCGGAGCCGCTCAGGTTGTTCAGCGTCACCTTCATGGCCAGCACCACATCCTCCGACTCGCCCACTCGCGGCTGGACCTCCAGCGACGCGCCGATGTCAACCGGCAGGATGTTGGCCGTCACGCCCTCCTGGATCTGCTGGATGATGATGTGCCGCTGCTGCCCGGCGAACACCCGGCTGACATGCCCATTGAGCACGCGCACGGTCGCGCGCGACCGCAGGGAGCCCGACGATTCCGCCTCCAGGTTGTCCAGCAGCAGATCCCAGCCCCGCGCAAGGTCGGGCAGCCACAGGAATTGGATGTCGCCCGTGAGCGTGTCGACCAGCGCGGAGGAATGCCCGAAGAAGCGCGCCAGGCCCAGCGTCCGCGCCAGCGCCCGCTCCGAACGGTACTCGACCGCGACCACCTCGAGCGACACCTCGACCGGCGGCGCGTCCAGCTTCGCCAGGTCCGCGGCCACGCGGTCGCACATCCAGGGCGGGCCGGTGACGACGATCGCGTTCCCCTGCGGGTCCGCGTGGATGTAGTCCAGCAGGAAGTTCGGCAGCAGATCCAGCGCCGCTATCGCCCGCAGGTAGCGCAGGTCCACGCGCCGCGTCTCCGACACCGCGTACCCGCCCAACCCCCCGACCCCCGAGGCCAGCACCCATGAGCCATCCGCCCTCTGCCCCGCGCTCAGGCCGCAGCCGACCGCGATGGCTTCCAGCGCCTCTGCCGGCGATACATCGTACAGGTGCAGGCTGATCCTGACATCCGAGTCCGCGGGCGTGGACACGGGGAACCCCGCCCGAATCGCGATCTCGTTCGTCACCTCCGACAGTTTGGCGTTGACAGCATGCACCGTGAGCCCCGCCGACGTCGCCTCCACCCTCACCTCGGACGGCAGGTCTGTGGGCGTCGGCCCAGCCGCCGGCTTGGGGAATCTATCCGACAGCCACGCGATCACCGCGGTCGTCCGGTCTTCCCCGCCGTACATCCACAGGCCGTAGCGATAGTTTGATACGTCGCCCTCTCCGCTCTGCCAGCCCAGGTAGTTGACAATATCTATCACCAACCCCACGCCCTCGGACGCCCACTCCGGGATCGAGATCTCCACGTGACTCACGGGGTATTTGCCCACCGGCACGAAGGCCGAGCCCAGCTTCGACCGGGCGTTCATCACCCGGATCGGAATGTGGGTTAACCGCTCCGTGGGCCAGATGCTGATCCCCCACGGCGTGCGCTCAGACCTGATCGCGCCCTCGGCCTCCAGGCTCTCGAAGTCCGGGTCCCACTGCAACTCCCCGTCCGCCACGATCGTGATGCGGACCCCGTTGCTGAACTGCTCGGCCTTGATCTCCGTCACGTTGCAGTACGCCGCGCCGCGCTGCGCCGCCGCTGGCAGCGCCAGCAGCGACGTGAGTATCACGATGAACAGGCCGGCAGGGATCGCCATTACCGCGGTCGCTCCTCCAGGAAGCGCTCGTGCAGGCGCTTCTCTTCCTCCGGCGACAGGTGTCCGGTCTGGGAGAGCACCCGCGGTGTGATGAAGATCACCAGGTCCGTGCGCGTCGTCTCATCGCGCCTCGAGCGGAAGAGCTGCCCCAGCAGTGGCAGGTCGCCCAGCAGCGGCACCTTGGTGGTGACCCGCCGCTGCTCCTCCTGTCGCAGGCCGCCGATGATGATCGTCTGCCCGTCCCTCACCCGCACCATCGTGCTCGCTGTCCGCGTGCTCTTCTCGGGGAGCCCCGTCACCGGGTCCGGCGCGGAGAGCGTTGACACTTCCGGGCGCACCTCGCAGATGATCTCCTTGCCGTCGCCCGTCCAGGGAGCGATGTTCAGCCGGACGCCCGCGTCGATGAAGTTCCTCATGACGGGGCCGCCGCCCCACTGACCTTCTCCTCCCTCACCGCCGCCCTGAGCTTGCGGTTCCGGCGGCATCTCGATCGGTTCCCGCAGGTAGCGCTGAATCCCCACGAAGAAGTTCGCCCATCGGCCGCTGACCGTGGCGATGCGAGGCGCCGCCCGCACCCGCGCCCGGCGCGCCGTCACCAGCGCCTCCAGCTTGGCGAGGAACTCCGTGGGCAGATCCGCCACCCCCCTGATCATTACCTCGCCCATGCTCCGCTCGGCCAGGTTCGGGTTGTCCTGGGGGAGCGAGAGCGTGCCGAACTCCGCCCCTCTCCCCGCGTTCTGCGAGCGCAGCCCCAGGTCGAACTGGTCCGAGTCGAAGTCGGTGAACTCGACCACCATGATCTCGAGCATGATCTGCGACGCCGGGATGTCGAACTGGCGGATGTCCTCTCGGAACTTCTTGAGCACATCGCTGGGCGCCGACAGCACCACCGCGTTCTGCTCGAAGTTCACCTTCACGTGATCCTGGAGGAACACCGGCAGCAAGCTCTTCGCGATATTCGCCTCCACGTACTGCGTCGGGATGGACTCGATGTCGCTCAGCAGATAGGACGACGGCTTCCGGGGAATGCCCTCGCTGATCATGACGATGCCGTTCACTTCCCGCGAGGAGAAGCCGTACGCGGCGACGATGCAGTCAATGATCTCGCGCGGCGTCTTGTCGCTCAGGTGGACCGTCACCTTGCGATCTTTGATCGTGTCATCCACCACCAGTTGAAGCGCCATCTTGTCCGCCAGGCGAGTGAACAGCCGGCAGGCGTAGGCATTGACGGCATGAACCGTGACGCCGCGGTCGGAGAGCGTGATCTCCGGCTCCGCCGCCGTCTCCTTGCCGCTGTCCTTGCCCTTCTCTCTGTCCGCCTCCTTACTGTCCTTTGAGCCGCTCGCCCTGGCCTCGGCCGAATCGCTCGCCCCCTCCGCAGCCCATGCCATCCGTGCCGACGGGCCGAGAGCGAACGCGACCATGGCGGCGGCGAACATGGCCAGCAGACATACGCGGTAGCGCTTGCTCATCAGAAACCTCCGACTTGACGAACCTCAGAAGCGACGAGTGGATCCTCGCCATCCCCTCCGATGCTGGACGCTCAATGGGCTCAGACGGTACGGGGCCGGCAGATCGCGGTTAGAGGTCGAACACACCTGTCTTCGACCACCGCCCCCACTCCCCTCTCACACCCCGCAGTGTCCCACAACTATCCCTCACCCCTCCGCTCCTGTGAGCGCCAGGTCCTCCCCGTGACCCGGTTGCTTCGGTACTTCAGTGCCGAAGCCGCGCCCCTAGGCCTGAAGGCCGGGATGGCGTCGCCTCGGCGCACTAGCCCAAGTCCCGCAGTTTCTCGCGGGAAACGCCATCTACGCCCCTTCCAGGCGATTTTGGGAGTCTGTTTTCTCACTACCTTGGGTGCGCGTTTGGCTGTTTTGGCAGCGCCAGACCCAGCCGCTGCAGCAGGAGCGGGAGAGAATCCGGGAATCCTTCGCGAGGACCTGACAGCGCGGAAGTCGAATGTCTGAGCAGCACACAGAGAGGGGTAAACCAACATGACCGCCGCCGCATGGTTACAGGCCGCCGCCCGTAGTGTTCCGAAACTGATCCGGGGATGAATTCGACAGCTTCAGAGGCGGACCTGCTCTCTCGCATGGTTGGTTGATGAGGTTCCGGAGGGCTCGCGCATCACCGAAGCTGAGCCCGGCATCCCGGGGCACCCCCGACTCCGGCTACCCCCTCGGCTTGGAGGCACTCGGTCAGGGCGTCACCAAGCCGTTCGGCCAGAAGGTTAGCCACCTCATGCCGGAGTGAAGATTCTGTTACTCTCATGTTCCTCGACCGTCGAGGTGGCGGCTAGCCATAGGCCGCGTCCTGGCCCGGCTGACTATGTGCGCCCCGGTCCGAGAGCAAGTCAGCCCACGACTCCCGTGAGGAGAGGAATCTGCGTGGTGTGGGAGGGGATCGGTTAGCGCCGCGCGAGTGACGTCAGGGGTGGGAAAGCCGACTGACAACGCCGGTCCTGCCACGGGCGCTCTCCATTTCCGGCTTGCCGGTCCCTAATGGGTGGAGCACCGCACGCGTGCGTGCCCCACGAGACGCCCCTATCACAGGGCCTGCCGGAGAGCATCGCCCGGGCGGTGCTCCAGATACGCGGAGCGCCGCCCCAGGCAATCGCTTCCAGCAGGTCAGGGCCTTGGCGGCCCTGAGTGGTAGTTCGTCTCGTGAGCGATAGCCTAGGTCAGCAAGACCTATCAGATTGTCGGTTCGGGATCGAGCAACCAGCTGGACAGTTCAGCTCGGCAGCCGATCCACTAGCCTAGACGGTCACCTCGCTTTCGCGAGAAAGGCAAGAGAAGTAGGAGCTGCAATGCCGGCCATGTCTATCCGATCCCCCGGCTTTCGGGCTCGTCTGATGAGGTACGGCAGCCGTGGCCGCTTCTCAACTGCCAGGCGATGGCTGCCGCGATCACCCGCTCGTCGTCTCTGCTAGAGTATGCCGGATCGACTTTGGCCGTTTGCTCGCCAGCATCCCCAGGGCCCCAGGAACGCGGCCACCAAGATGCCGCCCGCCGAGGGGGTAGCGGACAGTACGGGGAAGGCCCGCGCGTTCACGCTTCCGCGCCTGGCAGTAGACCGGGCAGCCTTGCGGCCGTCGGGTTCGGAGGCGGCAACCTGCGCCAACGAGGTGCGATGCCCTGTAGCGCCGAACTGACCTGCAGTCGCCCGAGGTGCCGCGACTCATGATAAGGAGAGAGCTGTGGGCAAGTTCGAAGACGTCGTCCGCGCGGAAGTGCTGCGCCTGGTACGCAAGGAACTCAGGCAACAGATCGTCCCCCTCGCAAAGACAGTGCGAGAGCTGAGGCGAACACTGAGTCAGACCCAGAAGCAGCTCGCGCAACTTGGCAAGCGTGTTCCGAAGCCAGCAGAAGACGTGCCGGTGTCCCCAACACTGGAGGCCACCGAAGAGGAGATCGCCAAGTCCCGGATGTCTCCCGGCCTGATTCGTGCCTTGCGTCGGCGACTGGGGATTACGCAGAATCAGCTCGCGATGCTCATTGGGGTGACGCATAGTGCAGTGGCGCAGTGGGAGACAGGCACGACCAGGCCGCAAGGGAAGAACCGAGTTGCGATCGTGGCCCTGCGGAAGCTCAGCCGGCGGCAAGTAGCGGCGATGCTGTAGACTCGGCGGTCACACGCCGCGCCTACTGAAGCGCCAGGGTGAGCGCAACTGAGGGTCCAGTCTGGTACCGGCGCGCCTGCCGCGGGGGCGCATTGTGAGCACCCCCGACTCCAGCTACCCCCTTGGCTTGGAGTCGACGTCCGGGTGCTATCGCGCAACGCTAACGGCCGACCGCGTAGCGGTGTCGCGTCGCTTGTCGAGAATCGCAGCGTATCCCGGACACGTGGTTACGGAAAGCGCCCCGCTGGGCCGGTGCCGCCAACCTACGGGGACGGGGCTCAGCGCCAGATACTCGGCCGCCCTCGCTCACACCAGGGGATCAATTCACTATCGTCCAGGTCTGCCTCGTGCCGCTCCCGGCCCGCCTCTTGGCGCGCCTCCCCCGCGGGAGCCGCCCCGGCCTTCGGTCCCCGTGCGCGTTCGGCCGCCCATGCCGAGTTCGTTGTCGAGGACGCCGGCGGCGAGGCAGCTCACGCGCCCTCTCAGAGACAGGTGAGTAGAGAGAGTGAGATCCTCCTCCTGCACGAGTGCGCGGTACCGCCCCATTGCCTTCGTGTACGCGTCTATGGCCTGCTTGAGCTGCTGCTGGCTGGCCTGCTTGTTGGACGCGACCTGACGCAACTTGTCGAGGTCGTCTCTCAAGGCCTGCCGAGCATTCAGCTTGGCCGTCAGCGCCTTCTCTGCCGCTGCCTGCTCTTTGTCGCTAAGGCCGATCCGTTGCAGCGCGGATTTGATGCGTTCGGCATCCGTGGCACCCTCCGCCCCCATGCCCGAGCGCATCCCTCGGCCTCCACCACGGCCCGGTGCGCGGCCCCCACCCTGACCGTGGAATGCAGAGGCAGTGACCAATACCAACAGCGCTATCATCGGCGCAATCCAACGCGACCTGCTCATCTGCGTACCCTCCTTCCGGAATAAGCGGAAACCTCCCGGGCAACGACGCTGCTCCGGCCGAGCGCGGCTCAGCGCCAGCTTCCGTTCGCCCCCATGCTTACTCTCCCTTTGCCCATCTGACGCAGGGCAGTCGCGTGGGGGGAGGATCTGCCTTGTGACACGCCCCAACAACAGGTTCCACCCCTGATGCCCAGGGCGGTCGATAGGGAAACGACCGGGGATCA
>Ga0315288_10010839_pt1 | contig 11491 bp, 8 predicted proteins | sample YL17G11_20_MG_FD_203454 | JGI IMG/M metagenome (GOLD analysis project Ga0315288, IMG submission 203454) | Sediment microbial communities from Yellowstone Lake, YNP, Wyoming, USA - YL17G11_20 | ecosystem: Environmental > Aquatic > Freshwater > Lake > Sediment | place: USA: Wyoming | collected... | reverse complement strand
GAAGGGTCGAAGACATCTGCCGGCCTTATGTTCCAATCTATACGACCTGGATGTTGGTTTAGACCGTCCATCGTGGGGTCCGCTTAACCTGTGTCTTTCTGCTTAATCTGAGCGTCAGTATATACCAGGTTTCGCAACTTTGCGTTTTTTTTCTGAAGAATCTTCGCGAGGCGTTGACAGGGCCGGGTTTTGGGTTTATGATACGTGCCCGTTGGAATTTCCTGTCGCACGAGCACTGCGACGCCTGGAAGTCCCTGATTTGTTTGGCTTGCCTGGCGAAGAAACGTTCGGCCATAAGTAAGAAGGTCTGAGGCAGCGTGAGAGTTGTAGCTTGCATACCGGCTCGTTATAGTTCCACCCGATTCCCAGGTAAAGTTCTCGCCAAAGATACCGGCAAGTTCTTAATCCAGCATACCTACGAGCGGGCCTGCCTCGCCAGGCTGCCCGAGAGGGTGATAATAGCAGCCGACGATGAGAAAGTCGTCGCAGCCGCATACAGCTTCGGGGCGCCCTGCGTCCTGACGGCAGTCGAGCACCAGAGCGGGACCGACCGTATCGCCGAGGCGGTGGCGGAAATGGACGCCGATATCGTGGTGAACCTCCAGGCCGATGAGCCGGAGATAGAGCCGGCGAATATCGACTACGTTGCGCGCCTCTTGATTGAGAATCCGGATTACCCGATGGCGACCCTGGCCGCGGACTTCGACCGGGCCGAGCAGATTGCCGACCCAAATGTCGTTAAGGTCATAGCGGCGTGGAGCGTACAGCGTGAAGCGAATAGGAAAAAGCTGGATGCTAAACGCTATCCGCCAAACGCCAACTGCGGTAGAGCGATTTACTTTTCCCGTGCCCCGATCCCTTACGACAGGGACGCCAAAGGCATCGGCCAAATCGGACAGTACAAGCGGCATCTGGGCATATACGCGTACCGCAAGGATTTTCTGCTGAAGATAACCGGCCTGCCGCAGACGCCGTTGGAGAAAATCGAGAAGTTGGAGCAATTGCGGGCGATTGAGAACGGCTTCAGCATATTAGTCGGCAAGGTCGAACACACCTGCGACGGCATCGACACCCCCGAACAATACGCCGAATTTGTGCGCAGACATAATAAATCCAAGTCGAGGGCAGAACAATGATCGTTTCACATTTACGTCTCAAGAATTGGAAGAATTTCCGCTCTGTTGATGTTCCCCTAAGAAACAGGGTGTTTCTGGCTGGGCCTAACGCCTGCGGAAAGTCAAATTTCCTCGATGCCCTGCGATTCTTGAGAGACATTGCGAAAAGAGGAGGAGGTTTGCAGCAGGCGGTGCAGGATAGAGGTGGCCTTTCAAAGATTCGTTGTTTGTCAGCAAGAAAGGAACCAGATGTGGAGATTGAAGTTCACTTGGCCAACAATCCTGGCGAAAAACCTCTCTGGCGGTATTCTATTAGCATCAAGCAACAGCCGAGAGGTAGCCGGTTGCCATATCTCGCATACGAGCGTATATGGGAGAATGCAACGCAGATATGTGACAGACCGGACGAATTAGATCGAAAAGACGACTTGCGACGAACGCAGACACATCTTGAGCAGATTAGCGCAAACGAAAAATTCAGGGACGTAGCAAAGTTTTTCGATTCTGTTTTATACTTCCATCTTGTGCCACAATTAGTCAGAAATCCGAAGGCTTTTACCGGGCCGGGGATAGCCGGTGACCCCTTCGGGCAGAGCTTCCTCGAAAAGGTTGCTATGACCCAGGTCAAAACGCGTGGGGCACGTTTGCACAAGATCGAACAGGCTTTAGTCAAGGCTGTACCGCAATTAAAGAACCTGACCGATGTCAAAGATGAAGCAGGAATACCGCACCTCGAGGCGATATATGAACACTGGAGAGCACAGGGGGCAAAACAGCGAGAGGACCAGTTCTCCGACGGAACGCTCAGACTTATAGCATTGCTCTGGTCATTGCTGGAAGGCGACTCTCTGCTGCTGCTTGAAGAACCGGAGCTTTCGCTAAACGTCGCGATAATCAGAACGCTTCCGTCAATAATACACCGTATCCAAAGAAAAAAGAATCGACAGATCATCATCAGCACCCACAATGCAGAATTGTTGTCCGACAAGGGCATCGGCGGCGAAGAGGTTCTGCTTCTCACCCCGAGCTCGGAAGGAACTAAAGTTCAGGTAGCTGCAACAATAAAAGAGGTGAGAGACCTTCTTGAAAGTGGCTTTTCAGTAGCCGAAGCGGTGATCCCGCGTACGGAGCCCAGGAACATTCAAGGATTACTGTTTGATGTCTGACATACCCATAAACCTGATATTCGAGGATAGCCTGAGTGGTTCGGTTCTCTGCAAACTTCTTGAGAATTCCCGGCAAGACTATAGTATTGGGGTTTATCACAATAGCGGGGGGTATGGATGGATTAGGAAAAGAATAGATGGTTTTAACAAAGCGGCAAGGGGAACACCGTACCTGATCCTAACAGACCTCGATATCGCCGAATGTCCTCCGGCTCTGATACAACAGTGGGGTATGGAGAATAAGAATCACAATCTGCTTTTCAATGTAGCGGTAAGACAGGTTGAGTCGTGGTTATTGGCCTGCCGGGGACAAGTTGCAAAGTTTCTTGGGATTAGAGAAGACCGGATACCCTATGATGTAGATGATATTCCCGACGCGAAGAATTTCTTGATTGGTCTGGCGCGGAATTCCCGCAGAAAAGAGGTGCGCGCGGATATTGTTCCTGAACAGGGAAGTACAGCCAAGGTTGGGCCCAATTACAACGGCAGACTTATATATTTTGTAGAGAACCTGTGGGACCCCAATATTGCGAAAGGATTGTCTCCCAGTTTGCGAAGAACTGTGGAATTGCTGGATGCGTTCCAACCTGTTTTTGAGAATCCACTGTAGGTATATTGTCGGCCGCAAAGAGGTCGCCTGATGGAGAAGGTTTAGATTATGTCAAAAGATAATGATCTGTTGGCGTCGGTCAGTGATGTTTCTACTGAGAGTGAGTTTTTCTCACCCGTGCCCGGCGGGTACAAGAAGGGCAAGACGCGCTATTGCTTCGTGATGGGCACGGTGATGAGCGGCCTGGGCAAGGGCATATTCTCATCGTGCCTGGCCAAGCTGATGCAGGATAAGGGGCTGAAGGTCGCGCCAATCAAGTTGGAGGGCTATCTGAACGTCGATTCCGGGACTCTGAATCCGTTTCGCCATGGGGAGGTATTTGTTCTCGACGACGGAATGGAATGCGATATGGACCTGGGCACTTACGAGCGGATGCTGGATATGGATCTGAGCAGGGCCAACTTCGCCACGAGCGGGCAGATATTCAGCTTGGTGCTGAACAAGGAGCGGCACGGCGACTACTTGGGCAGGGACGTGCAGATGATTCCGCACGTTACCGGGGAGGTCAAGCTCAGACTTCGCCAATTGGCGGCGGACTCGGATGCGGATATTATCTTTGTCGAGATCGGCGGCACGGTCGGCGACCTGGAGAACGCCTATTTCATCGAGGCGATGCGCGAGCTGGCGTACGAGGAAGGCCCCAACAGCAGTTGCTGCGTGGCGCTGACGTACATCTTGGAGCCTAAGACCCTCGGCGAGCAGAAATCCAAGGCCGCCCAATTGGGAATCAAGCAGCTAATGCAGTTGGGGATTCAGCCGGACATTATTGCGTGCAGGGCCGCCAGCCCCGTCACGGAAAAGGTCCGTCAGAAAATCAGCGTCTATAGCAACGTCCCTCTGGGCAGGGTCATCAGCCTGCCGGATTCGGCCAGCGTCTATATGATACCGGCTATGCTCAGGGAGGTTGGGCTGGATTTCGAGGTGGCCAGGCTGCTCAAAATAGAGGACCGCATCAATCTCCGCCACGAGCGCAAGGCCTGGGCCAAGTGGTGCGACCTTATGGACAAAATCGGCTCGACCGACAGCGAGGCGACAATCGGCGTCACGGGGAAATATACGTCCGTCCGTGACAGCTACGCCTCGATAATCAACTCGCTGGAGCACGCGGGCGTCGCGCTTGGCTGCAAAGTCAACATAAAATGGATCGACACGACGGGCCTCACCGATAAGAATGTAGCCGAGGAGCTTGGGGACGTGGACGGGATTATCGTGCCCGGCGGCTTCGGCACTCGCGGCGCGGAAGGAAAGATAGCGTGCATAGGATATGCGCGCCAGAACGCCCTGCCATATCTCGGATTGTGCTTCGGGTTCCAGATGGCGGTGATAGAATTCGCGCGCAACGTCTGCGGCCTGGCAAAGGCCAACAGCACGGAGATCGAGCCGGACTGCGCCGAGCCTGTAATAGACACCCTGCCGGAGCAGAAGAAAATCGAAGGGCTGGGCGGCAATATGCGGCTCGGCGGCAGGGACATTGAGCTAAAGGCCGGGACAATCGCCTGGGAGCTCTTCGACAAGGCCAAGTCGGTCAGGATGCGGTTCAGGCATCGCTACGAGGTCGATCCGCGATATATTGAGCGGCTGGAAGCGGCGGGCCTGGTATTCTCCGGCAAGGCGCCGGACCAGCCGATTATGCAGATTCTGGAGCTGCCGTCACATCCGTTCTTTATGGGCACTCAGGCGCATCCGTGCCTCACTTCGCGGCCGCTGCGGCCTCAGCCGATGTTCGTTGGACTCGTGGCGGCGGCCATACAGAGGCGTCGCCCGAGCGAAAACCTGCCCGACTGCGTAAAAGCCGTGCGGAAGGTGTGCAGCCACAGCAGTTGACGAGCGATCACGAACGGGCCGAGCGCCCGGCTGTCACTCCTTCTTTTCGGGTTCTCCGGGCTGATTCAGTTTGGTCTTTAGCTCGGCTATTTGCGCCTTGAGGGCCTCGTTTTCCGCCCGGATTTTCGCGCCTTCTTCAAGAGCGGACGTCAGCACTTCTCCTACCGTCTCGTCCATCTTCTTGCCAAGCTGCTCTTGGCAGCCCTGCGCCTGCCTCTGGCAGTCCTCGATCTTTTTCTGCTCGCCCTTGAGCTGCTTGTCGTGCTGGCCATTCAGGGCCTCTATCTGTTTGGCCTGCCGGGCCTTGAGGTCTTCAATCTGCTTGTCGCGCTGAGCAACCTGTTTCTTCAGCTCGATGTTCTGAGCGGCGATGAGCCTGTTCTTCTTCGTGCCGGGCGTCTCGGTCTGGGCCTCCTGACAGCCTGCAATGTGCATAAGCACAATCCCCGCGACTATGATAAGTGCCTTGCGAGCCGGTTTTCTCATTTTCAGAATCCTTTCCAATTCGAGCTTTCTATCATAACACATAAGAATCGGTACTACTATATCACCAAACACCTGCTCGTCAACCACCTATGCGCAATTTCCCCGCGGAGCAAAACCAGCGGTCTTGAAGGCTGGCGCGGTGTCGGTAGAGGCCGAGAGACGTTTCCACCGAATCAAGGGCTATCGGCAGATAGCGACGTTGATTGAGGCGTTGTAAAAGGCTGTTGACAGGAAGGAGGCAGTTGCGTGGAGTTGGCCGGTCGTTACTCGACCTCAGAGCGAATTTCCACGACAAGTGGGACAACCTCGTCATTTTTTAATAGGATTTTAATAAAAATCCAAATGGAGCGGGGAGAAATGCTGCTTATCCTCACTTTTTACAGCCAAGAAGTCATAAAAAGTTCCATCTTTCAGACAGATTTGGTATTTTGATGAACGAAAAGTCTAGTTGTATAGCTGAGCAAGGATATACAAGGCTATATGGGAACTGCCAGTTTAATCAGTAAAGGAGTGGTTTATGATAAAACAATTCATTGCAGGCAGTTGTTATTCGTATATTATGAGCGCAGAAAATGAGGCGTTGATTATCGACCCGCACATAAGCTTGCCTGAACAGTATAGAAAGTATTTAACGAAAAATAAGCTTACACTAAAGTATATAGTTGATACACATACCCATGCCGACCACTTTTCTTCCGCTGCGGTATTAAAGAAGCAGTTCAATGCTCAAGCGTTAATGCATGAAAAAGCTATATCCAGTGTCGCAGACAAGCGGCTTGAAGATAATGACCAGATAAATATAGGCACTGCCAGTTTTAAGGTCATATACACGCCTGGACATACGGATGATGCGATAAGCTTATATGGAGAAGGCAAATTGTTTTCGGGCGATGTGTTTTTAATCGGCAGTATCGGTCGGACAGATTTTCAAAATGGTTCGCCTGAATCAATGTTCGACACCCTGCAAAAATTAAAAACCCTGCCAGATGAGACCATATTGTGCCCAGGGCACGACTATCATGAACAGCGATTGTCAACCATAGCTAAAGAGAAAGAAGGCAATCCGTTCTTAAAGGAAACGAATAAAGAGACTTTCGTCAGGAATATGCGGGCAAAAATTATTCCTAAGCCGTTTAACATCGATAATATCATACGCGTAAACCAGAAAGGCGAGGCAACATCATTAGAGATGATTTCGCCGCGTGATGCCTCATCGCTTTTAGAACAAGACCCGCAGACAAAAATTCTGGATGTGCGCTCTGCTTTGGAATTCAGCCAGGTGCATATCGAACATTCACTTAATGTACCAATAGATATGATCTCGGCTAAAATTAATGAATTGAGCCAGTCCAAGCAAAACTATTTGGTTCTCTGCCACACCGGCAACCGTGCTGCAATGGCAGCAGATATGCTTATACAGTCTGGAATCCATACAGTGAAAGTAATGGAAGGCGGTATCGTTCGCTGGCAAAAAGAGAAACTACCGGTTATTAAAGGCCAGGGCGGAATGTCATTGGAGCGTCAGGTCCGGCTTATCGCTGGAAGCCTGGTATTGCTGGGAATAATGATGTCATGGCTGCTGCATTGGGCGTTTATATTTGTTTCGGTCTTTGTCAGTAGCGGCCTGATTTATGCGGGACTTACCGATAATTGTCTTATGGGAACGCTGCTGATGAAACTCCCATACAATAAAGAGCTTTATAAAAGCAAGTCAGGTGGCGGAACCTGTTCCATCAGCGGCTGATCACTGAAGATAGGACGATGAGCCTGTGCTGTAGGGCACAGGGCAAGGGAGGATGTCCCCGTTCTCGTTGAGAATCAGTTGAAAAAAACTCAAGCGGCCTTGGCGATCTTTGGATGCTGCACGTCCTATTCGAATAGGACGCTTAGTCTGTCCTTCTCGGCGGGGCCGATTCGCCTCCGGTCGGTCCAGACAGCTAAGTCAAGGCTGTGGCGACAGGAACAATCCTCGCAGACAATCTCGGCCTTGCCTGTCAGGACGGCCTTGAGCAGCTCGAGGCAGTTATCCGTGGCGGCCCGGAGATTGCCGATTATCTCTTTGAGCAGCGTCTGCTTGTCTTCGCACCGCTCGCGCGGGCGCCAGCAGTCGTAATCGCTGGCCAGCGCAACAAGGGCATAGCACATCTGGGCCTCCCTTGCCAATTTTGCCTCGGGCATTGCAGTCATTCCTATCAAGTCGCAGCCCCAGGCGCGGTGCATCAGCGACTCGGCCCTGGTCGAGAACTGCGGCCCTTCCATACACACATACACGCCCTCCCGATGCGTCGTTACGTCGAGGCCCTTCGCCGTTTCGGCAAGCACGTCTCGAAGACGCCGGCAGACGGGCTGGGCCATCTCGCAGTGCACCGCCGCGAACCCGCCAAAGAAGCTGCCCGTTCGCCTGAACGTCTTGTCGATGAACTGGTCAACGAGAATAAGATTACCGGGCGCGATATCTTCACGAAGCGAGCCGACGGCTGCACTCGCTATTATGGCGTGAACACCCAGCTTCTTGAGGGCGAAGATATTGGCTGCGTATGGGACCTCGCTCGGGGAGAGCTTGTGTCCGGCGCCATGGCGATTTAGGAATGCGATGCGTCTTTGGCCGAAGTTGCCGACACAAATTGGCATGCTCGGCTTGCCGAATGGCGTGTCGATATCGTGAAACTCGGCGTTGGTGATGCGCTCGGTTAGTGCGTCGCCGAGCCCGGAGCCGCCTATTATCCCGACCAATTCCTGTGCCATAGTCTTTTGCCTCCTTCGACATAGTAGCCCGTCAGCGTTGATCTTGTTAGTTGTCATTCCTGCGCAGGCAGGAATCCACTACCCTTAACCGGCTGCTGAGCGAACAGCACCCACAAATTCAACTGTGAGTGACTACTGGTCGCGGGTGATAATACTGCCTTCGCGTCGGATTGACAATTGAAAACGCCCCGAAAATCCCGCCGGCGGACCAAAATACCTTGACCGGCAGAAGCGAGAAATCCGATCCTGCCGACTCCACAGTCGCTATAAACCAACGGCTCGGCAAACAATCTGCGTTTTCCAATTCCTCCGTGTTCGCGCTTGCCCGCCGTTGCTTGGGCGGGTAAACGGGATGCGCTTGCCGCGCATCTTCGCACCGACCTCTTGGCCCAAAAAACGCTAAACCGGCCTGGCGAAAAGGCCGACTTCCCTTACGGACCGGTGTTTTTTTAGAAAGGCCAAATTTTCTTTGACAAGGCTCTTTATAAACCGATAATTTAGCGAAGCAGGACTTGTTATCGGATGTGCTCTAAGGCCCGGAGGGTGGCTGGGCGGCACGCACATAGCAGTTCATCCGGGCGACAATAATGGCGAACGAGACAAATTACGACACCATATTTGGCAAAATGGCGATTGAGCAGGGTCTGTGCACCGATGAAGAGCTGAAGCACTCGCTCGAGGAGCTCAAGCTTCACAGTCAGGCCAATCCTATGGCTCTGAAGGACGTTATGGTGGAGCTTGGTTTTGTTACCGACACCCAGGCCGAGAGGTTAAAGACAGACATAAAGGAGAGCAAAGCCGTCGCCACGAAGATTCCAGGCTACAAAGTCCTGGGCAAGATTGGCGCAGGCGCGATGGCCTTTGTCTATAAGGCAAGGCAGTTGAGCCTGAACCGGATTGTTGCGATCAAGGTGCTGCCGAAACGCTTTACCGAGAATCCCGAGTACGTGGAGCGGTTCTACAAGGAGGGCCAGGCCGCCGGCAAGCTCAACCATCCTAACATCGTCCAGGCTTTTGACGTCGGCGAATCAGGAGGCTACCACTATTTTATAATGGAGTACGTTGAGGGCAAGACGATTGCCGACGACCTGGTCGCCGGAAAGGTCTTTTCCGAGAAGGAAGCCCTTGAGATCATAATTCAGGTGGCCCACGCCCTCGCTCACGCCCACGCCAAGGGCCTGATCCACCGCGACGTCAAGCCCAAGAACATTATGATACACAAAAGCGGTGTGGTGAAGCTCGCCGATATGGGTCTGGCCCGCGAGACCGCAGACATCGCGGCGGCGCAAAGCGAGGCCGGCAAGGCCTACGGCACACCGTACTACATCGCACCCGAACAGATCCGCGGCAGAATCGACATCGACGGCAGGGCCGACATCTACGGGCTGGGAGCCACCTTCTACCACATGGTGACGGGCCAGGTTCCGTTTATGGCGGAGGATTCGTCGGAGGTTATGAAGAAGCACCTCAAGGAGAAGCTGATTCCGCCGGACCATATAAACACTTCTCTCTCGGCGGGGGTGTCCGAGGTCATTGAGATTATGATGGCTAAGAACAGGGAGGACCGGTACAAAAACGTAGAGGAGCTGCTTTTGGATTTGGAGGCGCTTCAGAACGGACAGCCTCCGCTGCGGGCGCACAAGCGATTCGACGTCTCTATGCTCGAGCAATTAGAGAAGGGCGAGGAGGTTGAGGTTCAGGAAGAGCAAGTCTATAGCCCGGATGCCGTTGCGAACTACCGAATTGCGGTCCTGATTCTCAGTGCGGTGGCGGCGGTGCTGCTGATCATCGTTATTCTGCTGGCCTTGTGAGCGGTTCGGGGATGGAAGGCGCAGACGGAGGCAAACACAAAACACACCCACTTTTTCTCTTCGCCGCTTGTCAACTTGAGTAAGGCACTCTAACAAAACCCAATTCGTCATCTCTGAAAGCGTGCTGGTTGTCAAGTGCGTTTTCTTGCAGTTCTACATCTGTTTACTCCCGGCCTACTTGAACAGCCTTGCTTGCGGTTTCGCCAAGTACATATCGCGCTCGGTTCGTCGCAGTCATCTCTTCGCCGTCATTTCGACCGGAGCGATGCGCAGCATCCACTTCACTGTCATTTCGACCGAAGCGATGCGCAGCATCGCGCAGTGGAGAAATCTGATAAACAACTCAAACTGACCAATCCGGAAAGGTATGGACGCCATCTTTGGAGGTGAAGCCCTTCCTTAGTCATTGCGAACCCGGCGATTCGTCTTCAAGAGACGGTGGCGCCAAGCACTCGCATCTCATAATCATCAATCATCAATCATCAATCATCAATAATCAATAATCAATAATCAATTCTACTTCCCCCTTTTGTATTTCTCCCAGTAGTCAGGAAAGAACTCCCTCGCCTTGACCTCTAACTCCTGATCGCTTATCGCCGTCAGCCGCTCCTCAACCTCATACTGGTCGATCACCCACCTCGCTAACTTGTGGACCTTGATCTTATTGATTCTATCGTCCCCCTTGAGCCCGAAGAACTCGTTCACCCAGTGCGCCACGCCGTCCGCCCCGCTCTTATCCGTAATCGATACTCGTGCCGGCCGACCAAGCAGCTTCTCCGTATCGAATATGTTGTATATCCGCTCATCCTGCCGAAGCCCGCCCGCGTGAATACCCGCGCTGGTCGTATTGAACGCCCGCCCCGCAAACGGATAATTGTCTGGGATCGGCAGCCCGATCGACCGCATATAATCCGCCAGCTCCGTAATCACCAGCGTATCCACCCCGCACGTATCGCCCTTCAGCGCGATGTATTCCATCACCGCCCCCTCCAAAGGCGGATTCCCCGTCCGCTCCCCGAACCCAAACAGCGTCGAATTCAGCGCATCGCACCCGTACAGCCACGCCGTCCCCCCGTTCGTATGCACCTTATGAAAATCGTTATGCCCGTGCCACTCCAATCGCTCGCTCGGCACCCCGACCTCCCGGTTCAGCTTGTATATCAGCTTCGGAATACTTCTCGGCAGCTCCGCCCCCGGATAGCTAATCCCGAATCCCATCGTGTCGCAAAGCCGAATCTTCGCCCGCTGCTCCTGCGGAACCTGCTCGCTCATCTCCATCAGCCGCTCCACGAACGGCAGCACAAAACCCTCGATATCCGCCCGCGTCACGTCCTCCAAGTGACACCTCGGCCGAACCCCAGCCTCGAACGCCGCATCAACAACCTCGCAGTAGCTCTCCATGCAGTCCTTCCGGCTGCGGAACTTCAGCTTCGCAAATATATGATAATCCGAGCAGCTCGTAAGCATCCCGCTCTCTTGCAGCCCCGCCTCCTTGACTAACCGAAAGTCCCCCTTGACCGCACGTATCCAGCCCGTGCACTCCGGGTACTTATGCCCCAGCGCCCGGCACTCATCCAGCGTCTGCCGGTCGTTCTTCGTATAAAGGAAAAACTCCGTCTGCCGTATCACCCCGTTCGGCCCGCTCAGCTTGCTCAGCAAATCGTATATATGCACCATTTGTTTGATCGTATATGGCGGCCTCGCCTGCTGACCGTCGCGGAACGTCGTGTCCGT
>Ga0315288_10010837_pt1 | contig 11492 bp, 10 predicted proteins | sample YL17G11_20_MG_FD_203454 | JGI IMG/M metagenome (GOLD analysis project Ga0315288, IMG submission 203454) | Sediment microbial communities from Yellowstone Lake, YNP, Wyoming, USA - YL17G11_20 | ecosystem: Environmental > Aquatic > Freshwater > Lake > Sediment | place: USA: Wyoming | collected... | reverse complement strand
CACGCCCACCGCCACGGTGAACCCGAGGCCCGCCAGCGCCACGCCGAGTGTGAAGGCGACATCCTGACGGTAGAGGCGGTACACCAACGCGTAGTTCCCCAGAGACGGGACGCCCTCGTGGACGAAGCTCGTTCCCACGGACGCGGCGAATGGATACAGAAAGGCAAAGCCCAAAACCGCGAGGGCGGGCACGCACAGAAGCACCCACAGCAGGCGCTCCCATCCCCCGAGACCATGGGCCCCGTCCCTGGATGCCATTAGCCGGTCAACCTTCTTTTATTGAACTTTGCAAAACGAATGGAAAGCCGGCCGCCCGACTGCCCCCTCACCCTCCCCTCTCCCCCATTGGGGGAGAGGACAAAGGTGAGGGGGGACAAAAGGCGTGGCCTCGTTCCATTACATATGCAAAGGTCAATATATGCGAGATTTGAAACGTCGCCCCGCCCATCCTGCGCAGGGCGGGGCCAATTGAAAACCGATCCGCCATAGGCGGAGACAACCGACAACCGGCCAACCCATGCCGAGCGATGACCGGTTGTCGGTTGTCAGTTTTTCATTTGAAAATGCGTGCGCCGGCTTCTCTGGAACGGGGCCCCTCCCACCGCATCCCTCTCCCCTTCTGGCGGATCGGGGTGCGATGGGCTCCTCCCCTAGCGCACGATTTCTTCGTACGCCAGCAGGATGGCATTGAAGTACTCACCGATCGGCATCTGCCGCGAGTACTTCGCCAAATCGTCTGGCGTCACGTCCTTGAACAGCAAATCCTTGGCCTTGCTGGACAGGAGCGGGAGGACCCGCGCGGCATCCACCCCCGGGTACCACCCGAATCGCTCCACTATCACCTTGGCCTGTACCTCGGGCTGAGAGACGTGATCGATGTACTTTGCCGCCCAATCACGGCTGGCCGCCTCGCGGGGAACGACCATGTAGATGGGATAGATGGGCAACCCCGGGCTGATCATGACCGGCGTGATGGCAGCGTCCATGCGACCGTCATTTTTCCAGGCCACGAGCTGGTCAATCCAGACCGCCCCCATCCAAATCTCCCCGCGATTCAGGGCATCCAGGGTGCCGGCATTGCCCGATGTAATCATCACGTTCTTATTGAAGTCCCGCAATTCTTCCAGGGCCTTTCGCCACAGGGCTTCCTTGCCCTTGTCGAACGGCCCCTGGGTGAAGGCCTGGTACTGTCCGGTCTTCCAGTACACCCAGCCCACGGTGAATCCCTGGCCGCTCACGCCGCCCTTGATCCCGTTGTACCCGAACTTCTTCGGGTTGGCGTTCACCCAGGCCACGAGTTCTTCGAAGCTCTTGGGGGGTTTGGCCACGTACTTGGGGTTGTACGCGACAGCAATCTGATTATGGAACATCGGCACGACGTACCCATCCACCTCGACGCCGAAGGCCCACTTCGTCTCGGGACCCGTGATGAGCCCGGCCGCCTGAATGCCGGGCACGTACTTGAAGAGCAGCCCCTCTTTGACCATTTGGGACGCCATGATCATGCTGACCAGGGCGACGTCAATGTCCCAGTTCTTCCGTCCGGCGTCCTGCTGGGCCTTGATCTTGGTGTAGATGGCCCGGCTGGCAGCCTCTCCGGTTCCAGTCCCGACCACGTTGAAATCCACGTTCGGGTTCTTCTCTTTGAACCCCGGGCTCAGCAGATTCTTGTGCACGTCCACCACGTTGACGTCGGCCCCGATGGCCACGTTCAAGGTGACCCGCTCACCTGCCCACGCCGACGCGGAGAGTGCCATCGCCACGAGCAGGACCACACCACCAAACCACCATTTCGGCCTCATGACGCACCTCCTTCCCCCCCTCACCTGCCCCTCTCCCCCCGGGGGGGGAGAGGAAGGGTAAGGGGGATCAGCCGTACACCTGGACCTTCTCGGCCGGCAGCACCAGCCGGACTGGGCCGGCCGGTCGCAGGTCGGGGCTGTCGGCCATCACCACGACGTCGCCCACCCGGATGTAGTGCCGGTAATGGGCGCCGAGAAACAGGCTCTCCTCCAGGATCCCGTTCAGGGCCACCGTGCCCGCGCGGGGCGTGGCCGAGGGCTCCTCCATCTGGATGTCCGAGGCGCGGAAGATGACGGTGGCCTTGCCCCGGACGGGTCCAGCGTACGGGATGGACTGACCTGCCACGACCAGCGTTCCGTCGGTGACCTTCCCCTCCAACTGGTTGCTGACGCCGAGGAACTCCGCCGCAAAAGCAGTTGAGGGTTTCAGGTAGATCTCCTGGGGCGTGCCCGTCTGGACGATCGTCCCCTGGTCCATCAAGACCACCGTGTCCGCCAGGGCCAGGGCCTCCTCCTGGTCGTGGGTCACGTAGATGGCGGTGATCCCCACCTGTTTCTGGAGCCGGCGGAGTTCGGCGCGCAGGCGCTGGCGCACCTTGGCATCCAGGTTCGACAGAGGCTCATCCATCAGGAGCACCTTGGGCTCCACTACCAGGGCGCGCGCCAGGGCGACCCGCTGCTGCTGCCCGCCGCTCAGGGCGGAGGGCTTGCGGGACTCCACATCGGCCAGGTTCCCGATCTCGACCAGCGCCAGGACCTTCTGCACCCGCCGCCGGATCTCGGTTGCCGGCACTTTCTGCAGACGCAGGCCGTAGGCCACATTCTCGAAGACGGTCATGTGGGGCCAGAGGGCGTAGTTCTGAAAGACCATGGCGGTCCCGCGCCGCTGCGGGGGAAGGCTCGTCACCTCTTCGCTTTCGAAGAAGATGCGGCCCGCATCCACCTCGATGAAGCCGGCGATGCTCCGCAAGAGCGTGGTCTTGCCGCACCCGCTGGGACCCAGGATAGCGGTGAGGTCGCCGCTCTTGAAGTTGAGGGAGACTCCCTTCAGGGCCTCGACCTTCCCATACGTCTTCCGAACGTTCTCAACGCGTACTTGAACCATGCCACCCGGCCTCGCTCATGGCTCATGGCTGATGGCTCATGGTCCTTTCTATCTGCCATGAGCTATGACCCATGAGCCGTTCAGATCAGATGCGCCCGAACATCGAGAGATACTCCGACTTCATGTAGCGTTCCAACAAGACCAGCAGTACGACCCCGGGCACCATGAGTATAAGCGCGCTGATGGAGGCCACCTGCAACTCGTATCCGACCGAGGTCCGGTACATGAAGACCGGCAACGTCAGGATGAACGGGCTTCCGACGAGCAGGGTCCCGGTGAACTCGTCCAGCGAATAGAGGAACACCAACAGCGTGCTGGCAATGATGCCGGGAGTAGCGAGGGGCAGCGCCACGGAGAAGAAGCTCTTCAGGCGGGACGCGCCCAGGTTGATGGCCGCCTCTTCCAGCGTCTCCGGGACCGACTTGAAGACCGCGGTCATGGTCCAGACGGCAAAGACCAGCGCCCCCACCATGTGGATCAGGACGACCCCCCAGAACTTCCCCCCCTGGTTGACCCGGTACAGCAAGGTCGTGGAATTTACGAACACGGGCAATTGAGGGAAGGCCTGGGGCAGCAGGAAGATCATGAGGATCACCGGCTTGAAGGGGATCGGGGTGCGCGCCAGGAGGTACGCCAGCGGCACCGTGATCACAAGGGTCAGGACCGTCACCACCATCGCGATCAGGAAGCCGTCTTGCAGCGCCCGCAGCATGTCGCCCTGGAGGACCTTAGACCAGTAGAACAGGCCGACCTGCTGCGGGAACAGGTGGGGCCAGTACCACTTCTCGGCAAAGGACCAGATGACCAGGCTGGACAGCGGCCCGAAGATGATGACCGCCGCCGCCACGGTTCCGGCCATCCGAAGCGTCCGCCGACTCATCATCACACCATTTCCAATTTCAAATTCCGGATTGCGGATTTCGATTCCTCATTCCGCATTCCACATTCCGCATTCATCGTTATGTTTCCTTCTGCGTAATCGTCCGCAGGTAATAGCCGGCTACCCCCATGGCCAGGAGGTACGAGACCACGCCCAGCGCGTTGGCCGTGCCGTAATCTCCCTGGTAGTTGATGCGGTAGTACACGTCAATCATCACCATCTGGGGCGGCTCGCCGCTGCCGATCATCAGGGGGACGGAGAAGGAGGCCAGCATGGAGGTGAACATGAAGGCCCCAGCCACGGCCAACGAGGCCGCGGACATGGGCAGGAGGATATCCCAGATCTGCCGGAAGGCGGATGCCCCGAAGTTGCGCGCCGCCTCCAAGTAGGTCTCGTCCACCGACCGGTAGGCCCCCAGCACCAGGAGCACGGCCAGGGCCAGGTTTTTCCAGATGAGGGAGACGGCGATGCCCATCCACCCAAAGGCGATGGAGGGCGGATCGTTGATGTTGATCAAGCCGACCTGGCTCAGGACGGCGTTCAGCGTCCCTTTGGGTGCCAGCAGGACGCGCATGGCATGCCCGACCACCACGAATGGGATGAACAGCGGGATCTTGAAGAGGAACTCGACCGGCCTGTCGATGTGAATCCGCAGATATCCGCAGAGCAGCACGGCAATGCCCAGGACCGCGACCAAGCTGAAGGACGCGATCCAAAGCGTATAGAGGACGTCGTATCGGTACAGACGCCAGACCAGGTAATAGTTCCGGAGGGTCCACTGGTCCTCGCGCAGCAGGCTCAGGTGCGCGGAGGACAGGAACGGAATGAAGAACAACCAGACGACAATGGCCAGGGGTGGCAGGGCGATGATGAGACAGGCAACCTTAGCCGAGGCTCTCATAGAAAATGGGCACCAGGCGGAAGGAGGATGCCCGAGTATGGCCTCCTCCCTCCGCCCCTGCCCTTGGCTGGTGTCTAGTTCTCTTCGTAGGCCGTCAGCAGGTCTTTGAAATACGGCTGCTGGGGGAAGACCAGACCGTACTTTTCCAGCGCGTCCGGCGGGACGTCTCCGAACAGCATATCCTTGGCCTTGGCCGATACCACCGGCAGCACGTGCTTGGCATCAATCCCGGGCAGCCAGCCGTTCCGCTCCACGATGACCTTGGCTTGCTGCTCCGGCGAGGTGATGAACTCCACGTACTTCGTGGCCATCTCGTAGCTCGCTGCCTTTTTCGAAACGACCAGGTACATCGGCTGTCCAGGGAGGCCGGGCGCGATCAGCTTCATCCTGATCTTGGGATCCATGCGGCCTTCGTTCTTCATGTTGATCAGCATGTCCACCCACACCGGCCCCATGGCGATTTCACCCCGGTTGAGCTTGTCCAGGGTGTCGTTGTTTCCCGTGGTCATGGTCACGGGCAGGCCCTTCAGCTCCTTGATCGCCGCGGGCCAGCCCGCCTGCGCGCTCTTCTCATACGCGCCCTTGGCGTACTGGTCGTAGAGCTGCGTCTTCCAGTAGGCCCAGCCGGTGACGAAGGCGGTGCCACTCATGCCCCCCTTGACCCCATTGTAGCCGAACTTCCTGGGGTTGGCCTTGATCCACGCCACCAACTCCTCGTAGGTGTTGGGAGGGTTCTTCACCATCTCCGGATTGTAGGCCAGGACCACCTGGCTGTGGAACATCGGCATGACGTAGCCTTCCACGTTGAACCCCAGGGCGTTTCGGCCGTCCGCCGCCGTCATCAGCTTGTAGGTGCTGATCTCCGGGGCGTACTTGGCCAGCAGGTCGTTCTGGATCATCTCCGGCATGATGCTCTGGTGGACGATGCCCACATCGATGTCATACTTGGCGACGTTGGCATCCTTCTGGCTCTTCAGTTTCTGGAAGATGACCCGGCTACCAGGATCGCCCGGGCCGCTGCCGACCGCGTTGATCTCCACGTTCGGGAACTTCTGCACGAACGCCGGGCCGAAGACGTTCTTCTGCAACTCGTGCATGTTGGTGTCGCCGGCCGTGACCACGTTCAGGACGATCTTCTCGCCCGCCAACGCAGGGCCGGCCAGACCCCACGCCAGGACCGCCAATACCCCTACCCCCAACAAGATCCACGATTTCAGGCTTGCTCGCTTGGACCTCATGGTGCGTTCCCTCCTTTGCCCCTGTCCGTCGGCATTCGGTCGAGGCCCTTCCCCTGCCGGGCCGCTCGTCAAGCCGCAAACGGCGGGGACATTCGCCGCAGGCAGCAATGTTTCACACGTTTGTTACGAATTGATGACTCCGCGGTGAAATGGCCTTCTTATGGCGCCCAAAGCCCGACTGAACTCTATCTCCGCCCATCTTCAAGTGTCAATACCTTTCTCCAAATCCCCCGGAGCGTCCCACTCTTCCATTGCCACGAGGCCCTAGAAAACTGGGCACAAGAAACCCGGACCTGCCTGGATCGAAGTTGCGGGATGGAGGCGTCAGATGAGGGGGCTGGTCCCTTCGAGGAAGCCCGGCGCAGGCCTGACGGGCCAGTTGGCAGGGGGTCCCCGGGAAGATCGATGGGAATCGGAGGGTGGCCGTACCTCCCCTGCGGGACGAGGGGTCCCGGGATCAGGACGCCGGTTGCTCGGTGAAACGGTGAATGACGGGTCGGTACTCGAAGCGGATGATGGTCGGGCGAGAGTCCTCGGCGCGGATGACCTCGAACTGCACCGCGCCTCTTACCTCCCTCAAGGTGGCAAGGAAATCCACCCCGGGCTCGGACAACAGGGCTCTATTCGCTGTGGAAGCGATCACCAAGACATCCAGAGACTCTGAGACTTCCTTCAGTCCGGCAACAAGCGAGTGGGGTGATTCCCCGCCCTTGCCCATCTTGTCGAGGCTGTCCACGACCACCAGGCAGGTTGTTGCACCTTTCGATTCCAGGAGCCGACGGCCCATGTCCCCGACCTGGCCGAAGTCCATCTCTGGATCGGCATCCACGACGAATATCCACTTCAACCATTCCGCCGCTGCCCGCCCGTTCTGCTCCACGCTCTCCCATTCGGGCGAGCCCTTCTTGATGCGGCCCTTCTCGATATCCGTCGAAGGGACGCCTGACAGCCGCGACAGCGTTCGGATACGAAGCGCCATCTTCGGAACGCCAAAGGACAGGTAGAGACAGGGTACCTTCGATCGGGCGGCGATCTGATCCGTGAGCTGTTTCAGAAAGCCGCTGAGCCGGTTCAAATCCTGGTCAACCACGAGCATGAGGCCAGGAGACAGCCCTCCCGCCGTTTCATCCAGCCCGGCAAACCCTGTTTCGAGGACCTTCCCTTGCTTGGCGGCTACCTCTTGCAGGTAACTCGTCCATTCCTCAGCCTCGGACGAGAGGACAGCGGATGCAGGGGGGCGAGCTTTGCCCTCCGCCGCCTCGCCTCGTCCCGCCCTCGCCTTGGGCTGCTTCTCCACTTCAGCCGCAGTCATCCTCGCCTCGGGGGCCACCTTGACCGGCGTGGGCGTTTCCACCATCCGGCCGGCCGGAGCGGGGACGGCATCCGCCTTCGCCGAATGAGCCGGCGTCGTGTGTGGGGTAGCCGCAACTCCCGGCTGCGCCTCGGAAGCGCCGCTCGGCACGGGGGATTTCCCCCGGGTGGTCGACTCTCTCAATCGGTCGACCCAGCCCTTGAGCTCGGCCGGTTTCGGCGGTTCGCCACGGAACAGATCCTCCAGGGAAAGGCTCTCGGGGGTTTCCATCGCCAGGGCGTGGAGTTCGTCCTCCAGATTGCTCATGACCACGTACTCGCCCCTGTGGTGCAATTCTCTCAGCGCGGCAAAGAGCGCCCGGTTGATCGGTAGGGAGAAATGATCCTTCGTGAGCGTGTCCAGGATCCTGTCCTTCACCACGGAACCGGCCACGTTGATGGTCAGACACAGGGCCCGGAGCACCGATCGCTCGACCGAAGACAATTCCTTCAGTTCAGATCCACCAGCCTGCTCTCCGTTCGGGACCATCTCCCCTCCTCTCGCCGGGGTGAAGGTTCTTGCCCGGCCTGCAGTGGGCAATCCCTTATTGTCTTCTAGCAGACGACTCAGGGGCCGTCAAGTGTTACAGCCGGGTTGTGTCCGGTTGGTGGCGTCAACCAGGCCCTGCCCATCCCTGCAGGTAAAGTGCCCACCTGCCCCGCAGGAGAGTGTGTCTCGTTGACATGAGGATTCGTATGCGTTAAGGTATGCACCATCTGCTCCTCAATATACCCCAAGAGAGGATTACATGGCGCCTCGAGAAGGATCACGAAAGATTCGCGTTACGGCTACCCTGGACGCCGATATTGTGAAGGCTCTCGATCAGGCAGCCAAGCAGCATGGTGTGTCCTCCCGCAGCCGGGCGCTGGAGGCCGCGCTGGCGCACTGGCTCCGGGAACAGATGAGGCGGAAGATCGAAACGGAAATGGAAGCTTACTACCGGTCCCTCACACCTGCAGAGAAGCGGGAAAACCGGGAGTGGACGCGATTCGTCGCACGCGCTGCAAGCCGCCGACGAGATTGAATCGTGGCAAGCCAATTCCCCCGTCGTGGCGAGGTTTACTTTGCGCGTGTAGGCGCACGCCCAGGCGAACGAAAGACGCGGCCGGTCCTGATCATTTCACCGGATGCCCGAAACCGATGGGCCAGCGACGTGCTGGCCATACCGATTTCGACACAGGTGCGTCCGGCACCAGAGCACGTCTTGCTCGATCGGGGGGAGGGTGGGCTACCCCAAAGCTCCGTACTAAAATGCGAGCAAGTCTCGAGTATTGACAAGTCCCTCCTGGAACCCCATCCCTTGGGGGGTCCTTTGTCCGAGGACCGGATGCGACAGGTGGAAGACGCCCTCCTGATCGCCCTCGGAATCTTTCATCGGTAGGGTCCTATTTTCAGTGTCTCGCAGATTGGTGGGCAGCCTGCGTGGTCTGGGATGGTTTCACTGCGGACTCTTCTTCTCTTGAACTGCCCCACCGACCCTCACGGGGAGGGCAATCCCTAGCTCCTTGATTCGCTTCCGCAGGGTATTCCGGTTGATGCCCAGCAGCTCGGCCGCCTTCACCTGGTTTCCGCCCGCGCGCCGGAGGACCAACTCCAGGAGGGGACGCTCGATGCACGCCACGAAATGGTCGTGCAGGCGGCCGTCCATGCTCCCTTGCAGCCGGGCCAGCTCGGCGCGAATCCATTCGCTCGGAAAGGTGTCCGGCCGCGGCCCACCCTCCTGCGCTGCCGCGTGAGATCGGATGCCGTCCGGCAGGTGGTCGGGCAGGATCAACGAGGTGGTGGCCAGAGCCGCCGCCCGTTTGACGACGTTCTCCAGTTCCCGCACATTCCCCGGCCAGCCATACGCCAGCATCAACGTCATGGCCTCCGGCGAAAACACCTTGGGGGCAGCGTACTGTTCCTGCGCGAAGGCGGTGAGGAAGTGCGAGACCAGGGCCGGGATGTCCTCGCGCCGATCCCGCAATGGGGGGAGGTGGATCGTAACCACGTTCAGGCGGTAGAACAGGTCCTCGCGGAAAGCCCGCCGGGCCACCGCCGCCTCCAGGTCCTGGTTGGTCGCCGCCACGATGCGGACATCCACCGGCGTGGAACCCTCCCCGCCCAAGCGCTCGATCCGGCGCTCCTGCAGTACGCGGAGCAGCTTGGTCTGCAGGCTCAGATCCATGTCCCCAACCTCGTCGAGAAAGATCGACCCGCCCTCGGCCTGCTCGAAGCGACCGCGCCGCGCCGACACGGCTCCCGTGAAGGCCCCCTTCTCGTGGCCGAACAGCTCGCTCTCCAGAAGCTCGCGCGGGATGGCGGCGCAGTTGACCGGCACGAAGGGGCGACCCTTGCGCCGGCTGTTCTCGTGGATGGCCCTGGCGATCAGTTCCTTCCCGGTGCCGCTCTCTCCCCGCAGCAGGACCGTGAGATCGGTCCCGGCCACCTTCCCCACCGCCTTGAAAATCTGCTGCATGGCCGGGCTGCCACCCACGATGCCGCCGAGGTCGAAACGCTCCTCCACGGTCTCGCGGAGGCGAGCGACCTCCTGGGCCAGGGCCTGCGCCTCCAGCGCCTTCTCCACGACCAGGAGCACCTCGTCCATGTCGAAGGGCTTGCCGATGTAATCGTAGGCACCCAGCTTCATGGCCTCCACGGCCACCTGGAGCGTCCCGTACGCGGTCATCATGATGACGGGCAAATCCGGCCGGCGCTTCCGGATCTCGCGCAGCACGTCCAAGCCATCCCGTCCCGGCAGCCGGACATCCAGGAGCACCAGGTCGACGCCGGGATCCTCGGCTGCCTGGAGCCCGGCGCGGCCATCGGCCGCCAGATCCACCCGGTAGGTGGCGCGCTCCAGTGCCTTGCGGAGTGCCCAGCGCACGCTCTCCTCGTCGTCCACGATGAGAATCCGTTTGCCCGTCATGCGCCTCTCCCCTCTTCATCCGTGGCGATGGGGAGCAGGACCCGGAACGTGGCGCCCTGTCCCATCTGGCTCTGGACTTCGATCGCGCCGCCGTGCTCCTCCACGATCCGGAGCGAAATGGGAAGCCCCAGACCGGTCCCCCCATCCTTGGTCGTGAAGAATGGATTGAAGGGCTGCGCCTGGACTTCGGGAGGAATCCCAGGTCCCCGGTCCCCGATCTCCACCACGGCGGCGGACCGCCCCCCGCACTGGGGCGCCACCCGTTCGAACCGCGTGCGCACCTGGAGTTCGCCGGCCCCCCCCCGCCATGGCCTCGGCACCGGTTCGGAGCAGATTCAGGAACACCTGCAGGAGCCGCTCGGGATCGCCCGCCACCGCGGGCACCTCGGGATCGTATCGCCGCACGATAGTCACTCCACCCGTCTGCAGCCCGCATTCCTCCAGGCGCAACGCCTCTTCCACGACCTGGTTCACGTTACAGGGCTGGATCCGCAGAGGACGGTGCCCGGCAAAGGCCAGAAGGTCACCCACGAGCCGGTTCAGACGATCCACCTCGCGGATGATGATCCCGGTGAACTCCTGCAGGCTGGGCGGGAAGTTCGGCTCGCGTTCCATCAGTTGCGCGGCGGCCCGGATGCCCACCAGGGGATTCCGGACCTCGTGGGCCACGCCGGCCGCCAGGACCCCCAGCGCAGCCAATCGATCGGAGCGTCGGACCTGCTCTTCCAGCTCCCGCACGCGGGACAGATCGCGCAGTACCAGCACCACCCCGCGGCTTTCTCCGCGTGGATTGCTGACCAGCGAGGCGACGGCGCTGAGGGTGAGGCGGGCCCCATCTGCCCGAATCAAGGTGGCGTCGAAGTCCGCGTGGCTTCTCCCTTGATCCGCGGTCTTGGCGACCAGGCTGGACAGTGGCGCCGGCGGCGGGAAGACCTCCCCGATGGAGCGCCCCGCGATCTGAGAGCCCGAGAACCCGGTGAGCTCCTCGGCCGCCTGGTTCAGCGAGACGACGCGGCCGGCCGGATCCAGGATGATCACGCCGTCCTGCAGGCTGGACAGCAGGTCCTCGTAGTACGCTCGGAGTTCCTGCAAAGCAACCGACAGCTCGGCGTTCTGCCGCGTGAGGTGGGCGACCTGCTCGAGAAGCTTCGCCTGCTCCCCCTGAGCGTCCATCTTCTCCATTTCGAATTGCGGATTTCGAATCTCAGCACGCGGACCCGACAAATCCGAGACCCGACATTCGAAATCCGAAATCGGCGAAGAAGTCAATCGCGAATCACGGCAAAGCGAACACCAGGAAAGCCTTT
>Ga0315288_10010836_pt1 | contig 11493 bp, 9 predicted proteins | sample YL17G11_20_MG_FD_203454 | JGI IMG/M metagenome (GOLD analysis project Ga0315288, IMG submission 203454) | Sediment microbial communities from Yellowstone Lake, YNP, Wyoming, USA - YL17G11_20 | ecosystem: Environmental > Aquatic > Freshwater > Lake > Sediment | place: USA: Wyoming | collected... | reverse complement strand
TCAAGTTGTAGGGACAACTCATGAGTTGTCCCTACTCACTACATTTTATTCAACGATATGTTTTTTTCGATGTCCTATTATCACCTGGGGAGTTTTCACATCCAGTCCATATTTTTGCTTAAAGATTCTAAGCAACGTTTTATATGTCTCCTTTTCTTTTTTGTTTTGGATCAGCTCATCCAGCTCTTGCCTGAAATGGCTTTGGCAGATTATGCAATCATTCTCTTGAGAAACATCCAAATTGAAGCGACCTTTCACGAAATCAGCTAAAAGGATTCTCAGTTTGTCCAATGCTTTTTTATGAATCCATTCCAGTTTGTAATCTTTCCTCTTTAAGACTAATGCTATCTCCGGATAGCCTTTGAACTCAAAATAAAAAAGCTCGATAAATTGTTTTTCCAAAGGAGTGAGTTTTTCCAAAGCTTTTCTCACTTCCCGATTGATGGATTCATCATTTTCAAATTTTTCCTCGCTGTTAGAAAGGTTTTGTAGAATATTTTCTTCGATTTTCTCATCTGAGCAACCATAAAGCTCGGTTGCCCAGTTAAGAAAACGGATTCGCTTTCTTTTCTTTCTTGCATAAGAGAGTGAGGAGTTATAATGATCGACAAAATGACTACCAAAACGCCTGTCCTTTCCGCTTAAGACGGATCCCGCTTTGCGGGGCTTTTTGCTTTTCATAATTACGTCCTTGTTTTTTTGAAGAAAATGTAGCGGGAAAAAAGAAAGGACGCAATCACTTCAAGAACACTTTGATATCATCGTAAGATCACTTCTGTATCACCGATGAGAAGCTTTGTAAGGATAACCTGATAGGTTAAGCTCATTTGGATGGTGTGGGGAGAGGAAAAAGAATACCCACTCCCTTTAATGGGAGGGGGCTGGGGGAGGGAAACTTCCTTTTGCGTCAGGAGTAGCTCCTAACGCAACTTTTAACACGTAATTTCTACATTGATGCATCGGCATGGGGATTCATCCTGAATGAAATGCCGATGCAAATCAGCTTCGGGAATTCCTATTCCCGAAGCATCAAAAAAATTTGATTCTACTTTATAATATGTTGGTTTTTCTTTATGTAATCCGTCTCGTGAAGCTTATACGTATTTTTGAATGCAATATACGTCCCATCACCATATTCATAAAAATCCTTTTCTCTTACTACTGTAGTAAGAGAAGTCGGTAATGCTCCTAGTTTCTTTTCTATGTATTTTCTATATATCGCTTCAATTAAGCCCTTGAAAAAACCAATGCGATTATCTTTGGGTATAGTTAAATCTAACTTACCATTCTGTTCTTCAAATAGCATTCTAATTCTGAAAATTAACACAGGAGTTATATGTTCAATATTATAATTTATGCTTCGTTTAATCAGCTTCTCCAATTCTGCTTCATCATTTTTTAATTTATCTACCTGAGACGCTATTGCAGTTTTTTTTAGATCTCCAACCATTGCTTTTTCTATGTATTCCCTTGTGAAGTCACGTCTGAATTGTTGCAGATAAGGTTCGATATAATCGACTCTTATTCCATATAAAAGAGGAATAAGTTTTGATATAGCTGAAATAGTGTGATCTACATTTTCCCGTTTTAATAATTTGTCAAATAATCGGTAGACTGGTATTCTTTGATTAGTAAGCTTGAAAATATCATTATCATTTGTCAAAATACCCGTTGTCACAACTAGTCTAAGAAGTGTCAAAATATGGACTTTTTGCTTGCTATTAATAATCTCACCTAACCGGAATTCTATTTGGACATTACCATATAACTTTTTAAAGTCTTTAAATATCTTCTTATTTAAAGTTTCCTTATTCTTGGTACCAAAAATATCATCTGCTTTTACATTTTGGGTATTGTTATTTGCCTCTGCTATTAATGTACCTATTACATAACTGTCAAGATCATTATCTGAGTCTTCAATAACTGCATTTACCAAGTTGATCTGTACTCGAATTCTTGTATCAAGAAAATTGTTTAAGTTAAGTGTTTTGAATATATTCTCATATTTTCTACTGTTGCCTAAATAACTAACAATCTCATTAACATGTTTTAGCCTAACATATTGCATCAAGTCCACAATGTTTTCATTGTCACTGAAATATTTCTCTATAAGGGATTGAAACTCATGCTTAGTAATATTCATCAATTCTGCTGTTTTTCTGAGCAACTTAATCAAAACTAGAATTAGGATAATAAATCTTGTCTGGTTTCCATTAGTTAGACAGCAATCCTCATATTTTATGCTTTTCTTATTAGTAAAATTTGGATTGACTAAGGAAACAATCATCCCGGAATGCAAAATTCTAAACATGTTTTGATCTTCCAGTAGACTCTCAAGGATATTCAAATTTGCTTTCTTCAACCCAATATATTCTCTAGGATTGCTTCCTGCTTCTGTTTCTCGATAATCTAGGAATAGAATCTCCCTTAATTGTACTTCCCCCATAACCGTCTTATTATCTGATGCCTTATAATAATCTTCAGTAAATGTTATCACCTTATCTTTGTTAATCTGCTTTATTCCTTTGATTATTTTTTCCATTTTACTCCCCTATCTAAGTGTTTGTCTCATTGATATAGAAATCAACTTGAAGTTATGAATTAGGTTTTCGAAGTATTTTCCTTTTTCTTTCATCAAGAAGTATCCCGGCTGCAAAAATTTCTCGCGTTTGTACGTTTTATCATATGCTTTAAGCAATTCTTTTCGTGAAAAGCCGGAATAATGAGACAAATAGTTTCGCATTTTGTATATAAAGTTTAATTTATTTATTTGTTCTGTTTTTATTTTGCTAAATAGGTTGTATTTATCTGTGATGACTCGCCTAAAGGTGCTTTTGGATTGTTCCATATTCCAATAGTCTCGATATCGTCCACAAAATAGCAATGCCCTCACAAGCTTTACACTCTGTTTTGAGTGCTCTGGTAGCCCCATCTCTTTGTTTAGGTTTGCTGGTTCTAGACTAACTAAAAGGACTATTTCATTTTCTACAAAGCTTTCCCAGACTGCACAAGACCTCAACAAGAGTGCTTCTAATAACATTGATTTCTCTTCTTTACTTTTCTTGTCCATTTTACCTGGTAACCTGTCATTTATTAACTCAAGCCCATACTTAATAATGTCCTCAATCTTACTTTCAAACTGTTCGTGATTACCTAGAATTGTTTTTTTTGAAATATTTGCTCCCATTGTCTTTTATCCTAATTTTTGCCTTAGCCTTACTAAACGAAATTACCAATCTTTTATTGTTAAGCATTCCAGCAGACATGCTTAACCTACAATGCAAATCCCCTGTTGTCCTTTCTGCTTTTCTCAGTCTATATTATAAAACTCTTTTCCAAAAAGCAAGCAAAATAACACTACACATTATTCACCAGAATTCACAGTAAACAATAGTGCGGTCTCTTCTAATCAAAGGTTGGGCTTTAAAGCAAACTCAGCTAAGGCAATGGATGGTAACTATCGAGTCCTTCTGGGGGTGGTTGGGCTTTGTTCATGCGGATAATGGAGTAAGCCAGTGTCGAGTTTATCACTGCTTCCCTCAGCTTCCACAAGAAGGGCATAATTCGCAAATCAACCGCGCTTACTGGGAACGGAGGAATAGGCGTCAACTGCCTGGTGATTCGCGTCTATAAGGAATAACTATATGAAACTATGAAACTGTCAATTCCATCATTGGGCTGCTTGATGTCTAGGTTTGAATAGTGCACGTATTTGATGTTCAGGTCATGTGTGTGCCGCCGCCCGATTCTTAGACCGACGCCGATGCGATCCTCGAACTGGAAGTAAGTGGACAAATCACGACCTGAAATTATCTTGTCCGAGATACAACTTACCCCTATTCCAGCTTCAGTGTACAAGGACATGAAGTTGGTCAGTCCGGCGAACACATAATTGAATACCGGGGAATATGCAGCCTGTCCTATGGACTCATTCCCATGTTGCCAATAGTTTAAAGAAATCTCGTGAAATCCGGACAGATAACCTACCCTCGACTCCAACCACTGGCTTTCGAATTCCTTTCGGACTCCAACATGGTAAATGTCAATCGACCCCCTGGCTCTCCCCATGCCCAGTGAAAAACCGTCAGAAGCATATGATTCAATACTGGCGAACAGTATAAGAAGGAAGACAAAGAAGGAACGTACTTTCATATCGTATCTTCTAACCTTATCCTCATCCTCTTTTAGGCAAGCGAAAAGAATCGGCTGCCTTTAGTTTGCTTCAAGGGCTCTTGGCTCTTATGTTGATGAAGCGGTCTGTGAAATAATACACAGCCGGTGGTCTCTGAAATTGGCATTCCGAAAAACAAAAGTGTGATTTCAGCTATGGCAACGGATGGTGATCCTCGTAACCTTCCGCTGGTGGTTGAGCTTTGTTCATGCGGATAATGGAGTAAGCCAGTGTCGAATTTATCACCGCTTCCCTCAGCTTCCACAAAGAGGGCATGATTCGAAGCTCAACATCGTGCTCTAACAAGACAGACAAAATGTTATCAATTTTAGTTTCAGCAATGGGTATGACCGGCTTACGCGAAATCCAATAGCCAGCAATTTCGTCAACTAGCTTAAAGCCTTTGGAGTCAAACTCGTATTGGCAGAGGTATTGCTTTTGAATTTTCGCTAGCCAACAAGTTTCAATCGCTATAACGTGCTTGGCAGAAGTTCCAGCCATCAGTCTTTCAATATCCTTGGGGTCGCTTTTATCTTTGGCAAAGAAGGTTACTCTGGGACAATCCCGGGGAAGGAGATAATTATGCAGATGATCGTAATCAATAGCCCAAACCATCAAACCCTCTTGCTTAGCGCTCTTGCTCGGCGCAGGTCGAGGGTCAAACCTTTTGATGCCGGGCTTATCGCTGATATGGTAAAGCTTAATATTCATCGACCTAGAACCTGACTGAAGTCAGTTAGAACAAATGCATATTTCTTAGCCACTTTAGTGGCGGATATTCCAAGACCTGACTAAAGTCACATTTCTTTATTTCAGCTTCTCGATTCCAATACAATCGACGAACATATTTGCTGGCACAAACCCACCTATCCATATTTCTAACCTCAACTCACAACTTGCTGAGCAATACAAAGATTTCTCAGACCTATAAAATGTCCAGTGCTTACGCTCTACTCTTAGCTGTATCTCCTCTCTTTCTCCATTCTCTTTCACCTTCGCTAATACGATTCTTCCTACCTGAGATGGCTCTGTTGCTTTCCCCCAACAACTGATTGTAAAATAGCCACTGCCATCATGTGGTAGTAAGTCAAGATAAGCTGCTGGCTGAAGACATCCTCCGCCAATATCAAGAGACCGTTTGCCCCCTCCGGGAGCGGGGTTGCCAACGAACATCTCCTGGGTAATGCCATACCAGCCCGTCGTGTCTGCAGCAGATTCGAAGGAATTGAAATACACAAAGTTTGGAGTAGGCTCAACACATTTCTTGGCACAGGAAAAGATTAAACAACACAACACCAAGCTAACGATATAACTCAGACATCTCATTACTTTTACCTTCTAGGGTTATTGTGAAGATGCACGATTATTACCTATCTTTAAACACGTTGTCTCCAAGGGAGATTCCTTTTACTTCATATTATACTGTCATTTTCAAAAAATCAAGAAAAAAAACGCCATACCTCGTTCACCGTTATCATGGCAAATGATTGTATGGCGGTGCTTAAAACTGTCAGTTGTTTATCGGTTTCGATTTAGATTCGCTATGCCCACTGCAAGTCCGAATTTGGATCCATAGGATCGGCTACCTATCGATTTCGAAAATCGGTTTAGTCAATGGTTTTAACACGACAAACGCCGACCACTTTACGATAAACGATCCGATTTTGGATCCATAGGATACGTAACCGAAACCTTTTGTAACGATACCCATTACTCCAGTATAAAGATACTTTTCTTAGCGCACATATCCTTTAAAATCTTGGGCCAGACGGTGACGCTGACTTCTCCCAGATGTGCCTTCTTCAACAAAGCCATGTAGGTGCGGGATTGTCCGATGCCACCACCAATAGAAAGCGGTATCTCGTCATTTAAAATCGCTTGGTGATATGGTAATTTGAGGAAATCAAGCTGTCCGGTCATCTCCAGTTGCTTCTTGAGTGTTTCTTTGGTAACCCGGATGCCCATGGAGGTCAGCTCGTGTCTGCGCTTGGTAACGTGATTCCAAACGAGAATATCACCGTTGAGACCGTGCATGGGTTTGCCATCTTCTGATTTCGTCTCCGTAACCCAGTCATCGTAATCTGCCGCTCTCATTTCATGCGGGTAACCGTCTTTGAGGGTCCAACCGATCCCAATAATAAAGACAGCTGGATATTTCTGCAGGATCGCGGTCTCACGCTGTTTACGCGGCATGTCGGGGAACATGTCAAGAATGTCTTCCGCATGAAGGAAGGTTAGCTCATCCGGCAGGTTCGGATATTTGTCCGTCTTCAGCTGGGGGAAAAGCTTCTGCGCATGTTTCTCCGCTCCAACTAAAACCTTCCAGATTCTCTTTACCGTATCCTTCATGTAATTCAAATTGCGCTGATCGGTGGTCATCACCTTTTCCCAATCCCATTGGTCTACATAAGCGCTGTGGTCGTGGTCGAGGAAATAATCCTTGCGCACCGCCTTCATGTCGGTGCACAAACCCTCGCCTACCTTCATCCCGAATTGCTTTAACGCTACGCGTTTCCACTTGGTAGCCGCCTGCACCACTTGAGCATCTATGGGATGCTTATCGTAGTCATTCGATATATGGAATTGGATGGGAGTGCGCGAGCCATCCCGATCCAGATAATCGTTCACGCCGCTCTCCACGTCTACGATCAGAGGAACCTGAACCATTATCAGATTCAGCTCCTTGCACAGATTCTCCTCGATGTAGTTTTTCACTGCATAAAGAGCTTTCATCGTTTCCTTCGGCGTGAGTAAAGAGTTATAGTCCTTGGGCAGGATTTTTTCCAGCTCGTTGTAGTCACCGATACCGGGTCCAGCTAAGTCCGCTTTTTTGTCTGCAATCGCCATTGTTTATTACCTCCTGTTCATTAACATCTCTGTTTATTTCAGTTAACTGTCTATTTGATTAAGAGATTTATTTTTTGCGAAACCGGTCGTTCTTCTCAGTCTGGTATTCTACGTGATTCCCTTCCAAAAATCAAGAAAAAAACACCATAGGTCTGCAAAACGTTTAACGTTCAATGGTCAGAGTTCAACGTTCAGTCACAAACCTTCAACCTTTGACTTTAACCTTAAAAAAAGCCTTCCCGTTTTGGACGAGAAAGCTCTTTTTTTACATCATAGGTCGTCAGACGACCGCCCGTCTGGGGCGGATCTGCCTATGACAGTAGAGACACTATCCTGTTAGCTATTTCTTCGTGGTCTTCTTGGTGTCACTACCTTTTTTAGTTCCCTTCATGGGTTTGGAGCCACAAGGCATTTGTTCTCACCTCCTGTGGTCGGACGACCACCCTGCGGGCGTGTGCCCGGCTGGGTGGGCGGAGGTTAAATGGTTAAGAAGCAAATTCACCCTGGCAGTTCTTGAAAACTGCTGGCGTTAGTCTTAGGATATTCTAAAATTACTTGTCCTCTTCTTCCTCCTCTTCTTCTTCCTCAAGATCTTCATCCAGCGGTCCCATGTCCGCACACTCTTCAGAGCAGTAAGCCTCGTCGTCTTTCCATATAGGCTCACCTTTTATTTTATCTCCGCACGAAGCGCAATTCATTTTTCTCACCTCCTAACAAACTTCATTCGTATGAACGCATACGTATCTGTAAACAACCAGTTGGCTATCCATTTCACTTTTTTTGAAAACCTCACCCCACAAATTATGCAGGGGATTTCCTAAAAGTTCAGCCAAAATTCGGCGAATTAATATATATTTGCAATCGGCTTGTCAAGAAAATTCTTGCGTCAAAGCAAAGTTTTTTTGACAGACAAAATGGTCAGGCAAGAGGGAGTATCCTCCCAAAAGGGGTGGGGTTGGTAGCTGAAGGCTTTCCGCCATAAGCGGATCTGCCTATGGCAGACAGCCTGCGGGGTGGAGCGAAAAAATGGGGAAACTCCTACACCTGTTTTAGCTTGACTTGAAATCCCCCTTTAATAAAGGGGGTATGTAAACAATTATATGCTCCCATTAGTAAGTGAACAAAATGAAAGCCCCGGCTGTATGACAGCCAGGGCTTACACATTGATTCCGGTTTAGCAGGTTAACTGACGATTAACATGAAGGTAGCGGTCCATTTTTATAAAGATAGGTAATCAGATAGACCACATCACCGAGATCTACGTTTCCATCGCAGGTAACGTCTCCAAGCACTAAGGGTGAAGGAGCTGTTCCGTTTTTGTATACATAGTTTATTAGATAAACAATATCCCCAAGCTCTATCAGTCCATCTTTATTGACATCGCCACGCTGAGCAGTATAATCCTCTTTTCGAAATATTCCGCTGTTATGTTGGTCATGCATGTATTTGGGCCAGTGCATGTGGGTGCTGTCGTAATGAGTATCAAATTCCCAGGAAATTAGCCCATAATTAGGCCAATCCGTAACTAAGACCATATCCAGCTTTCCATCTCGATCCAAATCAGCCATAACTGGTGTATAGGGAAATTCCGTAACTGGGCTTTCTACATTCGATGCATAGAGCGGCCAGCCCGGAATAGGATTACCATCGTAATCCCAAGCAAAAACCCTCTCATAACCGGTGCTTAAGGCACATCCTGCTCTAGCTACGATATCCAAGTTACAATCCCCGTTTACATCAGCTAAAACCGGGCTTCCAAAGGTTTCAGACACGGAAGCAAAAACAGGATCTTCAAAAGTGGAGAGAAGATTTTCTCTCTCCTTTTTGCTCATACTTCTAAGTTTAGCCATTATTTCTTTTGTGTCTATACCTATGTTGAGTAGAGCTTTTTTTCTTCTCTCAGCTTCAGGGGATTTCATGGATACTAAAAGGCCTTTAGGACCAACAGAGCCGAGGGGTGTTCCATCCTGGTGCCAGGCATAAACCCGGGCTTCGCCACCGGGAATCCAAGCCGTTACCACTATCTCCAAAATTCCGTCTCTCTCCAAATCCCCAATAGCGGGATGATTACCTAACCACAAATCTACTGGCAGGTCTTCTAACATGATGGGATAATTAGGAACTTGAGTGCCGTTTTTCTTGAAGGCGGAGAGAGTTGCGCAGTTTGTGTCCACTCCAAAAGCTATTATTTCCAGATCTTCACTGGTATCTATGTTAGCAACAGCGATTCCGTAAATAACGGTGAATACGCTCGGGTAATCTCCAGGTTCAAGTAGCGGATGACCCTCTATGTCCCAGATATAGATTCCTCCTTGCGACACGCAAGGTGGAGGATGGCACCCTCCATTAGCTATTCCAGCGATTACCTCATTTTCTCCATCCTTGTCTAAATCAGCTACTGTAATAGAGGGGAATCCCACTGAACCATAAGCATTCACAGTTTGGGCAAAAACTCCATCACTTCCTGGAATTACGGGCTGACCATCATGCCTCCAGGCATAAACCGTTCCAGCGTCATTTATGGTCAATACCTCCAGATATCCATCATTCTCCAAATCAGCTATTACTGGTGTGGCTAAGCTCCAATATATACTTCCTCCTGTCCCTGCCGGTCTAACCCAGTCTGCGGAGCTGGAAAGATAAGCATGCACTCCAATTTGTTCAGAGCATATGACTATGTCATCCACACCATCTCTATCTAAGTCTCCTAATGCAGGTGAGGACATCATATTCTTGTCAACGTCTTTGGGCCAACCCGGTTCACGCTGGCATTCATCATTAAAAACTTCAATCCCTCCCACTTGTCCCCATCCAGGTGGACCGCCAACTCCAAGCACAATCTCATCATATCCATCCCCATCTATGTCTCCGACCGCAGGGGAGAGGGAGCCAGAATTCGTCAGACTCATAGAACAGCCGCCGGATGAAATGCTCTTCACCATAACTACCACCGTATCTGCGTAGATCTGACTACCATTGGTCACTACAGTTAACCGAAGCGAGTAGTTTACATTCTGTTCTAGAAAACTGACTAACCAATTAGCTAAGTTTCCTTCTGCCACCATCTGGGTAGAGGTGACAATAGTTTCCCAATAAGTGGGTGCTACTCCAAGTCCATATTCTAAGGTGTAATGGGAAAAATCAGACACCACTGTATTACCATGCACCTCAACATTTCCTTTAACGGTGTCGCCATCACTGGGTGAAGTTATTTTAATAAAGGTGCCGTTTTGAGCGACCACGTGCACCACTGCCTGGTTCTGATTGCCAACAGTTAATCTTAGGGTAAATCTGCCAGTTAAACCAAAGCTGTTCCAGACCCCTAAGGTGTCATGGCTTACCGGAACATTAGAATTTGTTATCACGGTCCAAATTGCAGGAGAAAATCCTTCTCCATATTCTAAAACATAATTCTGGAAACTGTCTCCGCTGGCTGTTCCCAGAACGGCAATGTTGCCTGATACTATGGCATTCTCATACGGATAATCTATCTTTGCCAGCCTGCCGGAGATAAGCTGTAAGGCGGAGTTAAGATTCACCCTGCCATAACCACTATAGATGTCCTTCCCTGGAGAATATAGACTATCACCACCATAGGGATATATTATATCATCTGCTGATTGTTGGATGATCTCTTTTACTCTTTCATTACTTATCCCCGGCGATGCCGCTAAGATATAAGCTGCTACTCCCACGGCACAAGGAGATGCCATGCTGGTGCCATCGGCTAAATAGTAATGCTCATTGACGATGTGAACCCAGGGTTCTTTACCACTGGCTCCACCCTCAGCATACATATCAGTGCTGTCCGCTCTCAAAGAAAGAATATCTTCACCTGGAGCCACCACCTTTATATGGTTGCCATAGGTGGAGAAATACGTTACCTCATCATCAGTATTGGAAGCTCCCACGGTGAAAACCTGAGGTAAAGATGCAGGATAGAAATAATCTTCTCCTCCGCTGTTGCCCGCAGCTGCTATTGGCAGAACTCCTTTGCTAATAGCATAATCTAAAGCATCCTCTATTAGTCGGGAAGGATAAGCACTTCCCCAGCTCATGTTGATAACGTCGCATCCCATATCCGCCGCATAAATGATACTCTTGGCACCCAAGGAGAAGAAAGCATTAGGGAAGAACTTTATTGCCATTATCTGGCAGGGGGTGTTTATGCCTGATACACCCATTGCATTGTTCCTTACAGCGCCCACTATGCCAGCACAATGCGTTCCATGTCCATAATAGTCGGTGGGGTCATTGTCTCCAACTGGGTATAAGGCGGATGAATCTCCTGAGAAGTCCCAGCCATAATAATCATCTACAAAACCATTATGGTCGTTGTCGGTGCTATCGCCCGGTATCTCACCAGGATTGGTCCAGATGTTGTTCGCCAAGTCCTCATGATCCAAATCCAACCCGGTATCTATTATCCCTATTAGAGGTAGAGTGGTTTCATCATTTCTTTCCCATGCCTCCAA
>Ga0315288_10010835_pt1 | contig 11493 bp, 20 predicted proteins | sample YL17G11_20_MG_FD_203454 | JGI IMG/M metagenome (GOLD analysis project Ga0315288, IMG submission 203454) | Sediment microbial communities from Yellowstone Lake, YNP, Wyoming, USA - YL17G11_20 | ecosystem: Environmental > Aquatic > Freshwater > Lake > Sediment | place: USA: Wyoming | collected... | reverse complement strand
AATTAACGGTGATGATATTGTATTTTTGTCTTATTAACTCAAAAAAGGGGACAGCAGTAATGCTTACCCCTTCTTTGCTACAGTTATAATATTACAATAATAATTAAAAAGGCACGTCATCATCGATGCCTGATAATTCTTTATCTGTTCTAGATAAAGGTTTTTGTGATGGTTTACCTTGTGGGATACCAACTGGAATACCTTTTTCATTTATTTCCATTGGAAACTCTTTTACTTCTCTTTTAACATAATCAACTACTACGTTCTTTTCAGGATAGAAACCACCATTAGAGTTGGGTTGTTTCTCTTTTATTCCAATCTCAACTTTTCCTCCTAACCCTTCCAATTCTTCTGGAAGTTGTCCTCTCTGATAATTTTCTGATAAACCGGTAGCATCGCAGAAATGTTTAACTTTTCTGATGTTCATTGCTACTTTGCTAAACACTAGATAATCAAACAATTGATTAACTTTACCTTCTTTGTCCCATACGCAAATATTTATTTCAGCCATATCATTTCCAGATTTAGAAACTTTTCTGGTAGACTTCAAAACCTCAAAGTCATAAACTCCTGGCTCTAACATTGGGAAACTGTTTAATTCTTCTTCTGTCATTGGAGAAAAACTGTAACTCATTATTTAATATCCTTATTCATATTAATGTTTAAGTTTTGATTTGGATTAGCTTTATTTTCCATGTGTACAATTAACTTTTTAATCACTTCCTCGTTCATTTCCTCAAATGTCTCCGCATTTGCTTTGTCTAACCATTTTTGAACTACTTCTGGTTGTTCTTTAAATAACTCTATTAACTCTTTTAATCTTTCTACTTGTTGTTTAGTGGCTAGTTTTTCAGGAACAGCGTCTCTTTCCAGTATTTCCTTACCGTAACGTTTAGCAATCTCAGCATAGCTGAATGGGAATGTCTCACCATCTGGAAATGATTCAATTCTAGATTTCTTAATAACACCTATTCTTTCTTTACCGCGTTTTTGTACTTCAAATACTAAGTCAAAAAGATAATCTAATTTCTTGTAACAATCATATGTCGTACCAATAACAGACATATTATTACCATATTCATTCTTAGCGTGGGATGTAATAATCACATTCATATCTAATCTAAGTAATAAAGCCAGCAAATGTTTAATTTTCTTGTTTGCTTCGTTGTAATGTTTACCAAAATCAGTACCATTTTTAATAGCTGATTTATCTAACAAGTCATTGTAAAGTGTTGTCAGTGGATCTATCACCAATGTCTTGTATTCATGTTTCTCTGTCATAAGAGCTTTAACTTCTTTCATTAACTCATCAAAGTCTGATGTTTGAAAGATAACGCCACCTGATTTTTGTAATAACTTAACATATTGATCGTTTTCAATACCTCTTTCGGTGTCAATGAAATATGGACGAGGGAAACTAGCGGCAGCGGTAGATTTACCAGTTCCAGCGGTTCCGTAAAATAATGCTTTCAATCTCTTTTGTACTGATTCCGGTTTTACTGCTCTTAACGCCATAATATTTATTTCCTACTCTATAATAATTAACTTTTGCTTAAATGGGTCACTGGAATAGTTCGTTATTATCTATTTGTCCAGCAACCCACCACTCTAAATCTTTAACTTATAAAACTAATACCAGACGTAATCTCCATGATCTCTATCAATAACGTATCGTCTGCCAAACTCACGTTGATCTTCAAAGAAGACTTCTTCACAAACTTCGTCTAGTTGTTTTTGTATTAATTCGTCATATTCTTCTAAGCCAAGCTCGAGGAGGGTAGGGCTAGAGCAGTAATACTCAAAGTCTTCAGCATCTACTAAATGAGATAAGATTATTCTTCTGTCATGCAGATATAGTCTTCTTGACCACAGGATATATTCATCTTCTTCTTTTGTAGCGTATTCCCTAACGAGATCACTGATGAATGATTTAAGAGCGCAGAGTTCGTCGAATCTTTTTTGTCTTGATGAGAAAACTATCTTTTTTATATCTGGTGTATTATCCAATGCAACTATCATATGTTCATCCTTTGAACAACTATTGTATCCATTATTGCTGATTTTAGTAACTTCTTTTGAAACTTCTTTCAAAGATACTTGATTGTTTACATTATCTTGTCGTATAGTTCTTAAACTGTTCATTTGTAAAACTCCTGAAAATGTTAAATATTTGAATAGTAACTTAGCTCGTCCAGCTAGTAGGTGGTTACAGCCGCCTACTGGCATATTTAATTCTTTAATTCCGTATTTCTGTATATCCCTTCTTATTTTCTATCCTGTTTTTACCATCTCCTCTAATGACTTAATGTTGTTAAACTGTTTACTTACTACACGTTCAAGTATCTCTGATATAACATCTTGTATTGAGATTTCTTTATCAACACTCATCATTTTCATTTTTTTATAACATTCATTAGTAATTATTATGTTACTGACTGTTCTAAGATCTGGATCTTTACGTCTAATCACTTTCTATTTCCTCCGGTTCAGGATTAATTGGTTCTTCTAACTCTTTCTCATCTCGTCTCATCTAGTTCAAGATGATCTGATAAATACAATTATATAGTACTATAATACTATGTCAACACTTTTTTCATATTTATTAATAATTGTTTCAATTCCGCGTCTTGTTAATTCAGACATGCTTATTTCGTGGTCATAAGCTATCTTGCGCAATGTTTGCCACATTGAATAATCTACGGGAATGACCAAAGTTTTTTTGTCTTTTGAATCTTTGGCGTCTTTTGAATCTTTAGCGTCTTTTATCATGTAATGTTTCCTTTTAAATTGTTATATTGTATTATTCTTTAAATATAGTATTATAGTTTTATTAATAAATCAATAATAAAGGAAAACAAATATGAAAGTTAATATGTTTTTTTAATGGGAGATAGATTCGATGGATAGATGGATAGTTTACACAAAGAGGTTTAAGATCGTCTGACGGTCAAGGGGAGCTGATAACTCCCCAAACACCAAAATTCCGTTTACTGACAAAGTTAACTTGCAGATCAACAAAGTCATTACCTATCCGCAAGTATAGCTTTGACCCAGGAAACGTCAAGTCTTCATTTAGAAAAGGAACATTGAAACATGTCTATCGAGAAATTAGATTTTAGTTCTGTCAAACAAGCAAACAAACTCTTCACTACTTATCTAAACGAAGTCATCCAAAACATTAAGGACCCAACCGTTATCGGTTTGTATTGTTACCTGGGTACTTTACCCCCCACGTGGGATGTCAACGTTACTCATCTTATGAATCATTTCGCGTTAGGAAGAGACAAGGTAAAAAGAATATTAACTTGGTTAAAAAACAATCACCTACTTGAGTATGAACAAGAAAGAAATCATAAAGGATCATTTGTTAAGTGGGCGATAGTCATAAAAGATGGTTTTGATTTTTTAATACACCACGGACTCATAAACACCACTATACCGAAAACCAGTACAATGGGTTTACCCACTATACCGGAAACCCAGTCACTGGGTAATCCAGTCACTGGCAAATCTGCACCTATAAAGAATATAGATAATAGAAATATAAATACTGAGAGAGAGAGGCCACTCTCATCCTCTCCAAAACTTATCTCTTCTCGCTTCAAGCCAAGTCAAGAGCAAATAGAGTTCGCTAAAGTTAACAACCTAGATATCAGCTCAGAGCGATCAAAGTTTATTGAGTATTACCAAAACAAAGGTGAGAAGAAGATTAAGTGGAGACCTGCGTTTACTAACTGGCTTGTAAGATCAGCTGAGTACAAAGAACAAAAATCAAACAGTAAATCTATTTATCGAGATAAGTCGATACAATATTCAAGTAATAGTAAAAATAATGAACAATCTTCGCCACTTAATCAGAAGAAAGAATTTTTCACAGCATCTGAAGACTTCAAAAGGACCTATGACCCATATTATTCAAATCCCCATGGAAGAAAACTTAATGTTGAAGTTAAAAACGTTTCTGTGGGCAATTGTGTTGATTACCTGAAGATTTAATGGCTAACCCGTCACCTGACAAGGGGTAGATGTTAAGATCTATTGTAGGTCAAATTTGGAGTTCAGGATGAACCGTATGAATCGTATGATTTCTAAAAGTGGCGTTCCAAAATTTGAGGAAATAGAATTAGGATCTAGAGTTTGTAAAACGATAAAAGAAACTTTCTTCAAAGATGAAGAATGGGCTAAGTGTTGTTACAAAGTTGCTGACAAGTTTACTCAACTAAAAGTAATAATGAGAAAAGTATTGCCCGATGCTAAAGATTCAGACAGGTTAGAGATGATTAGTAAATACTCAAGTGAAGACTTGGAAGACGCTTTTAGTCATCTAGTTGGTGATTATATTCCGAGAAGTGTATGCGAAGTAATGGATGAAGTAGGTCGTTAATTATACATTTTAATGTTTCATGATAATGTTTCACGGTGGTAAAAGGTTCTACGTAGAACGTTAATTGTTTCACGAAATATGTTTCACGGTGTAGCTAGTATGTAACTAGTATGTAGCTAGTATGTAATTAGTATGTAAATTGAAAGGATAAGTTATGGCCAAAGGATTGCGCCTAAAGAAATCAAATGTATCAAAGATGTTTCCCAAAAAAACAGTCATTAAGACAGCGACTTCTAAATCTAATTCTCTTAAATCTCCTAAGTTCTCTAAATCTCTCAATCCAAATCCATACCCCAAAGAAACAACTGAGCAAATCTTATTCATAGAATGGTTAACTATCCATGGTATTAAAGTTTCAGCGTCAGCTAATGGTGGTAAGAGAAACATCATCGAAGCTGTAAAACTGAAGAGAATGGGGGTAGCTGCTGGGTTTCCTGATCTCGAAATTAACATTCCACGAGGTCAATATCACGGATTATTTATTGAAATGAAGCGTCAAAAAGGTGGACAACTATCGATCAAGCAAATAGAATGGCATCGTTATCTGAGAGAGCAAGGTTATTGTGTTGAGGTTGCAAAAGGCTTTGAGCATGCGAAAGAGATCATGATCAAATACATGGCTTTAGGTGAATTTCACAGATGTGATCGCTGTTTTCATAGGTGACTCCTTAGTTAGTTGGTTAAGTGTGATGTAATCTAGTATCTCGTTGTTTAGTTGATCTGTTATTAGTATGTTATTAGTATGTTATTAGTTTATTGCTATTGTTGTTGTGGTTTTATTTTAAACGTTGCAAGCCCTAGTTTCTAGCTAGGGTTTTTTTTAATCTAAGTTATGTTATTGTTATTTATGTACCATCTATTTGTATACCATCATTGCATCGGATAGCTTTATTTTATTTTCAAAATCAAAAGGACTTACTCTTATGACCCCAGAAAGCAAAAAAAAACTTAGAGATCTTCTGATCGGACATGAATCATTTGAGCAATTTCCATACACCGACACGACTGGACATTTAACAATCGGCATTGGTAGAAATCTTACTGACAGAGGAGTTTCAACGAGTGAAGCTTTGGCAATGCTTGATAATGATATTATTTATTTTGTTAATCGTCTTAATCACTATCTTACATTTTTTGACTCACTCGACGATATACGTAAGATTGTTCTTGTCGACATGTGCTTTAATCTGGGTGTACACGGTTTACTTGCGTTTGACCGGATGCTTGACGCGATGAAAGACGGAAACTTTAAGCTTGCTGCGATCGAGATGCTTGACTCAAAATGGGCTGGGCAAGTGAAGGGTAGGGCTGATCAGTTAGCTTCGATGATGAGAGACGGTGAGGGTTAGTCGATGGGAATAGCTGACTGGCTAGGTATAGGTAAGACTATTGCTGAACCAATCAAAGCAGTCGGTGATCTATACACCACTGATAAAGCTAGGATTGAAGCTAATGCTAAGCTACAAGAAGCAGACTCAAAGGTAATAGATAGCCAAACAAAGCTACAAGAAGTCACCCAAAAGCCTCAGTTAGCTTTACTAGAAATTGATCGTATATTATCGATGTCTTCTAACATATTCAAAAGTGGATATGTTCCTTTAGCTGGGTGGACGGCTGGTTTTCTATTTCTTGTGTATTGGTTTCCTCAGATAATCATAGCTACATACGTTTGGGGATGGGCTTGCATTGAATCAGGAAGGGTTACCCCGTTCCCGATTCGACCTGATGAGATTATGAATTTAGTCTATGTAATGTGTGCCGGTGGTGTTCATTCATTGTTTAAAGGTAAGAGCTAATAGTTAAGAGTTAATAGCTAAGAATTAATAGTTAAGAATCAAATTGATTATGTATTATTCTCTTTAGCTTCATTTTTAACTTGTTGATACATTATAAACAAGGCTTTCTTCATTATTTGAGAGCTGCTTTCTCCCAACTCTTCTCTAATAAACTCTAATTGCTTTTCCATGTCTTCGGTGAATGCAAAACCTCTGTTTTTTATTGTTGTAGCCATATTATTTTCATCCTATTTATAATTAAGCAACTAACTTAGTCAGTATCACACCACCAAACATGGCTATGGTTGATAGCATAGTTCCTACCAGTGTTCCGATAATCCATTTGAATTGTGAGTCCATTTTGTTTTCCATGTGTTCAAATCGCTGATCAATTTTTTCAAATCTATAGTCTATCTTTTTAACCACATCTTCTAGTATTTGGATTCTTACTTCGTGATCAATGTATTCAGGATTTTGGATAGCCATTATTATTTTCCTTTAGTTATTGTTATTTTCATAATCATGATAACATTACAATTTAATCACGTCAATATTGTTAGCTTAAAATATAATTAAAAAATACCTTTGACTATTGATCATAATTCATTCAAACTTCTTTTTGTAATTTAACTAATCAGGAAATTTAAACTTATGAAACACATGAACAAATTAATAATTTTATCTATTATTTCAGCTTTAATGACGTCTGTAGCGTTCGCCGAGTCGAACTCTTATGTCTTCGTGTGGCATAAAACAACACCAGTTAACGTGCCTGTGAATTTAGAAAGTGAACACACGGTTGTCATAAAAAACAAACGAGGCCACAACGAAATATATCCGTTTTCATTCACCCTACAAAGTGGAGAGCAGAGGGCATTTTATAGTGGCAAAGTCGAGGTTAGATCGCACGGCGAAGCAAAATTTAGATACAAATCTAATTTAGGAGTTCAGAGAGATACTGCAGGAGTTTACCCGATTGTCGCAATAACAGAAGTTGGCGGTGATTCTAAATCTAGTCAAGTAGCAAATGCTGTTTTAACTATCAGTTAAAATGAAAATAGTCATCTGTCAGTTGATAAACAATGTTGACTGACAGATAGCTTTAATATTTAGATTTATAGCTTTCCCCCCGTTCCGAAATCCCCCCTTATTTATGTCTAGTAATCATCTGATTATTTATAGTACAATTTATACGTATCAAATAAGGATATTGATAAAGATGGCTAGACCAAAATTTGAGATCACTCAAGAAGTTATTGATAAAGCAGAGATGCTTGCGTCTCAAGGAATGTATAAAGATCAGATAGCAGATTGTTTGGGCATTTGTTACGACACTTTGAATGAAAAGAGCAAAATGTATCCCGAGTTCTCCTCAGCTTTAAAAAGAGGAAAGGCCGCAGGAATAGCATTAGTCACGCAAGCTTTACTTAATAATATACAAATTGGCAATGTAACAGCGCAAATTTACTATCTAAAGTGTCAAGCTGGCTGGAGAGAGAAAGACGATAATGCTAGCGAAGAAACAACATCACTAATGCAAAAGTTAATCGATAAACTTTAAATTGTAATAATAACGGATTATTTATGACTAGAAAAACTCACTATTGTGGATATTGTGACGAACAAATAAAAGGTAAGGCTATCTGGGAGAAAAAAGTAGGTGGCTGGGTTTGTGAAGATTGCAAAGAAATACTAGATAAAGAGAATGACAAAAAGTGATTAATAAACAATTGCGCTTATTAGACTATAGACGCATAATAGTGCAAGATAGAATCATAACCATCAATTAATAATTTTAAAAAGGATTTTAAAATGACTGTTCAATCAATCAGAAGAGACTACGGCGACAATATTACGATTGTCCGTATGGTGACTAACGATATTATCGAAGATATTGCCGCGACTGGTTATATTACTGCACAATCTGCAAGTATTGCTGTTGCTAACAACGGAGAATTCACTTGGACAGTTGGTGATGCTGTTTTGATTCAAGACGTCACTGGCGCCAATACTTTGTGGAACATTTTTGCTGATTTTAGATCTGTCGTCCCAGTTTTCCCATTGCTTCCAAACTTACAAAACATCTTCGCTCATGCTGGCGGTGGACAAGCATTGGCTGTTCAGCTTAACCCAGGTTTTAACGTAGTCATTACAGTTGCGACCGCTGCTGATAGTGCTATATTGCCCGTGAACGTATTAGGCCAAACTGTTATTGTTACAAATAAAGCCGCTAATGCGATGAACGTATTCCCAGGAGTAGGCGATAGTATCAATGCTTTAGCTGTTGACACGGCTTTATCAGTTGCTGCCGGTGCAACGACTGTATTCTACGGAATTACAGCAACAAACTGGGTAAGCAAATAATCGTTTATTTTTGTTATATGGATTTAAACGGATTTAAAAGACAATAGGGGTTTGTAGATGGCTATTACTAGTATTCAACGAGATTACGGTCCTAATGCTTCTATTGTTAGAATAGTAACAAATGATGACTTAGAAAATATCGTTCTCGGTGGATGGTTAGCAACCCAAGCAGAAAGCATCATTGAAGCAAATAATGGTGAATTCACGTGGAAAGATAACGATACTGTATTGGTTTCATATCCCACAGGGTTGATTAATGGATTTACTGGTAGGGAAATTCAAGCTTCGATTTTAATGAATGTCTTTCCTAGCTTTCTTTCGTTAAATCCTATTTCTCCAGTTTACCCCAACAATCAATCGGCAGTTGCTCACCCAGGTGGTGGTCAGGCTTTAGCTACTCAAGTTAATCCAGGAATCAATATACTTCTTGTTGTGGCAACCGCAGGTGACAGTTTTATATTGCCGAACGATGTTCTCGGTCAAACTGTTATTTTGGTAAACAGAGGGGCTCAGACAGCTGCTATATTTCCTTTTGTCGGAGATAAAATTAATGGAGGAGCAGTTGATGCCTCTATAAATATTGCTGCTGGAGCTACCGTTATGTTTATCGGGACAAGTAGGCTGGAATGGAATACGATATAAATAATATACACTTAATTAACTAGTAAATGGAGATACTAAAATGGGAACAGGCGAAGAAGGTAAGGTTTACAACGTTAAAGACGAACAATACTCAGCGATGCCAGGATCTTGGCAAGCTAAGAATAACATCGAGATGAACAAAGGCATGGGTTACAACAACATGGCTGATCAAGCTAATACACCACATCCGGCTACTAAGATGGAAGGTGCTAAAATGAATAAGCAGATGGAACCAAAAGCTGCTAATGATAAATATAACTATAACGCTAATCGTTAATAGTTTAGATTTTAAAGTTTATATTTAAGAGTTAAGAGTTAAGAGTTAGTTGTTGTTCGGACGTTTCTTTTCCCCTCGAAATCGGGGGGATTATTTTTATAAGGATAGAAATACAATGGAAAATATCGAAAGTATTGTTAAGTCAGAAGTCGCAGGCGTTAGTGAACAAGAATTGAATGCAAGATTTCAAGTGTTTGGTCATCACTATCAATCATTATGCTCATGTTTAAATGCATCCCCAATCGATCTTAAATTCAGAGATTTAATCACTAGAGAATTTGCTAATGGTTTCGTTTGGGCGAAAGAAGCATTTAACTGTGCAATCTTAGATGCTAAGAGATCAGCTGAAGAGAAAGCTATTGAAGAAAAAATTCAAGAGACAGTAAAATCATGCGAAGAACCAGTTCAGGCATGTGAGCCAGTAGACGCAGCATAGTCATCTATATCTCATAAGAGACTATACTATATATGTCTGATGATTTTAGCTCAGAGCAACTTGATACGTTAAGGGACTTTCGCAAGTTTGCGCCTAAGTTTCTTAACATTCGTACTAAGTCTGGCGAGCCAAAGTTATTCAAATTCAATCGCGCGCAAGAATATTTGCACGAGAGATTGGAGAATCAGCGCAGGGAAACAGGACGTGTGCGCGCTGTAATCCTCAAGGGAAGGCAGCAAGGATGCTCGACTTATATACAGGCTCGTTTATTTCATCAAGTGATAACGAGTCGCGGCAAGAAAGCTTTCATCTTAACTCATGACAAAGAGGCAACTAAAAACCTCTTTGGAATGGCTCAACGATTCTGCGAGAACTTAGATAGTGGACTCATACCAAAACCTGATACTTCTAACGCTAAAGAGTTATATTTTCGTGATTTTGATAGCGGTTACGCTGTTGGTACTGCTGGAAATAAGTCAGTTGGTCGTTCTCAAACTATTCAGCTTCTGCACGCCTCTGAAGTTGCGTATTGGGCGTTTGCTGATGATCATTCAAAGGGTATTCTCCAAGCGATAAGCAACGAACCAGGTACTGAAATATTGATGGAAAGTACAGCCAATGGAATTGGTAATTACTTTCATCAGCGCTGGTTAAGTGCATTGAATGAAGACAACGAATATCAGGCTATATTTCTCCCGTGGTATTGGCAGGATGAATATACTTACAATGCAGATAATATGAGTCTGACTGACGAAGAAGACTTATTATATAAAATGTATAGTAAGAATGGCTTAACAAAGCAGCATTTAGCCTGGCGAAGATTAAAGATTACCGAGTTTAGTAAAGATTTCGAGGCTGGAAGAGAGCATTTCAATGTCGAATACCCTATTAATTCAACAGAAGCATTTAAAAACCCAATCCATAATGTGTTCATCAATTCAAAGTATGTAGAGAAAGCGAGGAAAGCAAATGTTGAAGCGAATGGGGCTCTTGTTATTGGTGTTGATGTCGCTATTTCTGATAGAGACCGCACTGCAATACTCAGGAGACGCGGACGAAACGCTTTCAACCTTGAGCGATTTCAAAATTATAACACAATGGAAATCGTCGGACGGTTAAAGCGAATCATCACTGAAGAAAAACCTTATAGAATGTATATAGATTGCATTGGTATTGGCGCTGGAATTGTAGATAGACTTCAAGAAATGGGATATGACTGTGTGGAAGGTGTTAACGTGGCTCGCTCGGCTAATGATAAAGAGCGGTTTAAAAATCTACGGGCTGAACTATGGTCAGATATGCGTGATTGGTTCTACGGAGAGTTGCCAGTGCAAATACCTGATTCCGATGAGTTACATGGAGAACTCTGTAGTCTCGGATTTAAGGAAAATAGCTCTGGACAGCTGCAAATTGAAAGTAAAGACGAATTGCGATCAAGGGGATTGCCTTCGCCTGACGGAGCTGACGCTTTGAGTTTGTCGTTCTTTGGTGGTGCATATGGAGGTAGCAGTAGTCATATTGCTATTGAGAGACTATCACCGTTTGAAAAGACAATGTTTAGGTGATGTCGCCGAGTTATCGCCGAGTTATCGCCGAGTTATCGCCGAGTTAAAGA
>Ga0315288_10010834_pt1 | contig 11493 bp, 7 predicted proteins | sample YL17G11_20_MG_FD_203454 | JGI IMG/M metagenome (GOLD analysis project Ga0315288, IMG submission 203454) | Sediment microbial communities from Yellowstone Lake, YNP, Wyoming, USA - YL17G11_20 | ecosystem: Environmental > Aquatic > Freshwater > Lake > Sediment | place: USA: Wyoming | collected... | reverse complement strand
GGGTGAATCCACCTGATCAAAAATAAAACGACCTATGCGAGTCCTTTCTTGCATTGTATTGCTCCTTTTCAAACTCCATCGCAACATTATTAGAAAACTTTTAATTAGTCAAGGCCATTTCCTTTTTAACGTTAAGAATGTATAGCCAAATTGCAGTCAAGGCCGTGGCAGTAGGTATAAACCTGGTGAAGTGGTTAATAAATTCGTCATGGATGTCATCTTTTGAGCCGGATTTACATACAAATATTTACGCGAATCATACGGAAATCTCTTTTTAGAAACCGTTTATACAACTTGACCGGGCTTAGGATGAAAAGTTTCATATATTTTTATAAAAAAGTCCTATAATTTCTTGACTATATTGCGATGAAATGGTATTTTAGTTGTTGATAAGAAAATTATACTAGGAGGGTATAACGATGGCACAGATAGCAAACCGAAGGACCTGTTTGGCAATGTTGGTATTTTTACTTGCAGTATTCTGTACAATCACTCCCGGACGGCTTATCCACGTTGATGATAATATGGGGGATTCGCACAAGGATTCTGTCTTGATTGATTCCGGCGATTATCGGCAAGATGCTTCGGCTGTCGAGCCGGTCAATGGTAACACGCTGATAGCGGAACTTGGTCGTCGCCGTGTTATCGAATTCGACAGCTCCGGTACGATCATCTGGCAGTATACCATATCGAATGATCCCTGGGATGCCGACGCTGAAAGATTGGACAACGGCAACACGCTGATTACTCAGGTCGGTAATGGTCGTGTTATCGAGGTCGACAGTTTAGGTACGATTGTCTGGCAGGTGGCCGGGTTGAAGAGTCCCTGGGACGCAGAAAGATTAGCAAACGGCAACACGCTGATAGCAGAGCAGTATAATAGTCGTGTCATCGAGATTGACAGCATCGGCACAATCATCTGGCAGAAGGACGGATTGAGTAATCCCGCGGGTGTCGAAAGATTAGCCAATGGTAATACGCTGATAGCAGAGTCCGGCAATGGTTGTGTTATCGAGGTTGATAGTTCCGGCACAATCGTCTGGAAGAAGAACGGATTAAAAAGTCCCTGGGATGCGAAGAGATTGGCCAATGGCAATACGCTCATATCGGAACGTTTTGGAGGTCGCGTAATCGAGGTGGACGTCTCCGGTGCAATCGTCTGGCGGAAGGACGGATTGACTCGTCCGGTCGATGCCGAGAGATTGGCCAATGGCAACACGCTGATCGCACAGGTTGGTAATGGCAGTATCATCGAGGTTGACATGGCCGGCACGATCGTCTGGCAGAAGGACGGATTGAATGGGCCCTGGGATGCCGAAAGATTAGCCAATGAAAACACGCTGATCACAGAGATTGGTCGTCATCGTGTTATCGAGGTGGACGGCTCCGGCACAATCGTCTGGCATAAGACCGCGCTGCTCGATCCCTGGGATGTCGAAAGGTTGCCCAACGGTAACACGCTAATAGCGGAACAGTATAATAGTTGTGTCATCGAGATTGACGGGGCCGGCACAATCGTCTGGCAGAAGACCGGATTGGATGATCCTCGGGATGTTGAAAGGCTGGCCAATGGCAACACGCTGATAGCGGAATATTTGGGTTCTCGTGTAATCGAGGTTGACAGCTCCGGCACAGTCATCTGGCAGAAAACCGGATTGGATCATCCTGTTGACGTAGAAAGACTGGCCGATGGCAACACGCTGATAGTGGAACATCTGGGTTCTCGTGTTATTGAGGTTGACGCGGCCGGAACAATCGTCTGGGAGAGGACCGGATTGAATCGTCCCGTTGACGTTGAAAGACTGGCCAATGGTAACACGCTGATAACACAGGCCGGCAATGGCCACGTAATTGAAGTTGACAGCTCCGGCACAATCGTCTGGCAGATGACCGGATTGAGTAGTCCCTGGGATGCTGAAAGACTGCCCAATGGTAATACGCTAATAGCAGAGCAGCACAACGGTCGTGTCATCGAGGTTGACAGTTCCGGGACGATTATCTGGCAGAAGACCGGATTGAGTTGGCCTGTCGATGTTGAGAGACTTGATAATGTTAGATAATGTTAAAAGAATATGATGTAACTGTCCGATAAAACAGAAGCTTGGGCAGCATCGTTTTGTACCCGGCCATAAATGCTAATTTCATAGTTTTTTATTTACATCTTACTATCTATTTTGATGCAATGTGTGCTTACGATAACAACGCTGAAAACAGCTTGTACTATTTTGGCGGGAAGTTTTTTTAATACACCAGACCCGGCTTTGATAATTGTTGGTCGAAAAAGCATCATTGAAGGAGAAAAACTTAATCTTTCTGCGGGCAAGCACCATTGATGATCTTTGAGATTTATATTAGCCTCCATCAGTAACTTAATATTAATACCCCCTTACCAATCAGAAATCATATATATTGCCAGATTATGTGAGTTCTTTAATCTGTAAAGATATTATCGAGACCGGGCAATATATTTCATATCTCCTTACATTCTAAGGTTTTACGTCAATCCAAGAGCTGTTTGAACAGCAAGGCATAAAGGGCCTGCGAAAAATGGTTAAAATTACAAAGATTCGAGTTGCATATCTATTGGTATTTGAGTAAAATGGCAAAATAGGTAAATGTGGTAAAATAAATAATAATAGGTAGTTATTTTTTTGGATTTAGCCATTGACATTCAGTGGGAATGTGGGTAAAATGGTAAGAATGGCAAGAGGTGCAAAAAGTTAAATATTTTAAGATTTTACCATTGACATAGAAAAAGGAAACTGGTAAACTTGATTAATAAGTAAAGCATGACTTTGTAACTTGTGTTTCTTTAGCAGCAAAGCTTTGTTTGGATGGCGTGATATTTTAGGTACTTATCTGGAAGGCAGGAGAGTGACGGTCGAGGATCGATGATGAAAAGGAATTGCACTATCCCACCCGTACACCATCTCCAATTTTGATCATTCTGGTGAAATTGAGTTAAGTAGCCAGGGAATGCTGAGTGGTTACAAGCACTCGGCGCTGTCGGCTCTGATGGATGAAGACGCCGAGAGGATGAGATCGAAAAAGGATTTTCTTTAAACCAACGGATTGACAAAACAGGCAATAGCTGAGGATTTGTTCGGTATAAAGCTCAGTGGTTATTGTCGGAAAATGTTTTTCGGGGGGCAGGACGAAGATGAAAAGATTGGTAATAATTTGTGCATTAGCAGCGGTTTTGTTTGGGCTGGCGGGAGTTGCCGGGGCCGGGCAAAACGATAAGCAGTTTGTCAACGTATCCACTACACCGGATAAGCTTGACCTTGGAACTGCTTCATCATTCACAGACAGCTATGATGTGCCTGGGGCATTAACGGTGAATGTGGATTCAAATTGTTTTCATGGTCCCATTATGATCTCCACGACGAGGCTCAATCGTCGTCAGGGAGGTTCAATATCACCTGATCGTATTTTTGTAAAGACACCGGCAACAGGTGGATTTGTTACGATGGCAAGGCCGGTAGCGATATCGAAGTCGACCGAAGGCTCTCATAAAATCGTGTTGGATTTAAGAGTTGAAACTAAGTTCCCGGACCCTGCAGGTGAATACACGGGGACACTTATGCTTACGATAATGCCGCCGGCTTAGTTTGAGCGTTGGTGATGAAAGAAAGAGAGCTATTAAGATTATTAAAAAAAGTCATTATATATGCCCAGGATTGTGGATAGATGTTTTGTCCAAAATGAAGAACCCTCTTCCTTAGTTAAGGACGCGGGAGAAAGGAGGTGTGTGAGGTAGTGAAAAACTGATAAGTCGCGAGCATGAAAATGTTTGCGAGTCACCGAAAAAAAGATGGCCTGATTTTGAGGCGGTAAAACGATTGAAGAAACGATGATTAAGATCGGAGATTCGAAATCGTAAACCTCATAAGGCCCTGGCACGGCAGTAAGGCGGGCGCGTTTGCCAAAGTCGGTGACTACAAAGTGATGGCCCGCTGATTCTGTGGCTCAGGCTTGTGTATGGCCTGGGTGTAAAAAAACCTTAATAAGCTTCGGATGCCAATATAGGCTTTTCCGGGGCGAAAGTTAAGAGAGGGAAATGAAAATGATAAAAAGAACTTTGATTGCAATTGCAGTAGTAGCTTTACTGGTAACTACGTCACATGCTGCTATTACCCAATTTAATTTTGAATCAGGTGATCACGCTGCGGTAAAAGTGGATGGTAGTACTAATGTCCGCTGGCCCTATACTTATACAGCCCTCCAGATATGTAAAATTCCGATCGTGATGAAAGTAGGGATGTACGTACAGGTCATAGACTGCGGCAAGAAAAAGCTTGTTCTTGAGCAGGTTCCTTGTGGAGATATTGGAAAGGGTGATGACGAGTATCCGTGTTATCGCGGCTGCGTGGATTTTGATGTGAGAGCCAACTTTGACGTCAAAATGGGTGCAAGCTTAACGGATAAATCCGATATCATCGGAGATTGGGACAAAGATCCGTCCTATAAAGGTGAGGATGTTGTTCCTGGTGATGGTGCCACTCACAATGTTAAAGTCTGTGTCTTGGCCTGGAATACAAAGATCTATAAGGCCGCACCTGGTGACGAAGTTTCAGTTGGTAACCTTAAAATTACTGTAAAGCCAAATGTATAGAAAAACCTCTTAGATAAGAGGAATATGTGAAGTACATAGGGAGGGATGAAGCAATTCATCCCTCCCTAATTTTTTGTAAATCAGACCGATCTGTATCAAGGTATTGGTAGCTAAAGGCTGTTTGCTGAAAAATAAAGGTTGCTTGTAGTCCCTGTCACTGAAATTAAGTATAAGCACTCAAATGAGTCTCCCAACAAGAATGAAAATTGGAATTCTTGAATATTCCGGGCCTGCTGTTATGAGTTTCCGAGGTAAATAAAGAAGATTCGGAGCGATAATAATAACCTTTTTTAATAAGATAATCTTATATTTTTTGTCTTGAGCGAAATTGTTTATTTTCGTTTGTTAAATTGGGATAAGTGGCCACTTTAGGCTTGACATTGCCTATGCAAGATGGTAAAATTGGTAACATGTCATAAGGGCTATGAGTATGCTATAGATGTAAATGCCTTTATCGAATATATGAAGCATTGATGTTAAGCTTCTAAAAGGGGCAGGATTTAGGGGAAGCGGGCTTTATTATGATAGGGAATTATAAAAAGTAAGGACATTAAATTGCCGAAAAGGTAAAAGGTAAAAAGCCTAAGTATTGGCGTAAAACTGAGCAAATCAGCCAGAAGGAATAAGCCATAAATTGAATAGCAAATTCAGATATATGCTTGTCAGAGGCATATAACGGTTGAACGACGAAGTTCAAGAATTTTGGAAGAGTTGAAAATTTCAATTGTTATCTTGTTTTTTTAGTTTGGAGGCTTCAAATGCGAAATGGAGATATCAGAATGGGTTCCTGTTTATATAGCAATAATATAAACAAGAGTGATAATGGCAGACCCAGCCAATCCGTTACTAACCATCTTTTTAACGGCTCCAGGCTGATGTGGATTATCGCGATTGGGGTGGCTCTATTGATGTCTTCCTATCCTGCGTTTGGCCAATTTACAGTTCAACCGATGAAATTGGAGCTTGCAGTTACACCCGGCAAGTTAATCAAATCAGCCCTGGACGTTCAAAGCTTCGATCCCAACGAGGTTTACACCATGAAAATGTCGGTAGTCGAGCTGAACCAATCGGAAGATGGAGCATGGGCTATTATCGAGCCTAATGACCTGACAGATCCCAACTCGCCCTTCTTTGGTTTTGATATATCAAAGCTGTCTTCGTGCAGTGACTGGATAAGCTTAATTCCAAATAATTTTGAGCTGCCCCCTATGGGCGTAGTTCCTGTACAGGTGGATATAAAGGTTCGGCGTGGTATCCAAGGATTCTTTGGGGCAGGGATCCTTGCCACTACAAGTCCTATGCGGGGAGCGGGAGACGTTTCTGTTGTCGTGCGTTTTTTAGTTCCCGTTATCCTTGAGATACAAGATCGGCCTATTAGACCCAAAGTGCAGGCCACCGACGTGGGGATGGAGTTTATTCCGGCAATCGGAAACAATCCGTCAAGAGCGATGGTCTCAATGAATATAGAGAATGCCGGCGGTACCTTTTCCAGGGTGAAACCTGGAGTAAGAATCTGGTCTTTCGCGGATGGGCACTGGCGGGTAATTACAACCACGGAGTTCCAGGAAACCGGCATCATCCCGGGAGCCAGATTGAAGTTACAATCAGATGTAGGTAAAAACCTTCCCAAAGGCAAATACAAAGCAGCCGGAATTCTCTACGTTGATGGCAGACGTACAAAGAGAATTGAAAAAGAGATGGAATTTGCCGGTGACCCGGCAGTTACCAGGGTGGCGCTCGATGCGCCGCTTGACCTGGATCCGATCGATATTATAGTAGACGGAATGCCGGGAGCTACCCGCACGTCATCATTAAGAGTCTATAACGCTTCGGATGAGACCGTCAATATCCAGACGGCCATAGGCTTGCCGAGCGTCCTTCAGAACGGTGCTCTCGGTGACGTGAAGGGAGAAGATTTAGACTGCACGGGGTGGTTGAAGATAACACCGGAGCAATTCACTCTCCGTGGTGAAGGTGGGCAACAAACATTACAAATTGTTACTAAGATGCCGAACACCTCAATGCCGTATCCCACCTATTTTTCGCTTTTGGCGCTGTGGGCCTCGTATCCTGATGGCCAGAAAGCCGGCGTCACAACCACGAATATCTGTGTACGGAATAATTCGGTTGCCGCTCAACCTGAGGCTGTGGCATTGAAGTTAAGCATCCAGGATTTAGGCGAGTCCAAGTATCTTGTCGTTGCCGGGTTCGGTAATTACGGAATGGTCCAATTTGTTCCTATCAGGGTCAAGGCCGGTGTGACAATGTCTACTGGAATAAACAGAGCAGGCATATTCCTCAGCGGTAATCCGAATCTTATGCTGCCGTTTGAAAGCAGGAACTTCTCCGGAGTTATGGATCTTTCATATATTCCTGCTGATTTATATCGTCTTGCGGCAGCTATAGAATATGCCCCGGGTGTATGGGCAGATAAACAAATGGCTATACGGGTCTCCATTGAGGGAGGACGGAGAATGGTTCAAATAGAGGGAGTAGAAGAAGAACTTAGTGAGCTTGTTGAGATTAAATGGTAATAAACCTGCAAAGACATTTTTTGCTAAAGAAAGATGCTGAATTGCCGATACAAGGCAAAAGAGCTGTAAGATTGCCAGTTAATGGCGAGAGAAAGGGACGTTGACTTATGGCGAGGAAAAAAAACCGTAGAATATTATCGGGCGGTGCGATAGTCCTTTTTGTCGTTCTGTTCTGCTTCCTGGATATTAGTGTCCATGCGTTCGAAGCGACCACAATAAAATATACTATCTCCGGATCAGCGGGGATAAGTGGAGTAACGATGAAAGGTCTGCCGGGTCCACCTGTTGTAACCGATCAGAACGGTTCTTATAGTGCGATTGTTGATTGGGACTGGAAAGGCACTGTTACGCCTGAGCTGGAGGGGTATAAGTTCACACCAGCGAGCAAGATCTATTCCAAAGTGACCGGTAATATGAGTAATGAGGACTACACTCCGTCGGAGGTCACCTATACTATCTCCGGGAAAGTCGGTATGGAGGGTGTGGAAATAAATGGTCTACCGGGTAATCCTATCACCGGCAGCGACGGCACATATAGCGTCACTGTCCCACATGGCTGGCAGAGTACCGTTACTCCGATAAAAGTAGGTTATGAGTTCAAACCGTCGAATAGAGGATATCCTCCAGTCAAGAGTAACCAGACGAACCATGACTATACGGCCGAACCGATGATGTTGGTCATTGCCGGCTCGGTTGGAGTCGAGGGCGTCGTCATGGAGGGTCTGCCGGATAATATTGTCTCTATGCAGGGCGGTAATTATCTTGTCAAAGTTAAGTATGGCTGGAACGGAACGGTTACGCCGAAGAAGGAGGGTTACGAGTTCAGCCCGGCTTCCACGGATTATTCCAACGTTATCGAGACTATGTCTAACCAGGACTTTATAGCTACGCCGTTGACTTATGTAATTTCCGGCACAGCCGGTATGGCAGGGGTCCAAATGAAGGGCCTGCCGGGCGATCCTATTACTGATGAGAACGGATATTATTCTGCCACTGTCGAATATGGATTCAACAAAACGGTTGAACCGACTATGGGCGGTTACAACTTTACACCCGCCAGCAAGATCTACACTAAAGTTAATAGTGATCGACTGAATGAGAATTACAGTGCGGCAATGATTACTATAACTATTTCCGGAACAACGAAAATGGAGGGTGTAGTAATGAACGGTCTTCCGGATAATCCCATTACCGGCAAGGATGGTAGTTATAGTGTCAAAGTAGACTATGGTTGGAGCGATACGGTTACGCCGACGAAAGAGGGTTATACTTTCATACCCGAAACTAAGCCGTATGTTGCCGTTAGCAAAGACATGGCAAATGAGAACTACACTGCGAAACGGATTACCTATACGATTTCCGGTTCTACTACAGTGCCTGGCGTAACAATTAAAGGTTTTCCGGGTAATGCTATTGTCAGCAATCCCAGCGGTACTTATAGCTCCACTGTTGATTACGGCTGGAGCGGCACGATTACACCGACAAAAGATGGTTACGATTTCAATCCGTCTAATATAAAATTCGACAATATTTCAGGTGATCAAACTAATCAGAGCTTTACGCCGACAATACAGAAGCGTAAGGTCTCCGGTAAAATACTCTCTCAAAAGGGACAGCCCATTGCAGATGTATATATCATAGCGGATGGCGGCGGTTCCGGAACAACCAGCGCTAATGGTGAGTACGAACTGTTAGTGGATCACGGCTGGAGAGGTAAAATAACACCGACAAGAGATGGCTATACTTTCAGCCCTACTAATAAACAATACTCCATTGTTGCCAGCGATCAAACGCAGAACTTCACAGGGATAGGGCGAACGTTTAAAATCACCGATTCGGTGATTATTGGCACCACTCCTATTACTGGTGTGTTGATAACGGCACGCAATGAGGAAGGTACGGTTGGCACGGCTACTACTGATGCCAAGGGCACGTTCAGTGTTGAAGTGCCTTATGGCTGGAGTGGTGAGATCGTCCCGACAAAAGAAGGTCTTAAGTTCGATCCGCCCAGCCAGACCTATACGAACATTACCTCAGATATGAAGAACGGCGAACCTGTATTGATGAAGACGACTCCGACTGTCCCGACGCCGACCACGACACCCGGTGTCCCGACGCCGACCACAACGCCCGGTATCCCGACGCCGACCACGACACCCGGTATCCCGACACCCAAGACTCCGACGCCCGGTATCCCGACGCCGACTATTCCGACACCCGGCATACCGACACCCAAGACGCCGACACCTACTACACCGACGTCTCCCACAGAAGCTGAAGTGCCGAAGACGCCTTTGGAAGAGGATATATCCAGGATACAAGCGCAACTGGACAGACTCTTGGGCCAGCGGTCTGGACAAGGGCAAGCCCCGCTGACCCCGGGGGTAGGGAACATCCCAATCGGACCTGGAGGGCCGCTTATTTCCAATACTTTTGTTGATATGGACCTTCCGACAGAGGTGCTGCCTGCCATTGCCACTCAGGCTGGTATTTCCATTATTCCTGATGAGACTGTCGCCGGGACGATAACAGCCGAAATCCAGGATGTACCTCTCGATACGGCACTCGATATAGTTCTGGCTGGGACTTCTTATGTTGTAAAGAAAACGCCGTATTATTACCTGGTTTGCTCAGGAGGCATAAAAGATACGATGTTCTCGGTTGTTAGCGAAACACGCCGACTGAGAATGAACTACATCACATCCGAGGCGGCAGTTGGGCTTCTCGCCACTCCTTTCAGGGAGTATGCCCAGTCCGAAATCGGGCCAGCCGGAACCGACACCTATACAGTCGTAGTAACTGCACCACCTACTATGATGAATCGTATCATCTCAGACTTGAAGCAGATCGACCGACCGCTCTCTCAAATTCTGTTGGATGCACGAATTGTTGTTATGGAAAAAGGTGACCTGCTGAACCTGGGCATCGAATGGGGTTGGCCAAAGATTCAAGCCGGAATGTTTACCTCGGACCATTACGGGCGAGGGGAAGCAGCTTCCGATTTCGGCGGCGAAGGGCCTTGGGGCATCCAGATAGGATATACACCCGATGCACTGTTCACCAATTCGCTGGATTTAACGCTGAACCTTCTTGCTCAGAACAGCGAAGCGACCATATTGACCAAACCTCAGGTGCTGGCGCAGGATGGCAAGGAGTCTAAAATCGAAGTCACGACCGAAGAGTACTATATGCTAACGTCACCGGAGATGACCGGCAGCTTCTACTCGCGTACCGAACTGCAGGAAATTAAGTCCGGAACCATTTTGACTATTACACCCCACCTCGGGGATAATAATGACATTACACTGCAAGTATCCGTTGAGGTCAGTGACAGCATCCCGCGCGGAAGAGGAAGCGATCTACCAGTTGTCACCAGGCGAAAAGCCGACAATAACGTAACTATCAAAGACGGCGGAACGGTTGCACTGGCCGGCCTGACGGAGAATCGAACTCGTAAGGACCTAAGGCGGGCTCCGGGTCTCAGCGGGCTCCCACTGATCGGTTCGTTATTTAAGAGTACTAATAACGAAAATTCATCACGAGAGATCGCTGTCTTTGTCACGGCACGTTTAGTGTCAAACAGAGGCCAGGCAGTCGAATTTACCCAGACGTCCGATATTCCGGCTCCGATTCAACCGGCGGGAGATGATTTCAAGGCGAGACTTCGAGACAGTTTATCGCGACGGTAATGATGAAAAATAATGTAAAATGGAGACAAAAGCTGTGAAGCCAATCAGGTATAACTCAAGAAACAGCAGCCTGACGATTATGTTAACGCTGCTGGCGCTTCTGGCTTTGGGAGCAGTTGGTTGTGCACGTAATAATACGGGGATTCGGGTTGTAGCAATGAGCAACCGGGATGTGCTTGCCCTAAGCCCCGAAGACGTTGTTGCGGTGATGAGACGAGCAGGCTTTTCAGATAACCAGGTTCTGGAGTACGGAACAGACCTGCGCAACGGACTGGCGGAATCAGGAGCGGTGCAAGTCAAAATAGGCAAGAAGGTGGAAGCTGTCTTTGCCATCAATCTTAATGATGGTGATTGTGTATATATCAGTACTCGCCTGAGAGGTAATTTCATTTACAATGTAGATACAGGCTGGCTTGGCGGTGGTAGATAACCTCTCGTTTATTGGTCAATGCTGAGCGGCGTTCGACGCTCTTGCGGTATATATAACGTACCGGCGTCTGCGCCGCTCGTCCCATATCTCCTTTCTTTCACCTGCCCATATTCGGTCAGGTTTGAGTATAAAATTGGCTTTGTTTTTTCGTAACCATTCACAGGAATTTTTGAAAAACTTTCAAAATGTTAAAATAGGCAACTTGCGCTTTTTCCGACACCATGT
>Ga0315288_10010833_pt1 | contig 11493 bp, 14 predicted proteins | sample YL17G11_20_MG_FD_203454 | JGI IMG/M metagenome (GOLD analysis project Ga0315288, IMG submission 203454) | Sediment microbial communities from Yellowstone Lake, YNP, Wyoming, USA - YL17G11_20 | ecosystem: Environmental > Aquatic > Freshwater > Lake > Sediment | place: USA: Wyoming | collected... | reverse complement strand
CGGGTCTCCCCTATAAATATCCTCATTAAATATTTCTAAAGCGCTTGGCCTAAAGCTTGTTCCATTCCATGAAACAAAGGTCATGTTTTCAGAAATGCCCCACTTAACATCGCAAATTAAAAAAGTATCATTTTCTCTATGAGCAGAATCGGTTTGTATGGCCCATATTACAAGTCGCTCTTTTTCATAAAACTTACCAGTTATTCTGGTCTGCTGAGTCGTATTTTTTAAAATATCTTTATAGGTGTCGTTTAGCTGGTCAGAAACTTTTAAAACTTTAAATCCATCAGAATAATAAACTCCATCATTTCCAAACCAGAATATTCCATTTTCACATTGCACTAAGCTATTATGAGAAATGCACCCAGCGTGGTCTGAGATTCTAATTGGAGCCATATTCCCGCGACCGAATTGGTCATAAAACTGATCTATTCTGTAAATAAATTTTTTGCAGAAAACCATTGGCAAGCTTTGAACGCTCGAAAGACCTCTAATCTCATCGTCCACTTCTGCCTCGAAATCGACTGGCGCTGTATCTGGTATGCCTGGGACACTCTGTCTAATTTTGTATGGCGACTCGTTAGAGCCCTCTTTTATATAAGCAAAATATCCAGTATTATTAACAACATGATTATACCGATGCAGCGGAACGGGGTCGAAGTCCACGGTTCCATCATTTGTATAAAGTGGTATGCCTGTATTTTGTAAAACGACATCGCTGACGTTATCGACAAAAACAGTTGTTCCATTTGTTACTTCTCCAACTTGCTGTAAAAAAGTTCCATCGGCATTAGTTCTAAAAATCTTAACTTTAAAATTCGCAGTATCAAAATTCTCACTGATTCCATTTGATAAAATAGGTATTCCAGAAATTGTGATATTGCCCGATACTGGGTCTGTAGAATTGGCGAGAGAAACAAGTGTTGTCGGTCCTATTGATTCATAAGTAAGTCCAAATACTGTATAGGTAACAGAGTAATAAAATGCGTATATAAATGAAAATAACCCCACGCCTCCAGCGGTAACTATTGGAGTAGTGGCAAGCGCTGGGGCTCCGGCAGATCGAAGTTGATATGCCCCAAAAGAATCTTTAAATATTTTCATCGGCCTAGCGTAACTGTCATTTGTTACATATAAGTGCCTGTTCCATTGTGCATAGCTCGGTACGCTATTTATATTTCCAGTAGAAAAAACTTCATTACCGCTTGGCCCTAATAACTCAGTAAACGCGCTTGGATTTCTATAATAAATTCCGAGTAGAGATTGATAAAAAAGCTTATCAGAATTGGCATAATTTATTAAAGAACCAATCCTGTCGCCTGTGGGAATTTGCGCATTTACTAAATCATCTACTTCGCTACCAAAGCGTGACTTAGGTTTTTTATCGCTACCTATTAGAAAATTAATAATCGCTGCCGATGTACTCGGCATTTGGTCGAAAACGTCATCAGTGATGCCCTTCGAGAAATCATTTACCTCAAAAGGCTGTGCATTGCTACCCGCCATATACTGCTATAAAATCCTGTGTGTTGTCGGTCGTATAAACGTAATAAGTAAGATTTGTTACTCTCTCAACTGTTGGATAAATATATTGTCCTGATGTAGTTCTAAAACTAATTTTAGAACTGTTGAATAAAAAACCTGGAGACATTGTTACAAGCTGCCGATAGTGACCGATTGGTCCTCCATAAGTAACCCAATTAGCAAGTAAAATTGTCTGAATAATTCCTACAAATACCTGCGCAGTTAATGTCGGAGAATTTACTCCATCATGGTTATGTCCATCAAGCCTAGTAAAATTATCCTCTAGGTCCTGATATAGCGGAACGCCTCGGTCCCCCGCGCTTGGAATTTTTTGTCCATAGGTAAGTGTCGTTGACATTTTTATCTCCTATTTTTTAACATCTACAAGGGGCGCTGGAGCAACAATTACCGGAAGGCTTACCGCATCTGATGCGCAGTATGAAGCTTTAAGTTCGGCTCCATTTACTCCCATAAATAATGCGAGAGCCGCGCCCATGATTCCTAAAATCCAAGCTCCAATTTTTTTAGTTGGTAAAATCATCTTTAAAAATCCTAATATTGCTGCTGGGTTCATGTTTTTCTCCTGGTTTATTGTGAAACGACTTTTTCTTTTTTTAATTGTCTAATTGCATCGTGCGCTGCCGTTATGTCTTTCGACATATCATTTTCAAGAGTAACAACCCGACTATCAAGCTTTGCGATAAACCATACAACTTTCCCTATTCCATAAAAAATTGTAACCACTGTTCCAAGGTTAGCGAGTATTAAGCCGCCGACAATGACATAAAACCCAGTTGGTATTTGTGGGATAACGCTTGTCATGTTGTTCCTAAAAATGAATAATCCGGCAAAACGATAGCCACTAAATCTTTTCTTCGATCAAACGGACGCACTCTAACAAAAGCTTTGTCTCTCTCGGCATCAGCCCGACTTACGGTATGAGGCCCGCCGCCGCCAGCTTCAATTATTCTATTTTCATCTATCATAAAACCTACATGACTGACTGATCTTGGACTAGCTCCATAAAAACAAATTGAACCTGGGCCTGGAACTGCGTTTTTCACAGTTAGTCTCGTAAAATAATCATAGAGCGCTTGCGCGTTCTGGTCTCCTATCGGGTCAATTCCGACAGACATTAAAATTTCTTGAACCAGACCAGAGCAATCAATACCGTCATGAGTAGAGCCTCCCCATTTGTAAGGCACTCCGATAAAACTCATTGCGTATTGAATTAATAATTTCAAACTTAGCTCCAAGTTAATTTTATATAACCAAAGCCGCCGAACCCGCCACGGCCAGAACGTCCTGATGCCGGACCTCTGCCGCCGCCGCCGCCGCCAGCGCCGAAACCAGCACCATTATTACCTGGCGCTCCGAGACCGCTTGCTACAGCATTTGTTGGCCCTCCTGCTCCGCCAGCGAAAAGACCTGCTCCGCCGCCGCCGCCGCCAAGAACTCCGCCAGCCCCAGGTGCTCCGCCCGCTCCCCAGAATGAAGTAGCTCCAGCGACTCCGTTGTTACCGCCAGCAGTATATAATGGACCGCCCGTAGAAGTAGCCACGGCTCCGCCGCCGCTGGAATTTGATAATCCTGATGTTCCGCCAGGGACAGTGATATTGAAAGTTGAGTATGTTGTATCAACAGCTAAAATATTTACGCTTGTTCCATTGCTGCCCACGCCATCATCACCCTGACCTGGTAATGAACCCCATGGCATTGTTATAGTTATAATTCCATTTGTTGCGCTAACTTTTCTGATAAATTCAAATGGAAGCGCACCGCCGCCGCCGCCAGCACCAACAGCGAGACCATTGTGACCGCCGCCGCCAGCGCCGCCAAAACCACACCCCTCTATTCTGACAGATGTCGCATTTACTGGAACTCGAACTGCATAAACTGCCGATGCTGTTGAATAAACGGCTCCGGTAAATGTCGTTAAATTATTATTTGTTTGAGCAAATATTTTTCTATCGTTAACGTGCGCTCCAGTAGAAGTTGGAGAAAGAGCGGTCGTTGCACCTGCTGGGTAGTTCCAAAAATCAGCGTAAAATCTCACTCCTTTTAATGTCGAAGGAGTTAAAAAAGCGGGATTTAATAAAGAAGTATCTCTGATAGTTGTACCAGCGGTAGCTCCGACAACATATATTCCATTTTGTGATGTGGTGGTTTGAAATCTTAGAGCTATTTTTTCTCCAGTTACGCATACATGAGCATTAACTACAGTTCCATTGGCAATAGTCGCTATATTTTCATTAGCTATAGATGCAACTGCTATTGTGATATTTGCTGCCGGAAGTATGTAAACTCCATTTTCTTCTGGCGCCGATTGATTTTTTAATAAAATTAGATTTCCAGTTTTTGGTAGAATAGCATCAATATTTGTTCCGGCGGCAAACGACATTGTTTCTAAAACCACGTTAGCAGTAGATACTGCGGCGACAGTAGTGATTGATGCAAAACCCAATGATGGAGCCAAATAAACTGTTCCATTGGCAGGGCCTATGCTGCGCCAAACGGAGCCATCAGAAATTATTTCATAAGGAGCTTCATCTGCCCATATTATTTCTGAGGCGACAATTCCGTTGCTACCATAAATTGTGTCGTTTATTGTTAAAGTATTTGTGGGAGTAGACCCATACTTCATGAACAGAATTCTTTTTCCCAAATTTCCAGCGGCAGAAATTGGAGTCACAATTACTGGTCCTGCGCTGACATTACATAAAATAACATCGTCAGTAGCCAATGTGCTGTAGCTTGTTCCAGCCTCAACGCCAGTGACAACAATTACTGTTGAGTTTGGCAAATCACCGCCGCCAGCAGCACTTGTCCCGCTGACAACTTGCCATCTAGCTGTCACAGAATCATATTGAATCGGTAGAGCAGAGTTAGATTTAAAAACTAAGTTGGCTCCAGTGCCAGTTAAAATTCTGTCTACAGCGGTCGCGCCAGAGTCATTACTAATCATAACGTCAACGCCAGTTCTGTTGATAAGAACTGCTCGTTGCGCAGAAAAACCTGCTGGTATCATTTCTATTGCTGAAAAAGAGCCAGTCAGCCTTACGACTGATGACACTATGGCCCCGAGAGTAATTGTAGCTCCAGCCGTGGTGTCAGTAACTAAATGCTCTGGAATAACTTTTCTCCAGAATATAAATCCATCGTCAACAGCTAAAACTTTTTGATCGGTAAGCCACGATGACCTGCCAGCATTTCCAGCAGAGGGCAAAGTAACACTGGTTAGGTTTTCAGCCCTCGATGTTCTTTGCGCAATAGCCGTTGAACTGACTCCCTCTGCCGTAACATCGCTGCCAATAACGTCTTGTAAAACGCCGCTTGGACCTTTGTGTACTCTTACGTTGTTCGCAGGAGTAACGTCATTCCCGACTATAAATTTTTGGTCATTACGAAACAGGGCTCTTTTGTTTACCCCATCGTCGAGCTTGGTTCTGCCATCGGTAGTGTTTTGGAATATTCTACCTTGGGTGTTTCCGGCTGGGTCTGATGATAATTGCTCTAGCGATGCGCTTTCTATTTGTCCGAATATTTTCAAATTCTACTCCCAGTTTAACAGTTGGTACTGCAAAATTTTTATTAAGCCCCGTAAGAAATCTCAAGTCTATCAATTTCTAAAAAATTTGTTGCCGCCGCTGTATTGGTAAATTTAGCTCCAAAACCACCTAGGCCAGAATGAATTCCAGTCCTATGCACAGCCACAAGAGATTCAATACCACTATTAGTTATATAAAATTCAATAGTGCTATTAATATTTACCATGCTTTTTATTCTGAGAGTATGGATATTCCCTGCTGTTACCGTAACGCTAGTATTAGTTCTCTGAATGTCAGACCCATCGCAAGTTACACAAACCCAGATGCCTTGGTCAGCACTTGGCCCTCCGGTTGACGGGTGCATAATTTGAAATCCCATAAAGCTTTCTGTTGGGGTAGCCGCGCCCGAATCAGTAAAATCTATGGTATCTATTGTGCTGTTCCAGAAACCTAATGTTGCTCTAAATCTATTGTTGGTAGAATCCATTACAATTCTAGCAGTTAATTCTGGCGCCCAGTCAGTGTCTATAGCAGCAAGAGTATTCGCGGCGATGCCGCCCACGGCACCATTTGTTGCTGCCGTTGCAAATCTTAACCAGCTACCATTAGACCTTGCCTGAGCACTAACTGTTCCGGTATTTGTAGCAGTAAAACCAAAAGCTGTTGCAGTAGCGGCGTTTAATGTTTTCTGAATCCATACCTTTGCTCTATGAAGCTCAAACGACGACTTATTGTGCTCACCGACTAATGACAGTGCTTTTATTTCATTACTAGAACCCATTTATTATCTCCTAAATTATGGTAACACATTCCATAAAACATAAACCTCAACTGACCCTGCTGTCGAGGCGCTTAAGTTCGCACCAACACTTGTTGCGGCAATTTTTATACTTGTGGCTCCTGTGAAACTCTCAAAATCTGCCACGCTTGAAGTTTGTCCTACCGCTGCTCCCGTCGCTTGAAATACATCAAAGGCGCTTGCATACTTGGCGAGACTTGCCGCGATTCCAACTGATACCGTATATGCAGTTATCGAGGTTCCAGCAAAAGCCGTGGTGTGTTTTATAATGACGTTTTTTATTACGCCCTTTGTTGGTAAAGAGAAAAGCTCAATGTTATTTGTGAGCGCCGCCGCTTGAAGTGCAGTATGAGTAACGGTATATTTAATCCAAACACCAACGCCGATACCTTTAGAGATTAAACTCGCATCTAAGCTAGAGGCATCTAAAACTATAGAGCCCCTTGACCCGCTTGTGCTTGTCCCTGTTTGTAAAACAACATTTCCAGAGTTTCCAGAGCCGCTTGTATTACCTGACTTTATGGTAACAGTACCCGAAGCACCGTTTACAGTTGTTCCACTCTCTAGGCTAATATTTTGTGAAGCAACGCCAGAATTTCGATTAAATGTTTTGAAAACAAATGGAGATGATTGAAGCGCGATAATGCTCGATGTGCCTAGAAAAATATTAGTAGTGGCGCTGAAAGAAAGAGAATTACCGCTAACACTAGCGTCCCCTGCTGTGGCAATATTAATAGCGCCGCTACCGCCGCCGGAATTACCAGAATAAATATTAATGTCACCACTCGTACTTATACCATTATCGCCAGTTTGAATTGTTATGCTGCCGCCAACAGTGTCGCCTTGACCAGTTTTTAAAAATAAATTACCTGATGCTGCCCCAGAACCAACCGCGCTACCTGATATAATAGTTAGATTCTTAGTAACGGCGGCGGCGTCATCTTTTGTTTGTATTAACCAATCTGCCCCAGTGTTTCCGATTAAATCTGAACTAATAGATGTAACACCCGCGAGATTTGAGAGCGCAGTATTAGCGCCACTCCCTCCGCCGCCGCCAGATGGAGGGCCGACAGGAGAAACAATTTGTCCAGATCGGGTTCTATCAAATATTCCCATTTTGTCTCCTAGATGTCATAAGCAGTAAGCCAAACACCAACAGATTCTCGCATTTTATCAAGATCAGTTGTTGCCCCAACATAAGTGTAATCAGTCTTAAGACAAACCGCCTGGTCAATGGCATTGGCGAATGCTTCGTACTGAGTTATAACTCTATTGCTTCCATCATAAATTCTTTTCACTTTCATTACTTCTTTGCCTAGAGCCTCTAAAAGCTGGTCGGCGGCTGTATCAGAAGCCATTATGTCACCTCAATAGATTTAAAATGTTTAAGACAGATTTCAAAAATTCCCTTTGGACCGATAGTTTCAAGCGATTCCTTTTCTATCGTTATATCTAAAAACTTTTCAAGAGCAAAGCCTACAAGCTCAGAACAAACCCAAGCCTTGCGTCCATTATCAAAAGGGTTTCTACTAAGATTAAATACCTTAATTAACAAAATGCCAAGAGGTTGTTTCATCCCATACTTAGCTCCTGAGTTTTCAATGGCCCAGCGCATGAATTCTTTGTGCTTTTCTTCTAAAATATCGGCCTCAAATTCATATAGAGTTTTTGCGTGGTCCTTGAAATGCTGAATTCCCATGAAATTTGTCTGAGTGCCGCTTGCCTGGTAAATAAGATCAATGTCTAGGCTATCGGAATGCGACTTTATATAAACATGAGAGTAAGAGGTGCGCTCTATGGCCCTGATGGCCCATGAAAATGGCTTAAAAAACTGTCTTGGTTTAGAAAATCCTATGATGATTTTTTTCAAACTAATACCTTTTCTAAATTGTAGTTAATTGCTACCCAAACGTCGACTGACCCAACAGAGACATACACAACCCTAAGCTTTAAACCAGCAGCAAGTTTGGCTGGAAAATTTGATGTTGGGATTTGCTGTAGAGTGGAATCTGGGTCAAGAAACCAATCAGTTACAAATTGCGCGACAACCCCCGCCTGTGGATGAACGGCTTGGAAAGTAATCTTATCACCAGCGGCGGCGCCTTTGGCTAAAAAAATATTCCCGCCAGCCATCAAAATGTCATCAGTCAGCGTAAGATCAATATTCGCCGATGTTCCAAATGGCACTGTTGCTGCAATGCCCTTAGCGTCCTTAAAGAGTTTTGTTTTTTCAAAAGAGCTTATGTTTTGTGGGTCGTATGTAGTATTGCTTGCCACTTTACTCCTCTGTCCATTCTACGCAAATATTTAAAGATGAACCAGGGACCGATACACCATTAAGATTAAGTGATAAATATTCATTTGCATTGTTTAAAATAATTGGCTTTAAAGTCCCATCGTTAAACTCAAACAAACCAACACTTGTAGCCCCCGCTGAGTTTTTATTTGGCAAAAGAGCCGCGACCGCTCTTACAATTCCAATACTCGCTCCAAGGGCGCTTGGGTTTACAGTATAAGAAAAAACCTGTGCCGTTGCTGCCGCATCAGAAGAATCTCTGTTAACATTTGTTAAGGATGCTCGAGTGCCGCCAGTATTGTCGGCTGTGCGCCGAATTAAAACAATATCAATAACTGATGAGTTAGTTTGAATTCCAGAAAATATAATACTCGATATTTTTATTTTTTTTGTAGATGAGCCCTTAACTAATAAAACATCAGTTGGGTTAGCGGCCACGTTAAGACCAAGCACTGATGCAGAATATGTTTTTTCTAAACCAACAATAGTTACTGCTGTTGATTGAGAATCTACTTTAAGTCTATCGCCGACATTTCCAATAGGGGTAGTACTGGTCGCACCAATAACAGATACAGGGACAGGAGCCCCTGTATCATTCTTTACTTCTACTTCTGTCTGCGGGTTATCCGCCATTTAAAATCCTCTATTATGATTCATTTACCGATAAAGATGCGTAAAAATCAGAAAGAGCATTAAGGTTTAACGCCTTAATTAGCAATAACTGCGGGCCAGTCGCTCCAGAAACAATTTCAGCTTCTTTAAGCGCAGCATGAACAGTAGACTGCCCAGGACCGCAAAGAGCATCTGAAATAATAGTTTCTACTGCGTTATCAGATAAAATTACCTGAAATCTAGCATCACGAAAACATGATACAATAAAATCAAGTTGGTCGTAAGTTTTGCTAACAGCTAAAGTCAAAGTCGCGACTGTAACTAAGCTTGCACTACCGCCAACAGTACCACGCTGTTTTTTACCATTGCCAGCAGCGGCAAAAGTTACTGGTAATTGACCAGCAGCATTTAATTGCGGCGCGGTTAAATTTCCAGTTGAATCTAAAAATCCAAGAACAGGTACGGCAGTTGTAGGAGCTGCGCCAATAGCAGCGCCAGCGATTGCAGCGATTGCGTTACCTGAATTGTCCTTAAATCCAAAAGCGATAGAACCGTTTTTCGAGGCTACCGAGTTACCCTCTTGAACTGCTCTGAGAGCTAAACCCTCTTGGGATGCGCCCTCTAATGTGGTAAAACTTTCTCTAAGGTCTGCCATACTATATTCTCCTTATGTTGTTGTTACGCCCATCAAGTGAGCGCCGACATCTATGTCGGGAGAACTCACCCTTTTGTTTAGTACAACATCAATAATATCCCCTAAAATACATTCGCGCTTGGGAAACCAATTAAAACTGGTACTTGGTTTTGCCGCGCCAGTCCTTAAATCTGCAATCGGTACACCATTCAACAAAACTTGAATTGCCGACTCTGTGCGACAGCTTATTTCTAATCTCGACAGAGAAAGTGTCGCTGTCGTCACAAGATGAGAAATTAACGTAAATGGTGAAGCTCCAATTATTTCTCCGCTGTAATCAAAAAAAAAGGGCTCCTCTGCGCCGCTTGCTTGAACTGGCCATCCCTTAATTATGTCAATGGCATTTGAAATATTTGTGATGTCATTGCCGCCATCATTTAAAATAAAAGTTAAATCTGCAATGAGAGTTATGACATCAGAGCTTGCCGCGAACGTGGCGTAATCCTGCGGCGGTATTACATAAGAGCTTGATGCTGCGACCGTGACGCCAGTGTCAGGTATTGGAACATCAAAAGGCTGTTGGTTCTGTAAAATTTTACTCATACCGTTGAGCCCTTAACAATTAATGACACCTTTAAATTTAAAGTATTTCCATTTTCAAGCCTACACGCAAGCTGTACGTTAGGCGAACTATAAACAACTGGAAAAGAAAGTGCTATTCTTTTTGGACCGCCGTTAGTCACATTAAAACTTCCAATCTGCAAAAGACCAGCCTCAACACCTTCATGCTGATAAATTCCAATTTCATAATCAGCCTCTAGCTCTGTGCCAACTGCCGCGAGGGTAACAACTGCATCGCCAAATAAGACTGGAATACCAGCGACATTTGATGGAATACCCTCTGACGTTAGCCAAAAACCAGTCGCTTTGTCTGCTACAGCACCATACACAAAACCAGGACTCGCGGGCGCGATAACATCTCCAGGCGCTACAAATGGCAGCGGCGGTCCTGCTGGAATATTCTTAATAGGGTCTTTTAATTTACCAGCTAGAAATCTAATTCTCACGGGGCCATTTGCAGAAATAATCATTTTTTCGTTATCGAAATTTTGAAATTTAAAATAATAATTTAGATTTCCCTGGGCAGAAAGAGAGATAACATCGGCGGGAGTAAAACTTAATCCATGTAAAACTTTAAAATTTTCGTTAGCACTTGGAATAGTAATATCGAAAAGCTTAAAATCTCCATCAAAAATAACTTGAGCGCCAAGAAATTTTCTTAATCGAAAAAAATTCTCTTGAACATATTCGTCATCGACATCTTTAAGAATTAAATCAAGTAACATTAAGCTCCAATGTTATCGGGAGCGTTGCCGCCCCCGATTTTAATTTAATTCCTAGTAGTTAGGAATAGAGTGAATGATTAGGTTTTTCCAAGGAGCCTTACAAACTATGTCACCCATCAAGCAATGATCTAGTATGTAACTAAATCCTGATGTTGCTCGAATTGTGAAATATTGTAAACCCTCTGGAGAAGTCTGACGCTGTAAGAAGCCGTTAGTGTAAAGAGTAATTGAATCCCAATCGAGCATCATGATGTTGTCATCAGATTTCTCTTGGAGCGCAACAATCTTTAACAACTCACCACTGACCGAACCAATCATAACTTCTTGCCATCCAAACTGAGAAATTTTTCTGCTCTCAGGCACGATGTTAAAAGCTGCCGTATTGGTTTGAATCTTAGTGAGAATACTTCCCATGTGCTTATAGCTCACAAGCACTTCTGGAAGTTTACCGCTCTTAGCAAGCTGTTGTCTTTTCGAGTACGCTGCGAAAATAATGTCAAGGACGTTAGTCGCTGACATCGTAGCGCCGCTATACTGAATTGCTTGCAAATAAGGATAAGCCGTTTTCGTTTGACCGAAAATTGTGGCAGAGCCTCCGTTTGCTGCTGACAATAACTGGCTTGCGAGAGAAGTGAAACTCTCAGCTTGAGCGCCAGGATGATAGGCTTTTGCGCCTTGTGCAACAGTGTACGCTGCAACGCTTACTGCAACGCCGCCTCTTGATGCCGACAAAG
>Ga0315288_10010832_pt1 | contig 11493 bp, 14 predicted proteins | sample YL17G11_20_MG_FD_203454 | JGI IMG/M metagenome (GOLD analysis project Ga0315288, IMG submission 203454) | Sediment microbial communities from Yellowstone Lake, YNP, Wyoming, USA - YL17G11_20 | ecosystem: Environmental > Aquatic > Freshwater > Lake > Sediment | place: USA: Wyoming | collected... | reverse complement strand
AGGGATTTCTATTATGTTTCAGTTGGTGGAGCTGAGATAGAAAAATACCTGTTCTACATTTTCGAAAAGATACTCCCAACTTTCAAAGACAAGTATTTCATAATTTCAAGCAATAATTTGACAGACAAGGTGATAGAAAAAGATAACATGAAGATAATCCCGTTCATACCAAATGCTCTTGAGTACATCAGTTTAGCAAAAGGCATAATTGCACCAGCAGGACATTCTACGATATCAGAGGCAGTATGTTTCAGAAAACCAATTCTTGCAATCCCTGTTAGAAATCACATAGAACAGTTAACTAATGCAGCATTACTGCAAAAAGAAGGATTTGGAAGACCATGCTATCTCGATCAAAAAGGTGTATTCGAAACAATCAAGGGTTGCATAGAACAATTCTTTGCTGAAGAAGAACAAATTAATGTCAGTCTTGGTTCAGCAAGAGCAAATGGATTCGGCGCTATGCAGATTGTGAGAGATATCCTAAGTCGCTAATAAAGTAAAGAATGTGTGCGCCAAATAAGTTCTATAATATCATTTTTATTAATTAGTATAGAATTCTTCCAAGAACTTGCTTTGAAGACATAACCAAATTTTTTGATGTCCATACTCATCAAAGAACCAACCAGACCTTGTAGTTGTTCTTTTTCATTGCTATTTCTAGGTATAACTTGTAAAGCGTTATTTAGACATAGAAGCATTTGTTTGAAACTTTCTTCATTTAGAGAATCATAATTTGAACCAAGTGCTATTGCTCTTTCTATCTTCAGTTTCGCAAGCTCTTCTGACATCATTTTAATTGTCCTTCCAGTTTATTAATAAGATTTCGTGCTACACTTAAATATTTTATTGTAGCACCTAACTTTATGTCAATTGTCTTGAAGTTATGTGTGACAATAACATAGTCCTCTCCTCGCTTAAATTCAATTTGGTTTTTCTTATGTCCGTCAACAATTTCTCGAAGTTCATTTAATATGTGTTTTTCATCATGTGTTATTCCAACAACGCTGCTAAATTGTTCAAAGAAAATCTGTCTTCGGAGCTCCTCGCTTGAAGGGAATATTCTTAATTTTTTGTTCTCTTTTTGCTTTGCAAGAAAAGCAGTAATTGCTAAAATGATAGAATTGTCAATATGTCCAAATGCGCTCATAAGCAAGTTTGTATCCCTAATAGCTGGTACTGTGACAGTCAACATATAGTCAGCAGTGCTCATTTCTTGCTTTGATTTGTGCAAAAGCTCCTTGTAATCCATGTAAGTAAGAAAGCTTTTTAAATAGAAAAACTTTACCTTGAACCATGGGAAAGCTCAGAAAGGGTTGCTGTTATTCTAAAATCGAGCGACCTTACACAAGAAAGTCAAAAAAGAGAGAAAAATCATATGTACGTGGAGCGCCATATTCTAAAATAGTCATATTCGATATGGGCAATCTTCAGGCAAAGTTCCCATGGATTGTCAAGCTTATTGCTAAAAATGACGTCCAAATAAGACATAATGCTCTTGAAGCAGCAAGAATCTCTGTGCACAAAGAGCTCAGCTTAGCGATGGGAGAACAAAACTTCTATTTCAAAGTAAAACCATATCCACACCATGTTCTTAGAGAACATGCTATGGCAGCAGGAGCCGGTGCAGACAGATTTGCACAAGGTATGGCACATTCATTTGGTAAACCAGTAGGTTTGGCAGCACAAGTATTCAAGGGCCAAGAGTTCATGCTTGTTTATACAAACAAAGAAAATATTGACGCAGCAAAACTAGCATTAAGACAAGCATGCTGCAAAACACCATTAAAAGGCCATATAACAGTAGAAGAAAGAAAGGTATAATTCTTTATAAATAAAAACAATTATAAGCTTCAACCTCATTTCTAATTTTGGTGAGGCAATGGATAACAAGGCAGAAAAATTAATATTAAGTTTCAATGAGCTCGGTAAAACTGATATTCCTTATGTTGGCGGTAAAGGTGCTAACCTTGGTGAGATGTTCAATGCCGGTTTTCCTGTGCCACCGGGTTTTGTAGTTACTGCTTATACATATAAGAAATTCTTGGAACTCACTGGTATTAGAGGTGAGATGGAAGAAATTCTGAAAGATCTGGATGTTGATGATACACATGCTCTTCAAAGTGCTGCAAACCAGGTACAGACTATAATACGTGCAGAACAAGTACCTGACCAATTAAGCAGGGCAATAATCGAAGCTTATAGTGGAATGTATCTTAACAAATATGAGATACCAATTAAGGCCGCGCAACTGATAAATGCAGCACGCGAACCTCCATTTGTCGCTGTACGTTCAAGCGCTACAGCAGAAGATTTACCACAAGCAAGTTTTGCTGGTCAGCAGGCAACTTTCCTTAATATCAAAGGCGCAAAAAATGTTGTGGAAGCAGTAAAAGATTGCTGGGCATCATTATTTACTGCACGTGCAATATTCTACAGAAACAAAAATAATTTTGATAATTTCAAAGTCTTGATTGCAGTTGTAATCCAAAAAATGGTTGATTCAACCAAGTCAGGAGTAGGATTTTCTGTTGACCCATCCAGCGAAGACAAAAATAAGATAGTTATAGAAGCTGCTTGGGGTCTTGGTGAAGTAGTTGTCTCAGGTGAAGTCAATCCAGACCATTATGAAGTTTCTAAGAGTGATTGGGAAATCCTGGATAAAAGCATTATGAAAAAGGATTTCATGATACGTAAAGACCCATCAGGAAAAAATATTAAGATAATATTAGAAGACCCAAAGAAATCAGCTCAGGTTCTTACTGATGATGAAATAATACAATTGGCAAAAGTAATAAAGAAACTTGAAGACCATTACAACTTCCCGCAGGATATGGAGTGGGCAGTTGAAGGACAAAAACTATTTGTTGTGCAGACCAGACCTATAACAACTTTGAAAAAAGAAGAAGAGGTTAAAGCAAAAATTGTCATTGTTGGTGAACCAATATTGAGGGGTCTTCCGGCAAGCCATGGTTTAATTTCTGGCGTTGTAAGAATAATAATGTCGCCAGAAGAGCTTGATAAAATAAATGTTGGGGAAATATTAGTTACAAAAATGACTGATCCTGATTATGTTCCCGCAATGCGAAAAGCTAGTGGGATAGTTACTGATGCAGGTGGTTCAACAAGCCATGCTGCTATTGTAAGCAGAGAGATGGGTATACCTTGCGTTGTAGGAACAGAAAAAGCAACACAGATTCTGAAAGATGGAGATAAAATAACTGTTGATGCTACACGAGGTCTTGTTTATATGGGCGAAGTAAAAGCAGAGATACAACAGAAATACAAAGAAGCAAAAGTACCTGAAGCAGAAGGCGAACCAATGATGGTTTCGCCTATTACTGAACAAGAAATGCAACATTTGAATACAAAGATATACATGAATCTTGGAGAGCCGGAGAAGATTGATGATTACAAAAATTTGCCATTTGATGGAATTGGTTTAATGAGGCTTGAATTTATAATCGCAAGCTGGGTTGGACAGCATCCTAAATATCTAATTGAGATTGGTGAATCCCAGAGATATATTGATAAAATAGCAGAAGGCATAGTTAAAGTCGCATCTGAGATAGATCCAAAACCGATTGTTGTCCGTTTCTCTGATTTCAAAAGTAATGAATACAAAAATCTCGCTGGCGGAGAAAAGTACGAACCAAAAGAAGAAAATCCTATGATTGGCTGGCGCGGAGTCTCAAGATATATTTCACCAGACTTCGAAGACGCATTTAGACTTGAATGCAGAGCAATCAAAAAAGCACGTGAACAGTGTAAAAACATATGGGTAATGCTTCCAATGCCAAGGACTCTGTGGGAAGTTAGAAAAGTCATCAAGATTATGGAGCAGGAAGGACTTCAAAGAGCAAATAACTTCAAAATATGGTTAATGGTTGAAGTACCATCGGTAGTCTTCCTTATTGAAGAATTCTTAAAGCTTGGAATTGATGGAATATCAATTGGTTCTAATGATCTAACACAAATGATTCTTGCAGTTGATAGAGATTCAGAAAGACTTGGTAAGCTTGGATACTTTGATGAACGAAATCCAGCTGTGCTTAAAGCGATAAAGCATGTTATTGATAACTGCAATAAGCTTGGGGTAACCTCAAGCTGCTGCGGACAAGCACCGTCCGTTTATCCGGAGTTTGCAGAATTCTTAGTTAAATGTGGCATAACAAGCGTCTCTGTTAACCCAGATGTTGTTGAAAGAACAAGAAAAATTGTGGCTGAAGCAGAAAGAAGAAATTTTGTTGATAAGATATCCGAATCAGAAGAAGAGTTTGAAACAAAATAATTAAGGTAAATTAACAAAAACCATTAATACATTCGTCACAATTAATACTGCAGCCGTAACGCCAAGTAAGAATATCAGAGTGTAGATAACCATATCCCTTCTAGAGAGATAAGTTATCCTTTCTGTTAACTCACGATGTTTATTGTCATGGACAGCAGAACTAAACACATCTTGTAGAATTCGATGTTTTATTTTTTTAGCGTTTCTTCTTGGCATTCTTATCCCTCAAAACCAGATTAACATAATCATTAATCTCTTCAAATGATACTGCACATCCTGAAAATCTAAGCGCATAAAGTAAACCCCGAATTATTTCTTTTCGACAATCAATATTTTTTACTATTGAACATCTCTTTATTGTAGGGTCGAATACACCGTTTTCAATTGCATATACAACTAAATCAACTGACCTGATTACTGGCATGTTTTCCATATAATCTGAGAACCTGTGCAATGATTTTTCATTTACCTCAACTTTTGTGTGGAACTTATTTTGTAAAAAACCACTTATTGCATCTGGGTTTTCTATAAATAATCTAAGTGTTCTTTCATCAGTCAATAGAGCATCAGCGTTTAATTTTTTAGCAAGAACTGCAACTTGTGCATCAGTATCCTCAAGGACCTTGAGTTGTTTATTGTTAATATAAAAGCTTGAGTTTGCATAACTAAGAAGTTCGCTTGTTTCTTTGCTTAAGTCTTCATCATAACTTTCAAAAGTTCCATTAACGAAATGATGTAGAACGCGAATTGCTTCATATTTAAATTTCTCAGATTTTAACCCGCTATCTATTACTTCATTTTTCACGCCAGCTGGAACAATAAATCTAATTCCTTGCTGCTTTAGTTCATCGAATACCCATAGTATACAATTCATTGCACACGAAATTATTGTTCCTGAGTCAACTATTACTAACGTCATTTAATCCCTCTTCTTTAATGCTTTTTTTGTCTGCTCATATCTTTCACGAGTGCTTTTTGTCTTCAACACCCCATGATCATAGGCTTTTGTTTCTCCTATCTTCTCCATCATTTCCCACTGGCTTATTCCTACTAATTTTGCTACACTTGCTACTGATAAACCATGTTCGTATACTTTTGCACCTTTCTGTATTTTTGCAAACTCAAGTACATCTTGGACGTATTTTGAAAATGAATTATCAAATTCTGAGATAAGTGCGAGGATATTTTTTATTGCGTTATCAAAACTCTTGAGCTCATCTTTCTCCAGAAACTTAATTGCAGCCCCTATATTTTGTTCATTACCTTCTAGAAATTCTTCCAATTCCTTACGATATCCGCCAAGCGCTTCTGATTTTTCAACAATCTTCCCTAGTGCATATGCAATGATGCTTACATAAACAGCACGCGGATCATTATGTATACTTACAGAATGTACAAGATGATTGCTTGTTTCAATAAGCTCCTGACTGTTTCTTCTGTCCAGTGCTTCTTTTGTATTTCTAAGAACATCTAATATATCCTTCTTTGTCTCTTTTACAAAGGTAGGCACCTCACCTGCTTTAGCCATAGAACTATAACAACATTTGATTATTTATTAGTTTTGATGTTATTTTACAAGCAATTTGTCAAAATCATTGGCTGCAGAAACTTTGTTAAAAGTCTTTACAGCTTCCGAAACAAGACTTTTATTATCTAAAAATCGTTGTGAAAAATGTGTCAAAACTAGTTTCTTTGCTTTAGCCCTTTTTGCGATGTTAGCTGCATCTTTTGCAGTAAGATGGCTATATGCGCCAGCTTTTGCTTTCAAGTCTTCGCTGTAGGTTGATTCGCATATTAAAACATCAGCATCCTTTGCTATATTATTGATTCCTTTGAAATCCGATGTATCAGTTATGTATGAGATCTTTTTATCAGGAGTTAAGAATGTTGCTTTCTTTGGCGAGATTCGTTTTCCTTTGTAAACTATGGTTTTGTTCTCTTGAAGTTTACCAAGTAATGGATCTTTAACTAAACCGAATTTTTTGGTATAATTTATGTCAATCTTGCGGTGTCCTTTCTCTATGAATGAATAGGCTAAACAAGGCACAATATGTTTAACTTGCATTGTCTCGACAGCAAAGTCCTTTGCCTCATAAATTCTTTTTATAGTTCCGGGTTTTGTTCCTAAGTTATAAGCTCTTATTTTGTAACCCAGATTGAACTCAAAGGAATTCAATATGTGTTTAATATGATCTGTTGTTCTTTCAGGACCATATATCTCAAGGTCTGCAGTCCTCCCGCTAGCTGAAAGTGACTGAATTATACCCCCAAGACCAAGCGCATGGTCACCATGCCAGTGAGTTATGAATATTTTGCTTAACTTCATCAATGATAAACCAGCAATACGCATCTGTCTTTGTGTTCCTTCGCCACAATCGAAGAGAATGTTCTCTACACCAGACCTGATAAACATGCAGGCCTGAGATCTTTTCTCTGTTGGGTACATGCTGCCTGTACCTAGAAAGACTATTTCTATCATATGAATAAGGTAGAAAAGCAAACTTTATAATTGTTATTTTAATAAAAAATGGATGGTGATAGCATGCCAAAGTGCAGTATATGCGGAAAAGAAGTAAAAACAATATACACATGTAAAGAATGCGGATGCAAGTTCTGTAACGATAATGGGAACATAAAAACAGAAAGATGCGCAGATTGTTATGATTATGATGTTGATATTGGCAAGGAAGAAGACTCAGATATGATTAAAGACTTGCAGAATATCGAAGAAGAAGATATTGATATGGAAGGTGATTAATCCCTTTCTTTTCATATTTATGGAAATTAACATAACAGACGATAGTTCAACAATTTCTGCAGATAAACTTGTTACGGGGAGGACTTGTGTTATAGGACAATCAGGTTCAGGTAAAAGCTATACTGTTGCTGTAATATGCGAGGAATTAGCAAGAAAGAATTTGGGTTTTTGCATAATTGACACAGATGGAGAATACTTTAGTTTAAAGGAAAAATTCACAATATTGTGGGTTGGATCAAATCCTAATGCTGATATTGACATTGAACAAGTTAATTTTAATACACTTGCTGTAAAAGCTGTGGAAGAAGGACTTCCCGTAATTTTTGATGTTTCTGATGTAATTGATTATAAGAAATATGTTAAAGATTTCGTCGGAGCACTTTATGCCGCTGAATCAAAACAAAGACAACCATACTTATTGGTTATTGAAGAGATTGACAAATTTGCACCGCAATCAGGCGAAATGATCAAGGAAATTGATGAAGTAGGTCGTCGCGGGCGCAAGCGTGGTTTAGGGCTATTAATTGCAACACAAAGACCAGCTTTAGTCAATAAGAACATACTTTCACAGTGTGGAAACCAGATAATTGGGAAACTTACAATTAATAATGATATTGATGCTGTAAAGATTTTCTTTCCAAAGAGAGCTGACCTAGCTAAATTACCAATGCTTAAACCAGGCGAATTCTTCTTGCAAGGTGATATTACACCAGGAAAAATTGTAAGAATTAAAAAACGCGAGACCCAACACAAAGCAATCACACCTCAAGTTATTGCTAAAGCAAAAGTAGGAGTTGAAGAGCTGAAAAAGATAGAAGAAAGCATTGAGAAAGTAGCTCCGTCTTCAAGAGCAAGCATTGAAGAAACTGCTGAAAAAGAAGTTGCTGAGGTTAAAAAATTAGCTGTTCGTTTAAAAATAACAAAAGAACAAGCATACGAACTTATTAAAAAAAGCACAAGACAATTAGGACTTTTCGGTAAGGAATCACCAGTTTCAAGCCTACATTTAATTCTTTACCCCGTGATTGAATGCAAAGTAAGATATGTTAAGAAGAAGATAATTGGCGAAGAATTCAAAGAAATTGTTTCATATTTTGATGGTATTACAGGTAATGTTCTTGATATTAACAAAGGATTTGAAGTAAAGTTTAATATTGCTGCACTCAAGGATCTAAGTTACCAAGAGATTTTAGTTCTCTCAGCTTTCAAAAACAAGGATCTAACTAATTCAGAACTTGAGAATGCGACTGGCCTTACAGAATCCGTTGTCAGAAGCGCAATCCAGACATTATCTGAACAGAAATTTATTGGCACAAAGAAAGTAGGCAGAATGAATTCATATTTTGTATTGTCTAAAATAGAGCACCTCACCATCGAAAAGATTGCAAGTAAAAAGGTTCAATTTGAGGAACAAAAGATGTCAGCAGGGCTAATCAATTATGATATTACAATTAAACAATTGAATAATTTCATAAAATCACTAACCGACAGAGCAGAAATAATCGAACAGAAAACATTGTATTATCCTTTCTATAAAGCAACAATACTTGTTAAGAACAAATCAACAACTAGATTTGTGGATGCTGTTACAGGAAAATTAAAAGGTAAGATTTGATTTTTTTTATAATTTTACACAATCACTACATATATTGATGGATTCTTCTCCATGTTCTTCACAAAATGTTCTTTTGCAGTGTGCGCAGTAAGATAATGTTTCTTTAGTACTATGTTCACCCACACAACAATATTTAGAGCTTAATTTTTCCTCTTTCGTCATTTCAGTAACATTGCTTTTTGCATGTTCTTCTATTTCTTTCATTCTGCTAACAGAATCTGCTGTAAAATCAAACATATCCATCTCCATTTAGATCACGTATACTATAATACATTAGGAATAGATAAAAGTTTACTTTCTTCGTACAACAGGTAATTTTTTGAAGAATCCGAAACCGCCAGTGCCTTCCTGAATTTGTCCAGTTGGGTAAATCAGAGCTATTTGTTCCCAATCAAAGCCATCGGTATTTCCTTCGACTTTTATCAGTCTATTGGCTTCTTTTGCTTTTTGACCAGCAAATCTGAAGGCTGTTTGCTTGTCATCGAACATTGTTTCCGACTTATCTGGCATTATTACCTTATATTTCATATTTCATTCATAAAATTTAGTAAATAAAAAGCTTTCCAATGGCTATTTTCAGAGAAATTTTGAATAAAAACTAAGATTTTTCTATCAAACATGATAAATTTGTACCGTTATAATATGTCAGTGTTTCTTTGCTTAGCTTGGACTCTATTTTTACTGCTGGCCTACCAGATTTTGATACTTTTCCAATTATATCGGCATGAAATTTTTCATTTAAAATGTCAACTATATCATTTGCAACATTTGGTCTGCAAGTGATTACATAGCCAATACCGCAGTTAAAAAATTCATACATTTGAGAAGAGGATAATGCATATCCTTCCATTATATGCCTGAATAATTTTTGAGGATTCAAGTCATTATCTCTTGTTATATGAATTAGATTGTCTCCAGCTATATCTAAAAGTTTAGTAAATGCACCACCTGTGATGTGCATCATGCTGCTTATTTGTTTACGATTTAAATTTACTACCTCTTCTAATGATGGTAAGTATATGTGAGTAGGAATTGTTAATTCTTGGCCTATTGTATTGTAAGGTTTGTAAGGTAACGTACATTTCAATAATCCTTCTTCAACATTTTGCCTTGTCATTGAAAGTCCTTCTATTGCAAGTGTTATCCCATTAGAATGTATACCACTACTTTCAATTCCAATTACTTTATCACCAGGTCTTACCTTTGGTTTTATAATATCCTTTTTAGCTATTGTACCATAAGTTGTAATTCCTGCTTCCATTCCTTTTATTGTATTAGTAATTGCAGTTTCTCCACCAGCTATAATAATACCCATTTTTTTACAAAGATTAGAAAGTTCATTTGTGAATTCAAATATTGCCAGTTCATTTTGTTTTTCTAACATTAAATGATCAACCACAACTTCAGGGTAAACACCAACCATAATTGAGTCATCTACATTCATTGCAAGTGCATCCTGTGCAGCTGCTTTAAAAGTGCCTTGTTTCCAATGTAGGTAACCTTTTGTTCCTATGCCATCAGTATGAAAAAGACCAAGACGTTTATTTCCCATTTCAACCATTGCGTATGGACCAACTTCGACAACTCTGTTTCCCCAAGTCTTTTTTATGGTTTTTATTGTTTGTTTATTATATGGTTTTGTAGGATTATACATATCCTATAATATATATCTCATAATATATAAATATGTTCGTTCTTTATGTTATTATATCTAGATATAACAGAGGTAAACTAAATGTCAAACAAAAATTATTTGGTTCCTATACTCATGGGTTCTGGATCAGATTGGGAAGGACATGGAGAAAAATTAGCTTCAGAACTTGAAACATTAGGGATACCTTATGAAGTCCGTGTTTCTTCAGCGCATAGAACCCCAGAGGGTTTAATAAAAATAATAAATGATTATAATGCAATGAATATAGACTTGGTATTCGAAACAATTGCAGGGCTATCAAATGGACTATCTGGTATAATAGCAGGAGCAACACCTTACCCAGTTATTGCTGTTCCGCCCAAAGCAAAAGATGGCTCAACAATAGATTATCCATCATCCTATCGCATGCCTCCAGGGATTTCTATCATATTTATACCAGATCCAAAGAATGCTGCTTTGTGTGCAGCCAAAATTTTAAGTATAAAATATCCAGAATTAAGAAAAACAATAGAAGATATTTTAGAGCAAGGCAGAAAAAACGTCAGAGACGCGGATGAAAAATATAAGAAAACTAACTAAGAGGGGTATTGGTTTATAAATTTCTTTTTCTTTTAATTAGGCATGAAGTTTGTCATAGTTGCCGAATATTTCGAAAAATTGGAAGCAACATCAAAAAGATTAGAAATGTTTGAGATACTTTCTGATTTATTTAATAAAACACCAGATGAAGACATAGATAAGCTGATTTACATCGCACAAGAACGCATAAAACCAGCTTTTGAAGGTGTAGAAATCGGTATGGCTGATCGAATGCTTGAAAAAGCGATTGCTAGAGCAACTGGAACAGATATTAAAAAGGTCAAAGAATTGCACAAGAAGAAAGGTGATCTTGGTTTGGTTGCTGAAGAATTATCTGGCAGACATGGTTCAAAATTGGTAAAACCAAAAGAACTTACCTTAGCAGAAGTTTACGAAGGTTTCTTAGAAACAGCACAGGTCTCTGGCGGGGGTTCTGTTGATAAAAAGGTCTCAATCATTTCAGGACTTCTAAGCAGAGCAGGTCCGAAAGAAGCAAAGTATATTTCAAGATTTGTAATCGGACGTCTACGTTTAGGGATTGGTGACCCAACAATTATTGATTCTTTAGCTAAGGCAAAAACTGGTGAACGAAAACT